>Ga0100398_1004573_pt1 | contig 11193 bp, 6 predicted proteins | sample CryGeymeta201522_FD_81568 | JGI IMG/M metagenome (GOLD analysis project Ga0100398, IMG submission 81568) | Groundwater microbial communities from Crystal Geyser aquifers in Utah, USA - Crystal Geyser metaG 2015-22 | ecosystem: Environmental > Aquatic > Deep subsurface > Groundwater | place: USA... | reverse complement strand
CATGTTTATCCGTGTAAAAATTCTTTCTTGGTGGCTTATCTTTGTGCCATTCGCGTGTGCCCCCTCTTTTTGAGAAGATACCACCATTTTTGGAAATGACAACAGAATTTTTCCTGGCGACTTCATCGAATGCGGCTGATGGTCAGAAGGGAAAGGTCGTCCATCATGGCGCCTGTAGAAACGTGCGACGTCAAAGCCTCCTCGACCCCCTTTCCAACAGCCGCGGACCCGGATGCTGCAAGCTGGGAAACGATCGACTTGACCTTTGGGTAACCGAACGGTCTTCCTTCCAGATCCAGGGCTTCTACCAGGCCATCGGTATAAAGCAACAGAAGGTCTCCAGCGCCCAGGCTAAACGGTATCGGAGTAAACGTCTGATGCCGCCTGATCCCGAGAGGATACCGCGGCGTGCCGAGGAAACCAGCCGTTTTCGATACCGCGTTCCATAGGAGCGGGTAAGGGTTTCCTGCAACAAAAAGCATACCGTCATGGGTGTTTGTGTTGACGACTCCGAAGCAGAAGCACATCATCTGGTTGGGAAGAGTAAGATCGTAGAGGGTCGAGTTCAGGCGCTCCATCAACGTTTCAGGAGGGGCTTCCTCGGCAAAGTGCAAGAAAACAAAAGCCTTGGCCATCGCCATGACCAACGCGGAACCGACCCCATGCCCCGAAACATCCCCAACCAGAAAAACCAGGCGGTTTCCCGTGATTGGAAAACAATCAAGGTAATCTCCGCCGATGGAGCCGGTCATGCGGCACCGCAGATCGATTTCATACCCGGGCGGGGCGTCACATCCCCTTGGGATCAGGCTTTCCTGAACCAACCGGGCCATGTCTTTCTCGCCGACGGTTTCAAACATCTGGTTGAAGGCGCGAGCCAATCGTGCCATTTCATCGTTTCCGCGAATCGGAATCCTGTAATCGGTGTCGTGCGCCCGCAATGACCGGATACCGGCAGAAATGTCCCTGATCGGAAGCAAAAGAGTATTCGCGAGAAAGAACGCGCATGCAAAGCCGACCAGCACCGCTATTCCAGCCCCCATTCTCACCAGCCTTCGAAGGATCCCGGCATCCTGAAGCAATCGTTCCTCCGGAATAAGAGCCACCAGGTCGAAACTCGACAACCTGTTTCCCACGATCCCAAGCGCCAAATAGGCGCCCTTTCTGGTCTGAACCCAGGCAAGCTGCTCAGTGCCTAAGCGAGCGATCCCGTCGCAAAGAGAATCGAGAGCCGAAAGGCGCAACTTCCGCGGATACCAAAGTTCGGTCTGACGATCCCTTGCCAATATGCGCAAGGGGCGGTTTCCAATAAGATTTCCGCGCAGATAACGAATGGATGCTTGCTGAAGTGATCTGACGGCGAACACCATGGCCGGGCTGGAAGCCGGCCCCGGCGCTGCGAGATCCCAGAAGGCGAAAAAAGTGTTTCTCGCGAAGGAAAATTTGTGCAGGTGCGCTGGTTTCCTGCTGAAATCCAGATACCCCATGCTCGGATTTTCGATCATCGTTAAGAGGACGGCCATGCTTGGAGTGAAAAACTTTTCGGCGGGTTTTCCCAAAGCCCCATTGATCGAGCGAATCGCGTTTAGCTCGTTGATCTTCATGTAGCCGGCGTCTTCAACCGTGTTTGTAAGAAGAAGCCTACGCCGCACACTCCAGTCCCAGACCTCGATATGGTCGAGGATCAGCGTGTCGAGCCACTTTCGTGCCTTGCCCGCAAATGTCTGATAATCCCCGCGTTCCAGGTCGGGATCCTTCAGAAGCTGACTGTACCGGCGTTGGGTCAGATCCAGCTCCTTTGCGAAACCGGCATCCAGATCCATCAGAAGATCGCGGGCGGTTTGCAAAAGTTCCGTCTGGCGAAGCGTCGATCGATCGTCGATCAGCGTCGTGGAAAGTAGGATCACCGCAAAAAGAGGAAGCGCGAGCAAGTAAGCGAAAATCCCAAACAATTTGGGGCGGAGCGCCCAATTCGGGGCTTTCCGCGCAAGTCTGGGAAACAGCAGGGAAAGGAATATGAAAACTGCCAAATGAAACCGAATCAGAAGGATCCGAAAGCCCGGTCGAACCGAATCCGACAGCCGACATTCAAGATACAGCGCCAGTTTTCCCGGAAGCCTTTCGAGCCAGGCGGCGGAATCTCCAAGATCCCGGAAGGTCGATGCCCTGTTCCTGGTCGCACGTATCCCTGCCTTTATTGCATCGGAGCGCAACCCTGTCGAACCATTCCAACGCAGCCTTTCAAGATCGATCAGCGCCCCGCGTCCGCCGCGAGCCTGGAACGCTCTAAGGCTGTCTTCCAGCAACGGCGCCGACTTCGGCGGAAGAAATATCGATAGCCGCGAGGAAGCCGAACCGGCGGCTGGGTTGCTTTGAGTTGATTCCCACATTAGGAAGGCACTTTGACGTCCCCATTTTACCGGAAGCGGAATGCCGGGTTTTTCCCTCCATGTGTGCGGTTGCGTCTCCCACCCAAGCCTGTCGCGAAGCTTGTCGAGAGCAGACCCCGCCGGCGCCGGACCCCCTGTCAGATACTTTTGAAGTTCGATCAGTTCAGGAATCGCCGTTCGGGTCGATGGATCTGTCGTGGTTATCTCGACCCCATGTTCGGAAAAACCGCCAGCGCTTCCCTGAAAAGCCTTTCTCGAGTAGATCTCGGGAGACGCTTCAGCGATAATCCCTCTGGAATCCTGGGCAAGGCTGAACCGGGCGTCCTGCAAAGCCTGCAGCCGCAGCGCCTCCATTTCACGATCGAGGAGCCACGCCCCCAAAATTCCGGGGATAAGAACGAATACAAGCCAGCCTCCGGCAACAAAAAACAGCCTTCGAGAGAGGTTCATCTAAACCCATTTTGTATCTACTCAATAATTCGGGAAACTCAATGATTCCTGGCGCTAGAGATTCCTCCCTTCGGTCGAAATGACAAATGAGAAATGACAGCATCGTTTGTCATTCCGAACGAATGTGAGGAATCTCGCTTTATGTTGAGAATCAGCTAATGCCCCTTCTTTTTGAGGCGATACCCCGTTTTCCTGACCTTCAATTCAGATTAATAATTTCGCTCATCGCGGCTTGTACTGTTCGAATGCCTTCTTGTCAAAAGCGCGTCGGTAGGCGTCTTCAGGAGAGATGCGATGTTGCTTGACCAGATCCATGAGGGATTGATCCATGGTCTGCATGCCGAGCTGCTTGGATGTCTGCATGATGGATGTAAGCTGAAAGGTCTTGTTTTCGCGGATAAGATTCGAGACTGCGGCCGTGTTGATCAGAATCTCCAGGGCGACCACCCTGCTCATCCCATCGATGGTCGGAATGAGCTGCTGCGCGAGAATTCCCTGCAATGCGTCGGCCAGCTGAGTGCGAATCTGTGCTTGCTGATGAGCGGGGAAGACATCCACGATACGATCCACGGACTGAGCGGCCGATGGAGTGTGAAGTGTCGCGAACACAAGGTGACCGGTTTCGGCCGCTGTGACTGCAAGCGAGATGGTTTCGTAGTCGCGCATTTCTCCGACCAGGATAATGTTGGGGTCTTCGCGCAGCGCCGCACGGAGTGCATTGGCGAAAGATTTGGTGTTGGGGCCGATCTCACGCTGATTCACGATACAGCTTTTATGATTGTGAACGAATTCTATTGGATCCTCGATCGTAAGAATGTGCTCCTGGCGCTCGCCGTTGATCAAATCGACCATCGCCGCGAGGGTTGTCGATTTCCCGGAGCCGGTGGGGCCGGTAACCAAGACGAGACCCTTGTTCCGCCGGGCGAGGCCGAATAGAACGGCGGGGAGTTTCAGATCTTCCATGGTTTTTATCTTGGCGGGAATGACGCGGAAAACGCCTCCGATCCCAAGGCGGTTGATGAAAATATTGCAGCGGAATCTCGAAACATCAGGGATTTCATGGGCGATGTCGAGTTCCAGGTCACGCTCAAATCTGTCCCTCTGATCGTTCGAGATGAACTGGAAAACCAATCGTTTCGTGTCCTTGGCGGTAAGAGGTGGAAGATCTGTTGGCCAGAGTTTGCCCTGCACGCGCATCATCGGCGGAGCGCCAACGGTCAGGTGAAGATCCGAGCCATCCTTTTCGACAACAAGGGTCAAGAGCTCGTTAATGTTGACAGCATCTTCATCGCTATTCTGCCCTTGGCTTTGGCTTTGGCCTTGGCTTCGTGCCGCCGTTGAGACGGGAGCCCTGGCCGGCCCCCTCTCCGGCGAATGCTGAGGTCGAAGCTGAGGCTGAGGTCGAAGCTGAGGCTGAGGTCGGGACTGAAACGGTGGAATCGGCGCCGCTCCAGGCGCGGTGGGCGGGGCGGCAGGGTCGGGGATTCCCGGACTTCTCAGAATTTGAGGGTTGGCAGCCCCTGGTTGCTGGGGCATTCCGGGGGGGGCGGGACGCGGAGCCTGAGGTTGCCCCGGAGCAATTGCTGCCCCCGGCGCACCGGGTATGCCCGAGGGACGGACTTGGCCCGGCGAACGCGGAGCTCCGGGCAATCCGGGCGCACTAGGCATGGCCGGAGGGCGTGGATGGCCTGGAGCAATCGGCGTTCCAGTCATGCCTGGGTGGCCTGGGTGGCCTGGGTGGCCTGGCTGGCTTGGCTGGCTTGGCTGGCCTGGCTGGCCGGGCTGGCCTGGCCCACTGGCGACATGCGGTTCCCCAGTCCCTGGAGCTTTTGGAGGTTTATCATCTTTGGGTTTCCCCCCAAAGAGTTTACTGAAAAAGCCATCGTTCTCGCTCATGGTTCAGGGCTCAGAAAAATCGCCGAAATTCATCGACGCTTGTCTCGCCGGCCGCAAGCAGTGCCAGGCTGCTGTCTTCCAAGGTAAGGATGTTCTCCTTGCGGGCGAACTGGTAGATGTCCTGGTAACTTCGGCGATTGATGATCATCTGGCGTAATCCAGGGGTGGTCGGAAGAAACTCGGTGACAAGGGTTCGGCACGCATATCCGGTTCCAGCGCAGGTTTCACAACCGATGGGCTGAAATGGGGTTGTCTGAAGATCGAGAGCCGTAATTCGTTCCTGGAGGTCGGGGGGGATCGAACCCGGTTGTTTGCAGGATGAGCAGAGAGTTCGAATAAGACGTTGGGAAAGGAAACCGCAGAGGGAATTCGCCACCACGACCGGGTCATGGGCGAGCTCAATCAGATTGACCACACTGCTTGGCGCATCATAAGCCAGAAAGGAAGTCAGGATCGTCTTTCCTCCGAGGGCGGCGAAGGTGATTCCGTCAATGAGGGAAGTATCCCCGAGCTGGTCGAGGGAGATTACATCGGGGTCTAGGAGCAGCCCAAGTTCGAGGCCCTCGGCGATACTTCCAACTCCGATTTGCCCCACCTGGATCTGAGTAATGCAAGGGATCGTGCATTGTACTGGATCTTCGATCGAGATGACTTTCTTTTTATCGAGGTCGAAACTGTTGATGATGAAATACTGTGTTGTGGTTCTCCCCGATTCTCTGGGGCCTGTAACGTAGAGCACCCCATGGTTCTTTTGGACAAAGCGTGAGATTTCCTCGAGGGAAGTTTTGCTGGCTTTGCCGATTTTTTCATCGATATTGGTGAAGTCGCTCAACTTGAGTATCACCATCTCGCCGTGGATTGTCGGGTAGAAAATCGCCTGGATGTTGATCATCCGCCCTGAAACGTTGACTCTGAAATGTCCCACGCTCATTCCGCGCTGGTTGAGCTGAGCTTGGGAAATCGCGGAATAGGTCTTGAGCTTTCCGATAATCTCGTGATGTACCTTGAGCGAAATCTCGACCTTGCGTGAAAGGGTGGAGCAGATCCGGAATCTGATCAAAACACCCTTTTCGGAAGGCTCGAAATGGATCCGGTCGACTTTGTTGATGATGGCCTGTCCTAGAATGTAGTTAATGACTTTTTCCGGGGACTCCATGCCTTTGGGAATCCCGCGTTCTTCAACGGTCTGATGCTCGGTGGGGGTTATGCTCCCCTCGACACCGTCACCGGTTTCAAGCGGCCCATAGATCGCCTTGTAGGTCTGCTCGAAATCGAACTTCGTGCAAATCGAGACCGAGATCTGAAAATTGTATTTCGCCGCGAGATATTCCAGCGGCTCAGACTCCAGAGGGTCAACCATGCAAACGCTTAGCTGGTTTCCGGTCTGATAGAGTGGAATCATGCGGTGTTCCCTGGCGAACTCAGGGGTCAGAGTCCGGATCACGTCACGGCTGACAATGTCGGGATTGAGGTGAATGAAAGAAATGTTGAGCTGGTTTCCAAGCGCCCAGATGATGTCGTCCTCGGTAACCAAACCCAATTCGATGAGAGCGACCCCCAGTTTGAACCCTTTTTCCCTTTGAAATTCCAGGCCCTTTTTGAGCTGATCCTGGTTGATCAGGTTGCAGTCGATTAAAATATCGCCCAGACGTTTTTTTTGAATAGTCATGACAAGCAATTATTCTACCTGATAGGAGGACCGTGGGCAACAAAAACGGAATAATAAAAAAATGACCTCGCCACGAACCTCCCAGAGAAATTCATCAGAAGAAAAGAAAACCGTATCTACTCAATAACTCGGGGAAACTCAATGATTCCTGGCGTAAGAGATTTCTACCTTCTGTCGAAATGACAGCATCGCTTGTCATTCCGAACGAATGTGAGGAATCTCACTTCATGTTGAGAATCAGCTAATGCCCCTTCTTTTTGAGCAGAAACAGAAAACCGGCAGTCCAACGAGGACTGCCGGTGGAAATCCCAAAGATTTACTTCTTGTTCTTGTTAATCATTTCCTTCAGTTCTTTGCCCGGAACGAACTTGGCTACATTGGTGGCGGGGATGTTCATGGGGCATTTGGTCTGAGGATTGATCCCGGTGCGGCTCTGACGGGTGGTGACCTTAAAAGAGCCGAAGCCGACCAACCGGACTTCTTCGCGCTTCCGAAGGGTGGTCTTGACGATGTTGATGGTGGCCTCAAGAGCTTGGTTGGCCTGGGTCTGAGTCAAATTGGCAGCCTTGGAGATTTCCCTTACGAGTTCGATCTTTTTCACTTATTGGACCCTCCTGTAAAATTTGAGATTGAGATCCAAAGGACGATACAAGGATCGTACCAAACCAAAACGAGCCTGTCAAGGGGTTAAAAAAATATTTTTTCCATCCACTCCCTTACCGGAGCCTGTTTCGAAGATCGGTCAATCGAGAAAGCAGCTTTCTTTGCTGTTCACGCAGGGTCGACAGGCGTTCCAGCACCTTCTGGATGCGATCGCGGGTCTCGGAAAGACTCAGGCTTTCATTTGTGGGTGGGTTGCCAGTTGAAGAGGGGACGGCATGGGAGGAAGTCGATTCCTGGGTGCCACCTTGCCTGCCATTTTCCTTTGTTCCTTGGTTTGTTCCTTGGTTTGTTCCCGGTTTTGCGCCTTGCTTTGAACCCAGTTCCGCCGCCTTTTTTTTCAAGGAATCAAGCTCTGATTCTGCCTGTTTGGTCTCGCCCTGAATCTTCGCCAGATCGTTCTGGACTTTCAGGATCTCCTCTTGAAGCATCCTTTCATCCTGAAGACCGGTAGCGGAGGGCGTGGACTGTCCAAATGGCCGGCCGTGGCCCTCCCGGAGCAGATTCGGATCCACCGGCTTTCCGTCATTGGCAAATGGTTTTCCCGGATACTGCTGGCGGAAGGTATCACCGCCGGAATCCGGCTTGCGGTCCCCGGTTCGGTCCCCGATTTTCTCGCGCTCCTTAAGCCGCTGTTCCCGAAGGCCTTCAAAGAAATTCATCCGACCGCGAACATCTGATTCCGGGCCATTTTCATCGAGGTTCTGATCCTTGGCCGGCCTCCCCATCTGGTCATCCTTCTTGAGAGATCTAAAGCCATCGGAAAGTGAGGGTCTGATCGGAGGCAGACCAGATCGACCAGGCCCGACCTTAATTGGTGAAAGGCTCTTTCGATCCCAATCACGATTGATCTGGGTTTCCACCGCGCCGGGGTCAAACTTCTGGATCTGATCGCCGGTGAACCCACGGTTCCGCACGGTAGTCTGCATCCCACGTTGTAAGACGAGCTGCCGCCGTCGCTGATCGTCGCGGGACTTTACCGATACCAGACCTTCAAAAACCCTAACCTGGGTCCGCCCGAATTTGTCAACAGCGACATCGAACGTAGTTCCAAGCACACCGCAAACAGTCGTGGGCGTGATTACCTGGAATGTCCGCCCCTGTTTCTTGAGGTTAAGCCAGCTTTCTCCAACCTGTATCAACAGACCATCGGCGAGAATGGTCACCACGGAGTTGGACTTCAACCGGAACAAGCTTCCATCCGGGAAATGCAGTTCACCGCGCGTTTCCCCCTCGGTGCGGAGCATGTCCTGGATGCTTACGTTAATGGGCTCCGGCCCGAGATCCAGCCACGTTGAGCCGCCGTTTCTTGACAACGAAACGCGCCCACGCAAAAGTTGGAAGGTGGTGTTTTCCTCGGCGCTGGCCGCGAATAGGGCTCCCAACAGAAAAAATACCAGAAACAGGTTCCAACGCATTCTCATGGAACGCCTCCGATAAATACGAAAGTCGACCCATTGTATCACGGCTTGAATTGACCAGTTACCATTGGACAACCTTGGCGAAACGGGATAAATTTGGCTTGGGAGGTGATCAACATGATCGATGATCGAGAGCCTTTACAGAGTGTTGAGTGCCCCTGCGGGACCGTTTTCGAGCCCGAGAACATAGAGGTTGACCGCGACGGCGAGCGTCTGACCCGATGCCCAAAATGTCACAGGAAACTCCCGCTCCCGGTTGACATGTAGATCCGACCAGGGGTTGGTCTCATCGGCTGACCTCTGGTCCGCCACCATGCAGCCGCAGCTACGACCGCAATTGGAATCAGCCAGTGGTTGAGAATCGGCTGGGCTCCCATGAACGCACCCCCGACAGGGTCCTGGGACGGAAACCACCCTTCCACAAAGATCACATAAGGGGCCATAAAGACCAGGTCAAGCTTCAGGGCGGGAAGAAATTTTCCTTCGCGGATTGCATTGCCGCACAGGATCGTCCCCAAGATGAAAGCGAAAACCCACCCTCCCGGATCTGCGCCTATCCCCCCTCGAAAAAGCGCGTAAGCCAGCGCCGGCCACCAGGTCGATCCTTCCTGGAACGGCTTCGACCAGCGGATGGCCGCGCCACAAAATAACTCGAAAAAAGCTGCTGACGCGGCAATATTGACCAGAATGACGATGGTCAGTTCCTTGAATGGAATATGGGTCGGAGTCCATTTTCCGCTCTCAGCCGCCAGTATAGCCGGAAGCCACCCTGATAAAATCAGCGCAACCCAAGCCAATGAATCGGCGCCGGAGCCCTGAAATCCGAGATGAGTTTCCGATTGTAGGTTAACAGGGTAAACTCTCTGCCCATTAGTTTCCGGAGTTGGCGTGCCGGTTTTCCCCCCGATCCGATCGAAGCGGGCAAACTGCCGGGAAATCCCAGACCAGGCTAGAACTACAAGCCCCTCAGCCAGGATTATTCTGGCGAAATCATCGAGGTTTCCCAACCCCGCGTAAGGAATGAACCCCACTACCACGATCCGAAAAAACCAGGCCGAACCAAAGCCTACGAGCAAAAGTGAGATCCATCTAATTGCGAGAGCGCGGCCGGTTCGTCTCCTCCAAAAAATTGAGAACCCTTCGATCAACATTTTCCGGAGTTTCAAGTAGAGGGCCATGATTGATGCGCATCCAGCGAGGGAAAAAAGCCAACCAATCTTCTCCTGCCGGTCGGGCCGGGGCAACTGAGCGTCGGGGTGCATCCGTTCCCCCGCCACCACGGCGCGGACCCGGGCCATTTCCGAAATTGCTTCGGTGTTGCCGCTTCGCATCAGCGGAATCAGGCGGCCGACTGCCTCCCGATATCGCCCTTTCCAGATGCATATTTTCGCCTGGGTCAGGCTCGCTTTTTCCAGAAGCTTGTTGGTGGTATCTGTACCCAAGAACGGTTCGAAGCGCTTCACCAGATCAATGGTTCGAATGCCGGGATGATTTCCAACAAGCCAGACAAGCCTTTTTACGACAGCACTCGCTGGCAAGGATTCCGGGTTGTATCTTGCAGCCATGTCTGCCAAGTGATCCGCCTGAAAGCGCTCAAGAGAAATCCCAAAGGTCAATTTGAAAACGGTCTTGAACGATCGGGCAAAATGCAAACCTTGTACAAGCCGGAAAATTTCGGCATCTCCGAATCGTTTTCGCAAAAGCCTGATTGCTTCGAGAGATTGCCGATCGACCCATTTCCATTCACGGCTGAATCCGTAGGAAAGCTGGTCAAAAGTTAGCAATTCCTCGTTTGGGAACAATGTGTTTTGCCGCTCTGCCACAGAATCTGGCGTGAGGGTCATCGACAACTCCTCCGCCATTCCCTCGTTGAACCAGCGCGGACAGTCTACCGGGAGACCGGGAAGAAGCGCCCAGAGCAAATGGAGATGTGCCAGCTCATGGGCTATCACGCGCTCGGGATCATCCCGGCCCGGATCAACGCTCAGCCTTAGAAAATTCCGGAAGCTTCCTTCGGCGTTTCCCATGCCTTGCAAAACGATCCTTGGGTAGAAATAGATCGTGCCAAGCCTTTCGATACAAGCAACCTCGGCTGCTTGTACTGCGGCTACAAAAGGGTCCAGCCGGATTTCAGAAGGCCCCGACAACCGGAATGAGCCGACCTGACGAACATTCCCCTGCTTTTCAAGAATCCGCCGCAGCCTGATGTCGTTGACCGTGTCGTCAAGCCCTTCATCAGAGATCGCGACCGACGGCGAAAGCAAACAAGCCTGTTCGTCGAGGTTATCGAATCCAAGAAAACTAAATACCAGCGCCAGAGAAGGAAAAAACGCCGGTGTGGCAACCGCCACGGCCAAACACACTGCCGGCCACCCAACGCCGGCCGACCGACCTGCGATTGTAGCAGATTCCGTATTCGGTTGACCTTGCGGGTTCTCCATGATCCGACCGCTATACATCCGGTGTTACGAAGAACCCATTACCTGAAGTCATCGGACAATCGTGATGCGGTTCGCAGGAGTTTTTGTCAGTCATCAGGAAGACAAACGCCGGGAAATTTCGCCTGCCTATCCGGTTGCTACTTAACAGGAACGTCGGGGCTCGGAGGACAGCAATCTCCGACATCGCCGTAATAGCACCAGCACTGACGCAAAGGCCGAATCCGAAACTCAGGTGCCTGCCGGGCGGGATGTTTTTCACGGGTATT
>Ga0100398_1004572_pt1 | contig 11197 bp, 9 predicted proteins | sample CryGeymeta201522_FD_81568 | JGI IMG/M metagenome (GOLD analysis project Ga0100398, IMG submission 81568) | Groundwater microbial communities from Crystal Geyser aquifers in Utah, USA - Crystal Geyser metaG 2015-22 | ecosystem: Environmental > Aquatic > Deep subsurface > Groundwater | place: USA... | reverse complement strand
ATTGCCAAACAACTCTTATGAGAAAATTGTATACCTTGACGCAACAAAATTTTTCGGGTCAAACTTAAGCGTCTTAGCTGGAAGCATTATAGGGAAAAACATACTTTCCCAAAACCCGAACGGGCCACAACTCGCGAATGCGCAATCGCCGATAGTGCTGAACCGAAAACAAGTTACTCAAGATATCGCAGCCCAAGTATATACGCAGGCAGTCAAAGACCTTACTATATACACTGAAAAAGATATCACCCGTGTTCTTGATGCGCAAAGCGCGATTGCGGCATACACACAAGGACTCAAAACAATCAGCAACGCCTATCTTGAACCGTTTCGAAACAAAGACATTTCAGTGCTTGCCGCGCTGGTTATAGAACAAAATGACAACGATGCCAGAAAAATACTGCTTTCTTACGTAGATGAGTCACAACAAGCGCTTGATGAACTTATTAAACTCCCTGTTCCTGATTCATGGGTCACGCTTCATCTTGAACTGATGAACATTATTTCTGAAAGCAGATATGCCGCGCTCGCGTTTTTGACAATTCAAAACGACCCTGTGCGCGCGAATATTGTTGCGCAAAATTACCAATCGCTCGCTAAACGGTTTACGGCATTCACGCAAGCGCTAAACAACAAAATCAAACAAGACCGTATTATTTTCTAACCATATGAATACTCGTAGAATTACTATATTTTTATTTGTTGTCCTGGTGTGTGCTATGGGGTTATACGCATTTGTTAATCAATACATATACGCATGGATAGATGAAGGAGGGGGTGATTCTACGCCTGCAGGGGAGGGTGACGGAAAAGCCAGCGGTAGTTATACACCTAGTTCTGCTCCTGCGGGCGCATGTTCGTGCTCGTGCAGTAGCAGCACAGAAGCATCATGCTCATGTTCATGCACATTTTCAATACCTATACCGCTGCCTGTTATTGACCAAGGCGCAATCAATGCAATTACTGGCGTGGCAGGGGCAATCGCGAAGCTTACTGCTGATATAAGCAACTCAGGAGAAGCAAAGCTTCAAACAGCAGGCATTATACACGATTCAGTTTTTTCATATCTTTCAGCTATGAAGACAGTGTGCGATGATACTATGAAACATTTCGGTCAAGATAAATGCAGAACTGTTGTTGAAAACTGGAGAAACTTCTTATCCGACATCCCTAAAAATGTCAGATTAAAAACTATAAACGAAATCCAAAGCACAGACCTGGATTTACGTGCTATGGAAATGCTTAAAACTACGCTCGGCCTTGGACAAGACAGCTCTGCAGACCAAGAACCATTTAACAAATTTGAAGACATGTATTTAAAACAAGGAACGCAAGAAGGATGGAGAATTACTCCGCACACAACGCTTGGCGGAGCGCTTGTTCACCTGACACAACAAAATAACCGCAACCTTGCCTTAATCACGCAGCAATATTTAGACCAACAAACAGATTCAGCTGTTGAAGCAGGAAAAATGGAAGCGCAATCAGGCCAAGGCGTGCTTTCAAGTCAAGAATGCCTGGCCGAAGCTGTTGATGAAAACGGACAAGTTGTTGGATGCGCGAAATATAGCGCAAACATGACAGAATCAATGACCAACGAAGCAATACGCACTGGCATAAACGCAGAAGTAAACGCGATTACCAGCGCCACAATCCTTTCTTCTGGCATGCAAAGCCAAATCTCTCCTCAACAGGACCCTGATACTGGCTTATACACCGGAGGCATAGCGCTTTTGCGCGGTCTTGCAAACGCCGCCAATGGCGATATTGGCATGTTTGAATCCGGTCCAAGCGCTCCCGCGCCAAAGTTAGTTGCAAAATGCTCCTTGTCATTTACGCCTCAATCAAAAACAGTCCTTGTCGGAAAGAATGCGACCACTTCCATAAGCATATTTATGCAAAACCAAGCAAAACTTAAAGATATTTCCTTGTCTGTCAGCGACACAAATATCATATCGCTCAACACGACCAAACTGGAGCCAAAAGAGGACCCGGGCAAAATCACACAGCAATTTTCCGTGACAATTTCCGGAAACAAACCCGGAACTGCTATTGTTACCGCAACCGCGTCTATGCAAGAAACGCAAGACATATGCGCAGCAGATATCCCGCTCCGCGTAACGGTTGCGCAAGCATGCCTGATTGCGCCTGACAAAACCGATTTCGTATTTCCGGGCCAATCAGATGTCCAATGGACTAATGCGGGTATGCCAAACGAACAATTCACCATGAAACAAAATTTGAAAGCAGACATCTCTGGAACAGCGAATGCTGCGCTGCAGATAAATGCCGTTGCATTCAAGGTATCCAATCCTTTGATTGCAAACGCAACACCAGACTCGGTGTCAATTTCAGGTTCTACTCCTGTAACTGCATCTACGCTTGTCACAGCATTTAAAACAGGAACGAGCACGCTTGAAATCAATGTTACTGCGCCGGACAAACAAACGGTTCTGTGTACAAAACAAATTCCTATGGCTGTTGGTTACCGATGCAAAGCAACGCGCTGTCCTGCATATGGGTGTTATCCCCCAACATGTCAAGATTCCACGCCAGAAACAACATCTCCGCTTCACAGCTGTTACACTTTGAAAAACATTCCACGAACCGAATACTGCGATTATTACACTGGCGTGCGCTTAGCGGACCAAAACAACGCATGGTGCATTGACTCTGCTCCGCCTGTGTTTGCAAATCTCTGCCAAAATGCAGTAAAACAAAGCATATTCGCTGTGCAAATAACAACATTACTTGAAAAATTAACATCTGTTAAGGCATTTTTACACTTGTAAACCTATGAACCGTTTTCAGTTGCATACATCATTATTCTTATTTCTTGCGGCGATATTTATTTGTGCGGGCATACTCGCGCCAAACACAACAGTGCTTGCCGGTTGCCTACCAGAAAACGCTGATTGCGGGGGTGTGATCCTTGAGGAATGCTGCAAGGAACCCACTGAACTCACTTGTTACTCCCCGACCGGAGACCCCAATGCTTTTGACTGGAAATGCATACCAACAGCAGAAGCAGAAACAGCAGCTAGCACTACACCTAATCTTATTGACTGGACTATTACAGGTATTAAGAATATATGGGGGGGAATAGTGACAGGTGTTGCGAATGTTGCAAGTGGATGGTTAGACGACAAAGTTGAAAAGCTTGTTAATTGGTTCATCCACATACTTGCAAGTGTAATGAATGCAATTGCAACGCTTGAGGTATTTTTCATTGTCGCATTTGCGCATCCTGCGTTATTTAAATTCGCAACAGCGCCATTCGTGCATACGGGCTGGTATGTATCTTTACAATTGGCAAATCTGCTTTTGGTGCTCGGGTTGATATACTTAGCAAATAAATTTATCTTGGGACAAGAAAAATTCGGAGATTACTCAAAACTCATTAAATACATCACCTACGCTGTTTTTATCAATTTCAGCTTAAGCATTGCGTCGTTCTTCATCGGCATTTCCAATTACCTTACGCTTGCGTTTTTAAACCTCGGGGGGGCGTCAACCGATACACATATATCATCAACACCTCCAACAGTATGGGACATCGCAGTTAATTTCGGCAATCGATTAGCAGGGGTATTTGAGAGCCTTGCATCGCTTAATGATGCCGGAAACGCAAGCGCAATTTCAAGCATTGCAAATGGCCTTGTCCTTGTTTTATTCAGCATTATGCTTGTCATTATTTTGGGAGCAATTGCGTTCGGATTCATACGGCGCGTTATTACACTTTGGCTCCTGATGATGATTATGCCGCTTGCGTATGTGCTTGATATTGTTGGTGTCAATATTGGAGGAAAAATAGGAGCCGGAGCATCAAAACTATGGCAAGACAGCTTTATGAAACAGCTCACCTTCGGACCTATTATGGCATTTGGTTTGTGGTTCGTGCTTTTGATTATGGCGCGCGTAGGCGAAGCGTATACAAACATAGAAACAGGAGGTGAGTTTACCGATACATTCCAGTCAATACAACATATTATACAGCCTATTGTATTCATTGTAATTTTGGTATTTGCGTTTACACAAGCAAGCAGTATAGCAGGCGGAGCTGGAAAAGGATTTGATAAGGCAATGGGATGGGCGCAAAACTTGCCCCAAAAAGCAGGAGAAAAAATCGGGAAATGGACAAAAGAAGGCGCACAATATATGGGGGCTCAAGCAGGTAAAAAAATTACAGGCACCAAGGCAGGAGAATCATTTATAGCAGCAAATGCAGGCAAACGGGGTTTGGGAGGGAAATTGGCCGGCGCTTTCCAAAAATGGGGTGATTCAAGCAGTAAAATACTTAGTGGCCGTGCTGACCAATATACGGGCGCTGTCAACAGTATGTCAAAAGAAAAATTATTGGATGCAGCAAACGACACAGCAAGAACAGAACCGTTTCGAGCAGCGGCTTTTGCGCGTTTGCAAGAAAAACACAGTGACTTTCTCGCGTATCAACCAGGAGTTGATGAGGCTAAAATTAAAAACATGGAGAAGCTTGCAAAAAAGTATGGCAAAAAGTTTGAAGCAGACGATGTATTTAAATATCGTCCATCTCTTCTTGGCGCGGGTAATGAAGCAAAACAACGCGACCTTATTCAATCTTTGTCTACGCGCGACCTTGGAAAAGTACAAACAAGTGAATTATTAACTCTTGGCCTTAACAAGAATCTTTCAGCAAATCAAGTAGCTCACCTTCTTTCAACAAAGGAAACAAGTGCGGAGTACACTGCGGCGCAACAACAACAACTTATTGGTGCGCTGCAAACACATAATGGCCCGGCAATCACAGACCTCGGTGTTGGACAGGCTGTTGATATTCTCATCAAACTACAATCTAACCCTTCAAAAATCTTATTTATGAACGCGTTGAAAGCATGTAAAGATCCGGAAAGTAGAACCAAAATCTCCAAAAACGCGGCTGCTGCAGCTATAATTGCCTTCCACTATCCTGGGGGCATTCCTGCATTTATAACGTAAATCTTAATTACTTTAATTACCCATGAGTATTCAAGCACAACTGCAAAAAATAGATAAAGAAGAACTCGCTTCTCGGGTTACAAGTCTAGACCAAAATATTGTAGATTTTTTATCCAATGACGGAACTATAACAATACTTGAGCAGCTTCAAGTTAAATATGCATTCCCGTTACTCACACAAAAAGAAAATGATTTAGGGATATTGCTCACGCTGTATATTACCAAACTTATTTCCAGCCAAGATTTTGTAAATGAACTTGCATTGCTGGTTTCGCCAAAATATTTCAAAGCGTTTATGCAGGAACTTGAACAAAAACTCTGGTCGCCGTATGACAAGTTTCTGCTTGATGCGGGATTGGTGTACAAACAACTAACCGTGCTTGACCCGCAGCCAATTGAGCAAGAAGCAACAAGTCAAGCTGTTTCAACAACTCCAGGCGCGCAAACTATTTCCGCGCCTATAACGCCCACAACCCAACAAACAACTATCAAAGAACAACCGCAACCAAAACCGTTTATTGACACATTTTTTGCGCCAAAACCAACTGAACCCCAACCAATTGAAATCAAAACAACTCCTGCTGACGCCATCCCTCAACCTGTTGCAAAACCTATTATTCCTCCGGCACAACAAGCACAAACCCCAAGCGGAGAAGCGCGCATCAGATTTGCTCCTGGCCGAACAACTATTGCGCACGCGCCTGAACCCGTTGCTCAAAAACCCGCTACGCAAGAGCCGCAACTCACACAAATACGATTTACTTCTGCTCCAGCCCAGGAACAGCAAGTAAAGCAAAACAAATCCTTCCTGATACCAGCCCCATTGTCTAACAAAACAACACAAGGTTTTATCTATGAACCAATCCCTGCCAGCAAAACGGTTCAGGGCTCCGCTTCACTGCAGAACCTTGCAAAGGATAGTGCCGCGGCTGTCAAGCCAATGGGCTCTTTTGCGCCGCAACCTCCAACAATCACGCCCGCAACACAACAACCAACCCAAGCTTTAACGCAAACCGCAGAACAAAAACCTACACAGCAACCATCGCCAACCATAATCCCGTTACAGACAATTTCCCCCAGAACTGATAGGCCTTCTTCGGGGTCCGAGTCTCTAACAGGACTAACATCCATTCTTGAACAAAAACCAATTAAAAAAACCGTTACCAATGCACAACCAGCCCAACCAACATCAGAACTTCGCAAGGCTGTTATTGACCTTTCTACATTTGGCATTATTGATTCAAAAACATAACTCATAATGAATACATATGCGCTACGAACTCCCTCGCTACATTGAACAAGAAGCGAAAATCGCCGGACCGTTTACAATCAAGCAATTTTTCATATTGTTCGGCGCGGGTATTATATGCGCAATGCTTTTCTTTTTTCTCAAGCCCGGCCTTGCCATATTTTTCTCAAGCATTATTGTGGGGCTTACCCTGTTCATGATATTTGGCAAATACAAAGGCAGGCCGATTTCTGCAATCATAACCGGAATGATGAAATATTTCTGGTCGCCGCGCACCTATATATGGCAAAAACAAACCATCAATCCCAAAGATGTATACCGCGAAACCGAAAAAAAAACAGAACAACAAACAAACCCCGAAGAACCAATGCAAAAAACAGTCAGCAAAGAAGGTCTAAAAAACATCGCGCGCCAACTTGATAAAAAATAATATTGTATGCCCAGTAATACAACTTCCAGCGTGTTCTTCTATATCTATGTACTTGAAAGTTTGAAAGGTGGCGAAAGATACATAGGATATACCAATAACTTGAAAAGAAGAATAGAAGAACACAAAAAAGGACTTTCTTTTGCTACTAAATTTAGGTTGCCATTCAAGCTAATATATTTTGGAGGTTGTTTAAATTTAGAAGATGCCAAACGTCGAGAAAATTATTTAAAAACAACCCAAGGAAGAAGATTCATGGGTTTAAGATTAATCCAATACCAACGTCAAAGAAAGACGCTTGGCACTTGAAGTTGATATACTGGGTATGGAAGAAAAAGGCACTTCACAACAGCTCATTTCTCTGGACACCATTCGTGATGGCATTTTGATTTTGAAAAACAAGGGACTACGCGCAGTGCTTGAAGCAGAGGGCATGAATTTTGATTTGAAATCGTCTGAAGAAAAGCAGGGAATTATCAACGCCTTTCAGGAACTGCTTACCACAATTGATTTTCCTTTGCAGGCCATGGTGTATTCCAAAAAAGCGAACATTGACACGTACATTTCGTCTATTCAGTCCTTGAAAGAAAAGGAGCAAAATGAGCTGCTTCAGGCGCAAATGACTGATTACGTCAATTTCCTTACCGCGCTTTTGGAACAAAACAACATTATGAGTAAACGATTTTTCGTCATTGTTCCGTTTCAACTTCAGGCTCTCAACGCTTCATTTTTAGGAGCGCTCAATCCTTTGGCAAGCGCGACTCCGCAACAACCTGCACATACGGACGAGGAATTTATACGGCACAGCGAACAATTGGCTGCGCGCACCAACATGGTTTCATCAGCGCTCAATAGCATAGGCATTGAAAACCGCCAACTCAATACAGAAGAATTGGTCGAATTATTCTATAACCTGTATAATCCCCAGGAAAAAGAAATCAAACAGTAACCGCGCCTATCATCATATGGCTTTATTTGATTTTCCATTTCTTAAAAATATTCTTGGCAAGGGCAAGCAAAGTTCATCCGGTCCGGTTTCAAGCATTGAGCAAATCGGAGCAGAAGAACTGTATCAAAAAACCGCTTCCACATTCCGGGACCTGGTAACGCCTGTCGGCATGGAAATCACGCCCTCGCTCCTTCGCTTTTCCGACAAGGTGGTGCGTACAATGTTCATCGCAGGATATCCGAAGTTCCTGGATGTCGGATGGCTCTCGCCAATCATTAATGTAAACCAAACAATCAACATCTCAATGTTTTTCCATCCCATGGATACGGAAAAGATTTTGGAAAACCTGCGCAAAAAAGCAACGCAACTTGAAGCGCAAATGATAGGCGAGCAAGAAAAAGGACTTATTAGAAATCCCATGCTGGAAACTGCTTTGCAAGATATTGAAACGCTTCGTGATTCTCTGACGCGCGGAGAAGATAAAATGTTTTATGTTTCGTGTTATTTCACCATGATTGCAAACGATGAAAAAGCCCTGAATGCCCTTGAGGCGCAAATTACGGGTTTATTAGGGCAAAAAATGATTGAACTTAAGCAGGCGGTGTTCCAGCAATTTGAAGGGTATGAGGCTCATATGCCATTGGGTAATGATAATCTTGACATCCACCAACCTTTGAATATCGGACCCGCATCAACTTTTTTCCCGTTCATTTCATCAACGCTTATGACCAACAAAGGAATTTTCTACGGCATAAATTTGCAAAACAACACGCCGGTGATATTTGACCGATTTTCGCTTGAAAACGCGAATGCGGTTGTATTCGCAAAATCAGGGGCAGGGAAATCATACGCAACCAAACTCGAAATCATCCGGTCGCTCATGCAAGGGCAAGAAGTGATTATTATTGACCCGGAAAACGAATATCAGCATTTGGCTGAAGCGTTCGACGGAAGCTTTTTCCGCATTGCGATTGATTCCCAAGACCATATGAACCCCTTTGATGTTACCACCATAGGCCAGGACGAAGACCCTGTCAGCGCGTTCAGGCAACATATTTTGGATATTGTCGGCCTTATCAAAGTTATGATTGGCGAACTCACGCCCGAACACGAAGCAATATTAGACCAAGCAATTAAACAAACCTATGCGTCGCGCGATATCACGCCCGATACGCCATTTTTGGGCAAGGAACCTCCTTTGATGGAAGATTTAGAAACCGTGCTTGAAACTATGGAGGGCGGAAAAGACATTGCAAGCAAGCTGTACAAATACACCAAAGGTTCATTTGCCGGATTCATCAACCAGCCCACCACCATCAATGTGGGCAATCGCCTGACCGTATTTTCCATACGGGATTTAGACGAAGAATTGCGTCCTGTCGCAATGTATATTATTTTGGGGCACATCTGGAACCTCATTAGAAAAGAATTAAAACCCCGCTTGCTGATTGTTGATGAAGCGTGGTGGCTGATGAAAAACAACGATGGAGCAAACTTTTTGCTATCTATGGCAAAACGGGGGCGCAAGTATTATTTAGGACTCACCACTATTACGCAGGATGTTGACGATTTTTTAAAATCTCCATATGGAAAACCCATTATCACAAACTCGTCCATACAATTTTTAATGAAACAGGCAAGCTCGGCAATGGAATCGTTGGGACAAGTATTTTCGCTTACGCCTCCGGAACAAGAAACGCTGACCAATCTTTCAGTCGGAGAAGGATTGTTATTCGCAGGGCCAAAACATGTGATTGTAAAAGTCGTATCGTCATATACCGAGGACCAAATTATCACAACCGACCCGTCGCAATTGCTGAAAATCAAACAAGCAAAAGAGCAAGCTGAATAATAAGACAATATGCCAGGACCAACAACTATTCCAAAAATTACTCCTTCTGCGCCTCGGACGCCCCGCACAGCAGTTGCTTCCATTGGCAGGAAAGACGAATTCAACCCCGGACGATCAAAAGCTACACAAAAAATATGGCGAGAAGGCGAAGGCGGCTCAATAACAGCAGGAACACAAGAGGAATTCAAGCCAATGAGCCTTGTTGTTTTTCTCATGCTGTTGCTGCCAACAGCTGTTTTACTTGATTTGCAAAACTGGCTTGACTTAGGAGTTGTAAGCGCATGGGTGCCATACATTCTTGATTTCACTCTCGGACTTATTCTTTCGTTCGGGCTATGGCTTGCGGGAAATAAAGATATAATGCAAATCGGCATTGCCGCAGTTTCGCTTTTAGTCAATATTATTCCGTGGCTTCGCGACTTATTCCCGTGGACGATTGCGATTGTATGCGGGTATATTGTTTCTCTTCCAATGGTTCAAGAAAAACTTGGAAAAGTCACAGAAATAGCCGGTGAAGCTATGGGGGCGGCAGAAGCGGTGCGCGAAACAACGCAAAAAATAGCAACACTTACAAAAGGCGCGGCAAAAATAGCAAAATTCGTTAAATAAATCATTGCATTTGTTAATCAATATATTCACAATAACAATACTCATATGCGCAAAAACAAAAACTTAATGGAACCCCGCGCGCAAGCGCATGGTACCATCCAATTATGGGACTCCTCTCGCGCTTACGCGCAAGGCAGAATCCCGCACCAGAAGACCACTCATCCATGGGCAAGCTTATGGTCTTTTGGTGCATGGATAAAAATACTCATTGCTGTATGCGTAGTGACATTATTATGCATATTCGCCAAGCCGATGAGCGCGGCAGATACTATAATGGCGACAATTTCGTGGGACCCCCAGTCATACGCGCCATTTGATTATTTGTTGCACGCGCGGTTGCTGCCAATTCAAGGAACAACCATCAGGCTGTATACAAATATCTTTTCCGTCAGACAAACATCATCTGGCAAAACAATATATACGCCCCTTGACCCCAAGCAATACGCGTATGAGTGGTATACAAACGGCATCAAGATACAACAAGGCAATGGCTTGTCTGATATTTCATTTCAACTGAAACAATTCGTCAAAACGAATTCGCTGATGGTCGCTGTGCGCATAAACGACCCAAACACCAATTTACTTGTCGGACAATCTCAAGTGAGCATCCCTGTGCTTGATAAACCAGACGCAACCATTCACCAAATCCAAAACAATAAAATCCTTCCTGTTGCAATAAATTTCATTCAGGGAACTGCGGAGCAAAAAATAACTGTTTTTGCAAAAGCGTACGGGCTAAACGTCCAGTCAATAAACAACATTAATTTCTTGTGGTATCACAAAAGCGAACAAATTCCCCTTTCCGAGAGCGACCCGCAGATATTGGAACTCACGCTTCCTAAAAACCCTACGCGCGACCGATTTTCTTTTATTGCGCAAAACGGTCAACGAAAACTTGAATATATTGAAGTTTTCTTCTTTGTGAGCAACAAATAGCTTTTTGTATCTCAATGCACTATGCAGTATCTTATCCATTTATTGACGTTTATATTTGGGGCAAGCTATACATACGCAGCCACCCAATACCAATGGGAAGTGCCTATGTTGCCTGTTCCTGGAACAGGCCAGCTTCCTGATGTGACTGTTGAAGGTGTGGTAAGTTATATATATTCTCTTGGTCTTGCCTTAGGAGGGTTT
>Ga0100398_1004569_pt1 | contig 11202 bp, 7 predicted proteins | sample CryGeymeta201522_FD_81568 | JGI IMG/M metagenome (GOLD analysis project Ga0100398, IMG submission 81568) | Groundwater microbial communities from Crystal Geyser aquifers in Utah, USA - Crystal Geyser metaG 2015-22 | ecosystem: Environmental > Aquatic > Deep subsurface > Groundwater | place: USA... | reverse complement strand
GTTGCCAAACAATATTATATGTGGGATAACCTTCGCCATAGTACCATTGAGCAAAATAATCTGTAAAATCAATCCCTGACATACTCGAAATCATATTTTTAAAATCATCACCTGTTGCAACAGAATCTTTATAAGTTTGCTGAAAATTTTGTAACACACTGTAAAACAACGAATCATTATTTAAAATAAACCGCATTGAATGTATTATTGCTGCACCTTTTTCGTAAGTTAATCTATGATCGAAAATTCTGTTCTCATCAAATATTTGCGATAAAGGCACATAAACACTTCCACCGGGTGTATTTTTAATATCATTATGTTCGCTTAACATTTCCTGGTCGGCATTGGCTTGTGTTTGTAAATTTTGCAACCCAATATAATATGTATAAGTTGCAAAACCTTCGTTTATCCATATATCCTGCCAGTTCGAACAAGTAACATTATCGCCAAACCATTGATGCCCAAGTTCATGAATAATTAACTCGAAATTAAAACTTGAAAGAGTAGTCATTGTTTGATGTTCCATTCCGCCACCAATAGGTGCTACGCAATGCCCATATTTTTCATTTTTAAACGGGTACATACCATATTTCTCCGAAAGCAATTCTATAAATGAAGGAGTATTATCAATTTCTGCCTTAAAATAAGGCAAATATCCACTATTTGAATACAGATAATTTTGAATTAAAATTGAATCAGTAATTCCTGCCGGATGAGCATAAATATTATACTCCTGATAATCGGAAACAGAAAAGCTTGGTAAATAATAATTTATAGGGTAATTCGATTTCCATTCATATCTTAATTTATTTCCAGCAATAGGAACTATATTAGTTAATAGTCCATTTGAACCAGCTTTTAAAGTATTTGGACAAGTAATAAAAACTTGAACAGAATCTGCTTTATCGGATAAAACCTGTTTACAAGGAAACCAATCTTTTGCATGATACGATTCGCTTAAAGTCCATGTAATTTGTGCACCCCACGAAAATGAATTGCCATTGCCGATTCCGCTTCCCGATGAAGTTCCATGATAATGAACTTTTGTTGTAAAAAAATCACCTAAAGCAATGCTTGGAGATAAATTTATAGTAATTTCATCATTTGTATGTGTAAAAGTTTTATTAACACCGTTCACTAAAACTGAGTCAACTGTTAATGAGTTTATTAATTCTAACAATATTGTATTTAATGGATTATTAACAACTTGTGCATACATTGTTCCAATTCCGCTGTTAATTGTTTTTGAAGTGTTTGTAACATCAACTTCAATTTTATAAAACTTTACATCGTAATTATCGAGCAAAGAATTTAAAGATTTTGTACCCGTTGTTTCGAAATGTTTGTTTTCAAAATTTGGCTTATTAAAATCAGATATTTTTTGAGCAAATAAATGATTTACAAAAATTGTAACAAATAGTAAAACGAATAAATTTTTCATATTTTTTATTTTTATTAAATACAAGACTACAAAAATTATTTAAAAGTAACAATTATTTATTTTTTTTTCAAACTTTTTTTAAATTAAAACAAATGGAAAATTAGATTGCATTTTATCAAGAAGAAGTATAAGAAAATACATTGACAAACAAATTACAAATAAAGAAGTTGAGTTGCTATTAAAAGCTGGCTTTTATGCACCCTCTGCAAATAATTACAAACTATGTCTTTTATTATACGGGACTTCTAATCTCGCCAAAGCGGGAGCTTTTTCTTTGTTATGCTAATTTTTCAAAATCCTAATTCCGCATTAGCGGAACTCCGGCTTTGAAATTTTGTCCGCCTCGAAAAATCTAATTTTTAGAACCCCTATTAAATAATAAAAATTTTTACAAAGTTATTTAGAATAATTCTAAATTGTAAATATTTTTATAAAAAAAGACCTAAAAGGTCTTTTTTATTTTTATTCATATTTTTTAAACCTTATATCTCTTAACCGAAGCTGCAGTGAAACTTTATTCATAAAATCGTTTTTATCTATCGAAAAACAAATATCGAAATTTCTTGTTTCGGCAATTTCAGCAGCTTTATTTCCAAGTCCAAAGCCAATTGCAGGAAAAACAGTAGGTAAATTATCCTGAATTATATCAAGTTTTAGATGTTCATTTTTTCTACCAACAGTTTTACCGGTACCCATATCGTGTACATTTTTTGTAATAAATATTGGTGTCATATTACCTGGTCCATAAGGTTGAAACCGTTGTAATATTCTAAAAAATTTAGCATCAATTTGCGATAAATTAATTTCAGCATCAACCTCTATATGAGGAGTAAGTTGTTCTTTGGTAATGCTTTTACTAACAGTTTCTTCGAATAATTCAATAAATTGAGCGAGATTTTCCGATTTCATTGTTACACCGGCAGCAAACATGTGCCCGCCATAGTTTTCAAGTAAATGTCCGCACTGGTCAATAGCATGGTATAAGTCAAATCCCTCAACTGTTCTTGCAGAGCCATTAATAAATCCATTGGATTTTGTTAAAACAACAGTCGGACGATAATAACAATCTATCAGCCGGGAAGCTACAATACCAACCACACCCTTGTGCCAATCGGGGTTATATAAAACTGTAGTATTTTTATTCTTAAGTACTTCATTTGATTCAATCATTCCCTGAGCATCGCTGAAAATTTTTTGGTCAAGGTCTTTTCTATTCTGGTTACATTCATCAATATCTTTAGCAAACCTTAAAGCATCGTCTTCATCTTGAGAGACAAGCAACTCAACAGCTTTAGTTCCTGTTTTTATTCTACCTGCGGCATTAATTCTTGGTCCGATTTTAAAAACGATATCGTTAATATTCATATCAATATTTTCGATACCCGAAACTTTTTTAATTGCTTTTAAACCAATAACAGGGTTATCGTTAAGCTTTAACATTCCGTGATAAGCAAAAATCCTGTTTTCGCCAATCATTGGAACAATATCGGAAGCAATGCTAACTGCAACTAAATCAAGATATTCAAAAACTGCACTTAAATCAATGCCTTTTGTTATGCAGTAAGCTTGAATAAGTTTAAATCCGACTCCACATCCCGAAAGCTCTTTAAATGGATAATTACAACCAGGTTGTTTTGCGTCGAGAACTGCAACAGCATCTGGAATTATATCTCCCGGAAGATGATGGTCGCAAATTATAAAATCAATACCTTTTTTATTTGCGTATTGAATTTTTTCGACTGCTTTTATACCGCAATCTAATGCAATAATTAAAGTGTAATTATTTGTTTCGGCATAATCAATACCTTTATAAGAAATTCCATAACCCTCGCCATATCTATCTGGTATATAATACCTTATTTGAGAATATTTCTTTTTGAAAAAAGAATAAATTAAAGCCACAGCCGTTGTACCATCAACATCATAATCTCCATAAATCAATATTTTTTCATTATTTTCGATTGCCTTTTCAATACGAGAAATAGCTTGAGCCATGTTCTTCATTAGAAAAGGGTTGTGTAAATTTGCTAAATCGGGATTAAAAAATTGCTCAGCTTCTTCATAAGTTTTTAAACCTCGTTGTATTAAAAGATTTGCAATTACCGTGTCAACTGTTAATTCCGAAGCCAATTTCTTAATCAGCTCATCATCTTCTCTTAGCTTTATAATCCATTTTTTATCCATGTTTTTAGCGAATATCAAGATTAAGCTGTAAAGCGAGGTATTTTTTTAAATATTCTTTTACTTCTGCCAGCGATTGTTTTTTGCCAATTTCATTACTCATAGATGTTACAAGTTTATCGGTAAACCCGCAAGGATTTATATAAGAAAAATATTTTAAATCGGTATTAACATTTAAAGCAAACCCATGCATAGTTACATACTTTGAAGTACGCACTCCTATTGCACAAATTTTACGTGTTTTAACTGGCTCATTTACATCGAGCCAAACACCTGTAGCGCCATTTAATCGTTCGCTATTTATTCCAAAACATCTTAAAGTTAATATAACTGCTTCTTCTATTTCCCAAATATATTTTTTAATTCCTAACCCTGCTGCTTCCAAATCAATTATTGGGTAACCAACTATTTGACCGGGACCATGATAAGTAATATCGCCACCCCTATTAGTTTGATAAAATTTAGCATTTATTTCTTTTAGAACTTTAGAATTTGCAAGTAAATTTTTTTGCTCACCACTTTTTCCTAATGTAAAAACATGTGGATGTTCACAAAACAACAAGTAATTATATTTTGATCTCCCAAGGTTTTCTTTTTCAGAAATAATTTTTTGAAGTAAATTTTCCTGAATATCCCAAACTTCTTTATATTCTGACTTCTGCAAATCTTCAACTATTGTTTGAATTTTCATATTTTTATAAAAAAAATTTTCTAAAGTTAGTTCCAAATTTTAAACTAAACAATTAATAATTTTTAAATTATTAACAATATAATTAAAAAATTAGTTGCACATTGTTATTCACATAATCAAATTTATTAAGAACTTCAATTTTGTTAGAATTCTCTTTTTTTGAAGATATTAATTTACTCACAGTATATGCTTGCATTTTGTTTTCGTGATATGGTTTACAAAATTCATAAATATTTTTTTCATTAATATCGTTTGTAAGCCATTTTATTTCATCTTCGGAATTAAGAATTACAGGCATCCTTTTCTTTGTGTTATGAATTTTCTCCATCATCGAATTTGCATTAGTTGTAAGTATTGAGAATGTATTTACAACTTCACCGGAAGCGTTATCAATCCATTCATCCCACAAACCAGCCATCGAAAATATTTTTTGTTCGTTTAAGAAAATAAAATAAGGAATCTTTTCTGTACGATTAGCTTTCGGGTTTAATGTTTGCCACTCAAAAAAACCAGTACTTGGAATAATACATCGTTTATTTTTTATTGAATTGCGAAACGATGGTTTTTCAAAAACTGTTTCCGATTTAGCGTTTAATGTGTTTGTTTTTATTTTTTTTGCGTCATCAGCATTTTTGACCCAATGTGGAATCAATCCCCAATGGTATTCTTCTATTAAATTAATATTTTTATTTGTAATTACAGGCAATTTAATAAAATTAAAAGCATTGCCATGATAAACAGGTTCAAAAGTTATTTTGCTATTAAACTTTGCATTATATCTATGCTCAATATCTTGAGCTGTAACACTTAATGAATTGTGGAAACACATTTTAATATATAAAAAAAGATGCTTTCGCATCTTTTTTATTTGTTTTCGGGTATTAAAATTTTTGTAGGTGGATTTTGATATGCCTCAGTTGTAACATCATTTAAAGATTTAGATTTCTTTTCTAATACAAATCTGCATTTCGAAAATTTATTAATAGGCCAACCACCCCATAATACATAATCTCCATATTGATTTTTCATGTTGTAACGTGCAGTTGTTTGGTCATCCCAAACCCAAGTCATTTGAGTATTTGTTTCGTTGAAAGAAACACCAACATTAATAAATTTATGATAAACAACTGTTTTTAGCCATTGGTCTTCAATATTAAAAAGCTGTAAAATTTCAGCTAAAGTATTCGTTACACCACCACCAACTCCTTCAAGTTTCATTTCAAGCGCAAATCTATCTGGAGTTCCATCTGCTACAAAAAACTCACCACCATTAAAAGTGAGATTTGCATAATTAAACCATTGATTAATAGTTGATGTAATTTGCATAAATTTACTGTCACCATAAACTAAATATGTAGTTAACGGACCAGCAGTAGATAATACAGTATTATCACTACTAAAATAAAACACTGTAACAGGAAGAAGATGATTCTGAAACTTGCTTAAAATATCTACACCTGTTGAATCGTGCGCTTCTTTAACTACCCATACTCCTTCCATTTTTGTTTTAGTTGGAGTTTCATCTTTTTCTTTTTTACAACCTGCTGCAAAAATTACTGATAGCAACAATAAAATTGTAATTCTTTTTGTTAAGTACATAATTTTAAATTTTAATTTTATACAAATATAAAACTTTTTTTTGTAATACGATAAATATTTATAAAAAGTTTCAAAAATTTGAAATTAATTTCAGAACTATCTGTTTTTCAAAAAGAAAAAATATTTTATTTTTTTTGGAATTTCAATTACATTTTTATTATAGACATTTTCCAAATAGTTATTAAATTCATCTTTTCCCAATTTTGTTATTTGTTTTACATTTTCAGTAATATCTATAAACTGAATATTTATCTTGCGTTTAGGAACAAAAAAAACAAAATTAGCAAAAGCTATAAAAATTCCTTTTAAAAAAGTTTTAAAAAAATCGGGTGATTTGCCATTTTTTGCTTTCGACCACATACTTCCCCACAACCCACTTACTTTAATAGCTATTATTTGAACATTATCGGGTATTTCTGAAACTACCGAATAAGCAGATTTTTTATTTTTAATTTTTTCATACCCATCATCAGTTATATGTCCTGATGGATACAATAATACACTTTGCTCTTTTTTTAAAGTAATTAAGATATTTTCTTTAATGGTTTGTAAAACTTTTATATCCCTACTTCCCGCTGTTAAATCGCTCACTGACACAGCTTTTATCATTTTTAAAATATTTTTTACCAAGGGGATTTTAAAATAAGATTCTGTAACAACAGGAATAACAGGAGTTATTTTATAAAGTTGTGTAAAAATTATTTGCGGGTCAACTATTGCCTGATGATTTGGTAAAAAAAGTTTTGTATAATTTTTATTAATAACTTCTTTACCAGATATTTCTATTTTATATCGTGTTTTTAATAACAATCTGTATATAAACACAATACCTTTCATTGCTTTTTTGAAAATAAAATTTGTAATCTGTTTTTAAAATCTTTAACAAAGAACAATAAAATTAAAGTCATTGAAATAATGATAATCAGTAAAAAAAGAAAAACAGCATTTGTTCCAAAATTATCTGAAATAACACCAAACAAAACAGAACCAATAAATAATAATATAAAAGTTATAAAATTAGAATATGCAATCATTTTACCCTGTTTACGTCCCTCTATTTTTAATTGAATATAAGAACTTAATGGAACCATATAAAACCCGCTAAACATGGCAATAAAAAATATAAAAAACGAAAATAATGCTGCGTTATTTGGTTGAATAACAAATGTTAAAAATAAAAATATTGTCATTCCAAAACCACCAATAAGTGTAAGCAGTAACTCAACTTTTCCTCCGGATAAAACTCCTGCTGTGTAACTACCTATGCCAATACCAATTAATGCAACGGACATAATCATACTCATTTGAGTATTTGACAGTTTTAAAAAATTTGGACAATGCACAATTAAGTTCATTTGTAACATACCATCAATCATCCAAAAAATTCCTAAACCCAAAACTATGAGATTCATACCAACATAACTTTTTGCCCATTTAAAAGAATTTATTAAAAAAATAATAGGATTTATCGTTTCTTTAACATTTATATTTGGTTCACTTTCTGTAACTTTAATCATTACAGTTGTTATTAAACTTAATATTGCGACACCAATTAATATCATTGATAACAATATGTAATTGTAATGGTCGGCAATAATTGAAGCTACAACGGGACCAACAATATTTCCAAAAAAAGTTAGCATTTCGAGTGTTCCTGTACCAAAAGAAATTCCCTCGTTACCGCCAATATCACGAATTAAACCGTATTTTGCTGGCGAAAACAACGTGCTTACTGTTCCTAATAAAAAAATGCAGGTTAACACTATGTACAAGTTTTCGAAGTAAAACCCTAATGCACCAATTAAATATATTGGAAACTCAACAATTCTTGAATATACAATTATTCTTTTTTTATACATTATTTGCGATAACTTACCTGCTAATGGCGAAAATAAAATATAAGGTACAAAAAATAAACCCGAAGCCAACGACACAATAAATGAACTTATATTATTTTCTTTTGGAAACCAAGTAACTGAAATTGTGATTATTAATAATTTAAAATAATTATTGTTGAAAACTCCTAAAAAGTTAGTCGAAAATAATGGCAACCACTTTGTTCCTTGCTTCATTAAAATGTGTTAATTTTGGTCGCAAGTTAATAAAATATAATTAGGACTTAAATATCTATATGACCTGTTAAGCTATAATATTTTTAGTTTAAAACATTGTGAATAAAAAATTTATTCAATAAATTTATTAGTTCAGTATATAACCAACTTTATATTAAAATTATTAGAAATTAAAATGACAACTTTAGAAATTTACGATAAACTTAAAATCTTTTCAAATTACTTTGAAGGTGATGTATATACTGACGAAACAACTAGATTATTATATGCCACCGACGCATCAGCTTATCGTGAAAAACCTCTTGCTGTCTTTCGCCCAAAAAATGTAAGCGATATCAAAAAAATTATTGCATTTGCAGCTAAAAACAATGTTCCAATTATTCCACGTACAGCAGGCACCTCATTAGCTGGACAAGTTGTTGGAAATGGAATTATTGTTGATGTTTCAAAATACTTAACCAAAGTTCTGGAAATTAACGAAAAAGAAAAATGGGTTAGGGTTGAGCCGGGAGTTGTATTAGATGAATTAAATAAAATTCTTGCACCTAAAGGATTATTTTTTGGACCTGAAACTTCAACTTCAAACAGATGTATGCTCGGAGGTATGGTAGGAAACAATTCATGCGGAGCTCATTCATTAATTTATGGCAGTACCCGCGACCATCTTTTAGAATTGAAAACTATTTTAAGCGATGGCTCAATTGCCACATTTAAAGCAATTTCAAATGAAGAATTTCAGATAAAATGCAATGGTAATAAATTAGAAAATAAAATATATCAGAACATCAATGAAATTTTAACTAATAAAGCAAATATTGCAGAAATCGCGAAGCAATATCCCGATTCAAGAATTCATCGAAGAAACACAGGTTATGCAATTGATGTTTTGAGTTTAACATCTCCTTTTTCGCAAAGTAAAGTACAATTTAATTTTTGCAATTTGTTAGCTGGTTCCGAAGGAACTCTGGCTTTTACTTATGAAATAAAATTAAATTTAGTTGATTTACCACCAAAAGAAGTTGGATTAGTATGCGTTCATATAAATTCTTTAGAAGAAACTTTTAATGCAAATCTTGTTGCCTTAAAGTATAATCCAACTTCTATTGAATTAATGGATAAAGTTATTCTAAATTTAACAAAGGGCAATATAGAACAGAATAAAAATCGTTTTTTTATTGAAGGAGACCCCGAAGCTTTATTAATTGTTGAGTTTGCAAAAGATACACGTGAAGAAATTATTGAAATTGCAAAGAATTTAGAAGCCGAAATGCGAAAAAATGGCTTCGGATATTATTTTCCATTAATATTTGGTGCCGACACAAAAAAAGTCTGGAATCTTCGTAAAGCCGGTTTGGGAGTTTTAAGTACAATGCCAGGCGATGCTAAACCTGTTCCTGTAATTGAAGATACTGCTGTTCATCCTGAAGTTTTGCCACAATACATGAAAGAATTAAATGAACTTTTTAAAAAATTAGATCTTAAGTGTATTTATTACGCACATATTGCAACAGGTGAAATTCATATCAGACCTATTCTTAATTTGAAAAAAAGCAAAGATGTTGAGATGTTTCATATGGTTGCTTTTGAAACCGCAAAACTTGTAAAAAAATACCGTGGTTCGTTAAGTGGTGAGCATGGCGATGGAAGATTAAGAGGCGAATTCATTCCTTATATGCTCGGTGAAAATTGTTACACGTTATTAAAACAAATAAAAGAAACATGGGACCCAAAGCATATTTTTAATCCCGGAAAAATTACCAACACGCCTCGCATGAATTCGAGTTTAAGATACCAAACCGATAAAGAAATTAGAAAGATTGAAACAATATTTGATTTCTCAAAAGATTTTGGAATTTTAGGTTCGGTCGAAAAATGTAACGGCTCTGCCGATTGTCGAAAATCTGAAATTATTGGTGGTACAATGTGTCCAAGTTTCATGGCAACTAAAAACGAAAATCAAACTACCCGTGCAAGAGCTAATATTTTGCGTGAATATTTAACAAATAGCAAAAAACTAAACCCTTTTGCCCACAAAGAAATTTATGAGATAATGGATTTATGTTTATCGTGTAAGGCATGTAAGGCGGAATGTCCTAGTGGTGTTGATGTTGCAAAAATGAAGGCAGAATTTCTTCAACATTATTACGATGACTATGGAATATCTTTCAGGACAAAAATGATAGCTTTTAGTCCAAAAATTAATGCTTTTGGTTCTAATTTTTCAGGAATTTTTAATTTGTTTTCTAACCTTGGAAAATCATTTATTGGTTTTACATCAAATCGAAAAATTCCAAAAGTTTATAGCAAAACTTTATTAAAGTACTACCATAAAAATGAGATTGCGGGTCAAGCCCGCAATGACGAGCGTACGCCATCATATCGTCATTCTGAACTTGTTTCAGAATCGCATAAAAAAGTATTCTTGTTTGCCGATGAATTTACAAATTTTAATGAACCAGAAATTGGAATTAAAGCAATTCTTTTGTTAAACAAACTTGGTTACGAAGTAATTATTCCTAAGCATGTAGAAAGTGGAAGAACGTATTTCTCAAAAGGTTTGTTACGAAAAGCAAAAGTAATTGCCGAACAAAATGTAAAATATTTATCAGAAATAATTACAGCAAATACCCCATTAATTGGAATTGAACCATCTGCAATACTTGCATTCAGAGACGAATATCCTGAAATTGTAGAAAAATCTTTAGTTGAAAAATCAAAAGCATTGGCAAAAAACACATTAATTATTGATGAATTTATTGCTTCCGAATTTTCAAAAGGAAATATTAAAGCTGAATCGTTTACTTCCGAACCTGCTGAAATTAAACTACATGGACATTGTCAACAAAAATCAATTGCCTCAACTGCTCCAACTTTAAAAATGCTGACTATTCCAGTTAATTATAAAGCAACTGAAATTCCATCGGGCTGTTGCGGAATGGCTGGCTCATTTGGTTATGAAAAAGAGCATTACAAACTCTCAATGCAAATTGGCGAATTAGTTTTATTTCCTGAAATAAGAAAAACCAATTCAAAAACAATTATTGCTGCTACCGGAACAAGCTGTCGTTGCCAAATTAAAGATGGAACAGGAAGAAAAGCGAAACATCCTGTTGAGATTTTGTATGATGCGCTTATTTGATTAATGTTAGTTTCTCTACTACCCGACAGGTTACGAAGTTCCTGATGGGTTATGGATTCTGTTTATTACCTAATAGATG
>Ga0100398_1004553_pt1 | contig 11220 bp, 10 predicted proteins | sample CryGeymeta201522_FD_81568 | JGI IMG/M metagenome (GOLD analysis project Ga0100398, IMG submission 81568) | Groundwater microbial communities from Crystal Geyser aquifers in Utah, USA - Crystal Geyser metaG 2015-22 | ecosystem: Environmental > Aquatic > Deep subsurface > Groundwater | place: USA... | reverse complement strand
CTCCAAATTCTGACATATATTCCTCAGCTGCGCCGGTTAAAACCTCTCTCCAGCCCGCCTTCAGAAAATTGTCCGACCAAACACCCAAAATATATGGCGCTGTCATTTTATACCAAGTTTCGCAAGTCTCATTATATTGGTGTTCTAGGGTCGAAGTCGCCCAAGTTATGTAATCTTCCAATGTTTTTGGACGGGTCATTTTGGCTCACCCCAATTTTAGAACGAAACTCCGAGGATTCGGCCTTAAGATTGTTGATATGATAAAAGCTAGTAAACGTGTTGTGATAATAACCTAGAATCTTCAGGCCGTGCACAACAAGTTGTCAATGCAAAACCACAATATAATTAAGCGGATTGGGAACTTTTAGTTGTGACCTTGGTTCCCTCTGGAAGGATGTTTTCGAGCTCTTGTCGTATTTGCGCTTCGAAGGTCCCAAACACTTCAACGCCTGGTCCGACTTGATGTTGTTTAAGAGGCCCAACAACCGAACGCCAGCCTCCGATTCGATCACGTCTGAACTTTTCGCCTTTCCAATCCAAAAGTTTTCGCCGTGAAATTGAGTATATCAAAAGGACATCGACCTTCGAAAATACATGAAATGCGTGAAGCTCAAACCAAGGCAAGTTCGGAAACTTTGGTTTGGCCACAATTCTAACTTCTGTGAAAGGCGGAGTCTCAGTGAAGTGCAGTCCGACGATTAATTTCCGAGTCCGTGTGACTGTTTTTGTCGGGCGTTCACCATATAGAGCCGTGATCATTTCAAATGCCGCTAGGCCCTGCTTAACCGGGATTTCAACCTCGTACTTTTCGTTCTCGTAAACATAATTAGCGAATACATCTTCTTCATTCGCAACTAACAAGTCGCCAGGATATGAGTCTTGGCGCAGCCTAAACGATGGCATAACTGTCTCTAAAAGATTGACCTCGAAGTCAAAAAGTTCTGAAAGGGGCTTCGCAACTTCATATTTGGTGAATTCCAGACCAATTTTGGTAAGGGTGGACATCGCCTCATCACGAGAACAATATTGCTTTGCATGATTCTGAATCCACTCAACCAAATCAGCTTTCGTCGCCGGGGGCTCTATCGGACTCACTTTCGGAACACTTTGCGACAACAACTGTCCGTCGATTAATGTCCGCATCGAATCACTGAGGTTTACAAAACGTTCTGTGCCTAAGGCTTGACTCACGAAGAAGGGAGTCTGAAAGCCTGACCGTTCGAAATCATCTGCAATATATGCCGCAATGTCTCTATACCGAATTGATTGTTCGGCATGTCCTGCCAAGGCGGCCGCAAAACTTTGTGTGAAAAAGCTAAGAGCGTCATCTTGGTATGAACGACCGTCCGTATCAGAACCGAAAAAGAAGTAGCACTTTTTAAAATTAATCTGTGTGGATTTAAGAGCTTTGTCGACGATGACATCGGAGTCCTTCACATAATGAATGCCAGCATGACATGCATCAATAAACTTTACAGTGAGCTCACCATTTAATGAGCGAAGGAGTTGATCCAATTCGTCGTTGCTTAAGCCAGTCGATCGTCGATTGGTGCTATCAAAGTTGCTGGGCGTAAAATAAAAATCATCGTCAAAAGTACCACCATGTCCCGAATAATAAAAGAAAACCTCATCAACAACTTCATCCTTGTATGTGTCTACAAAATCCGACAACTTCAGTTTAAGATGGCTGGCACTTGGATTAATAACTTCGAACACCGCATCGAATTCACCCGATTCATGAATGATCTTAAGCATTAATGTGTGATCGTTTATGCAAGCGGGCAGGCTAATCAATTTAGGTGAGTTATAGTCCGATACAGACACTAAAATGGCAATACGCATGTTTTCCCTATTTCGGATAATCACAGAAGGCTGAACCGTTTTCAGGTTGTGTGTCAAGTTTAAATCGAACATGGCCGAAGTTGCCGCGGTTTCTTGGACTTTAGTTAAATGAAAACAGCGCGGTTGGGCACCGCTAGCAGTACGAATGGTTTTTACCAAGCGATGGTCCAATCAATATATAATGGTTTGGTAAATTCACTTTATAAATTAGTGGAGTTTAAGTGGCCATTTTTGAACCGCATTTATACCCTGTTTGAAGATCTTTATTGGAATTGGCGCTAAACGATTATTCGCAAAACTATTGATACGGTTGATGGATTTTGTCATGTTTAAATCCTTCGTAGATAGTTGTTAATTGTCGGAAGTCATCCCTGCACCGATTGCCAAGAGCATGTCGAATACCACCCGCTGAAAACCCATTTGTACTTCTTTGCTGTTGAGGTACTGCATCTTCTGGACGAGGTGGGCCGCAGTGCTGTCCATGACGGCATCGTCCAACGCACCTGCGAAGTCGCCCAGCATGGCTTGTTCGGCTGAGTTGTTGGCAATCTGGTTCATGACGTTTTCGTTTTCGCTGACCTTGTCCCTGATGGTGTAGGCGTAGTTGATGAGGTCTTTTTCGGTGAGACCATCGGTTACAAAGAGCTCGTTGAGGCGCGTGATGATGGTTGAGAGCCATTCTTCGGCCCTTTGCCGGTCCCAAGTCCGTCGGCGGGCGCTAAGCCGGTCTCAGTGCCGTCCTTTACCAGTCGCAGGTCTTGCTGCTTGATTTTCGAAAGGCGGTAATGGCTTAGCTCGACTGCGCTTAAGTCAATCGGGTCTTCGTCGGGCGTTTTTTCGCGCAGCAATGGATGGAGGTGGCGGGCGTAGAGGCTCAGGCTCTCTAGGTCGCGGCTCTCGTAATCCACAATCTGGGACATGAACTCGTAGTATCGGGTGAACGTCGCTAAATCGGCCTTGAATAAGCCAAGTGCGTCCAGCTCCACCTTTGATGCCTTCATGTCGGCTTCAGTGTTGGCGATGAAGGTTGCATCTCCAACCGACTTGGCGTGGTCGAATAGGCCTTTGTGTTTGATGTAGGCGGCCTGCGCTTCTTCGTAACGCTTCTGCCACCGGTCGACGGCGGGTTTACAAATATTGCTGATGGCGGCGTTGCTCTTGTTCTTCATAAAAAACACTTCGGCGAACCGCGAGACCTCGGTCCATAAGAAGATTCCAGACGCCTTGAGCTTTTCGTACAAATCCCAAATCAGGTTCGGGTCCGAGACATCCAGCAGGTTTGCGGTCTGATAATACTCTTGAAACGCGGACAACACTTCGGCCGGCTCGTTGAAGAAATCCAGAACGTAGGTCTCTGCCTTGCCTGGGTAGACTCGGTTCAAACGTGAGAGCGTTTGAACACACTCAAGGCCGCCAAGCTTCTTGTCGACGTACATGGCGCAAAGTTTGGACTGGTCGAAACCGGTCTGGAATTTCTTGGCATCGGCAATCAGCCCAATCTCAATGTCTTGAGTACTTTCATGGTGTGAGCTTTTCATGTGATTTGCTCGTCGTCGAAGCATGGCAGTAACAATTTCACACGGGCTGCTTTCAAGATCTCGGCGAGGAGAAGTCGAAGGGGATCCATTTTCCATTTTTCAAGATTGGGGTCACTACGAACAGCCTCTTTCATGACGCTCTGTTTAGAAAAACGTAAGTCCGGCAACGTATCTCCCATCCAGTCGTCAATACGTTTTGTAAACACTTTCCTGTGGAACCAGGCAGGCTGCTCAGCGGACCACGTTTCGAAGGCCTCCTGCGTAAGCTCCTTTTCGCAAACTCTTTTAAGGCATTGAAAGTAGTACTCACGGGAGATGAGGTCTTCAAACTCCTCACCGTCATCCAAAAAGACTACCGGGAAGCTGTAGGCATGTTTACGACATTCTCGCTCGATGTCCTTACGCTTGTCACCATCCGCAAACGCAATCGCGGTATCACCGAACGTCTCAACCCGATGACACCAATGCACAAGGTTTGGAGCGCCCTGGCCATCCATAAAAACTGTCATCTCCAGCGCAGCCAGCTCTTCTGGGGTCTTTGCGAGAATTGGCAAAATTCTATCAAGGCAGAGTAACTCCGTATCTCCTTCAACTACGACGACTATAGGTCCGTAAAGCAGTGAATCCGCAGCGCTTAAGCCGAGGCAATTGCGCACCAATGTGAAATTGTCACCAGGACGATGATGTTCAACCCGGGAGTGGGCCAGGTTTAGGCCAATCTGGTGGCGCTTATTTTCTCGTCGCACCACTCGTACCGTCGACGGTCTCAATCGATTGAGCATTGACGGCGAGTGCGTAACATACATCATTTGCATGCGCCCGGAGCGACACATTTGCTCGAAGGATGCACGTAGATAGTGCTGAGCATCCGCATGAAGTGAAAGCTCGGGTTCATCACTCAACACCATTCGGAGAGGTCTAACGCTATTGGTTGAAAAGTGCACCTGAAGTCTGTAGGACAGAAACTTCTTGAGGCCTGCACTTCGATAAATCAACGGCGTCGAATCTTCGCCTTCTGTCACATCTAATCTAAATGCGTTTGACGAGATTTCAACGAATCTGAGACGTTGTTTGAAGGTAGGGAAAATCTCATTAAAAAGTCGTTCTAATTGGCGGTTTGCCGCCTCAATACGGCTGCTTCGCACATGGTGGTGTTTCAAACTGCGCAAGATCACCTGAAATCGGCCGGATTCCCCAAACACATAGTCTAACAGCTGTTGAGTAAGCGATGATACCTCATCATCGTAACCAATCGATAGGACGTCATTGAGCTCAGCCGACGGGTTCAAACGTACCAGTTCAATTAGTGGATTCCTACCTGTCAAGACATGTCGAGCACCGCCAAATTCGAGTTGATACGCATTAACACCTGGCGCGGCAAAGTACTCGACCTTGAATTGTTCCTCGCGCCCTTTTCCGAAGTGGATACTACTTCCTTTAGCGTTTAGTTCGATCAGATTCTCACCGTCGGTGTGGAACCCAACGGTTATGGAGATGTTTCGGTCGGTATCCCAATTCGACGAGTCGGTCTTGAGATACTGGAGATTTACATCCAACTCTTGAAGCGGCGTACCCAATACAAAATGCTCAAATGCCTTAAGTATCCAGGACTTTCCGACATCATTAGGGCCGGTGACTACTGTGCATTCAGGCTCAAGGGTTATAACCTCACGACCCAAGAACGGACCAACATTCGACAATTCCAAATAGGTGGCGATCAGCACGAGACTCTCCCATTCCGAGACGGGTTGCTTGACGACCCTGAAGCATACCGGGTTTGTTGGGAAATTAGCCAGTTCAAAGAATCTCGTGAATATCTCTCAAGTCTCCGCTCTTTGACCTGTTTTCCATGTCATTTGCTTTTTGTTTTTAGAAAAATACCGGGGCCAATTGGTCCCGCCGCAGTCTCTGACGTAATATCATAATCGCCTTTTTTTGAGTTCCATGTTTGACGGCTATGTTTCGGGTAATCGTGGCCGATTTGTCGAAAGAGGCGAATGATTTCATCGACTGACGCAAAGTGTAAAATATCACTCCGTTGGCGATCAGAAGTGAAGAGGATTCCCGATAATCCTTGTTGGGATTCACTAAAAATCGGGACGAAAATATAGCTATGCACGATTTGGTGGCAAACATATAGCAAGTTTCGAAACTCGTTACTCCCTTTTTCAAAATTGTAAAAACGCTCTATATGATGCCAATTTAAGAGATTTGGAATGTCTCCAGTCGAAGGGTAGATTACTAAATCTACTGACTGGCCGACTATGGAATCACACAGTTTCTTCGCTTCGATGAGTTTCCTGATTGCGTAAAACCCAAGCATTAAGTCTTGTTCAACGCGGGCAAATGATGCGGGAACCCATCTGGTTTGCTTCTGTCGTCTTTCCAGCATATCAGCCTTTCGAAGTAAATCATCTTTCCAAACATTCGATTCCCAAATCATATATGTCCTTGCTTATCTTTTGTTCTTGCTCGCCACATAACTCCGTCCTTTCAAATTTTATGCAAGCGGGTTTGTCGATAAGTACATGTTAATGTGGATACAAGTGGATTGAAGAAAAAAAGCCCCGAACTGATAAATCAATTCGGGGCTTAACCTAATGGAGGCGGCGGGAATCGAACCCGCGTCCACAAACCATCTAGATACGCTTCTACATGTGTAGTTTATGATTGTCTTCTTAGACTCCACTGCCGCTGCCCATAAACAGGCCACATCGGGGAGTGTCATTCGGAATGTCGAGTTTTGTCGAAGGAACGAAGCCCAAAACTCCAAGTCTGCTAAATGTCGTTACTATTAAATCACAGACGAAAATAGTAGTAACGGGCTTCTTTCGAAGCATCGCCCATCAGGCTACTGTTAAGCAGCCATCCGGATTGCAACGTTATCGTTTGCAACTGTGTGTTTGTCGGTGGTTAAACGTAGTCGCCGACACCTACGACATGCCACGCACCCGTCAGTATCCATGTCGAAACCAGGGCGCCCCCATAAGCGCAGATAACTTGCGCAAGCACCAAACTGTCAAAGAGTCGCCTTTCATAGCGACGAATTGGAATATAGGGACTCGCCTTGGGAAAGCAAGCCCGAGTCGCCTCAGCGGCATGAAATCTTGGGTTTGCGGCGCGTATCGTGCCAAACACGGTGGGCGCTTCCATTAGATACGTGAGGCCAGGGCGGAGTCTTTGGCTTTCAGGTACGCCTTAAAGAGGTCTGCGTAGTCGGGGCGAACGGCTGCTTTCACCGATGGGCGCTCGGCGAGCGCTTGTCGCCATGCTGTGATTTTAGGCAGGCCGGTCAGCATGCCAAAGTCGTCGATTTCGTCGAAGGTATCGAAGAACCTGAAGATGGGGGCGAAGGCGGCATCCACCATCGAAAACTCGCCGTCGAAAAACGGGGCTTCGCCCACGGCGTTTTCGAGCTGCTCAAAGCGGACGCGGCATTCACGGGCGGCTCCCTGCAGGCTGGCGTCGTCTCTTGAGGTGTAAAAACCCATCACCGAGAGAAACACGCTCGAGGCAAACTCAACCCAGCCGCGATGCCGTGCACGACGCAATGGGTCTTCGGGATGGATACGCTCGCCGCGGGTTTCGTCCAAATATTCGCAAATCACCGCGGATTCAAAAATCGGGGATTCGCCGACCATCAAGAGTGGGGTTTTACCGAGCGGAGAAATCGCTAGAAACCAGTCTGGTTTGTTCTTAAGGTCAATGTCCTTGCGCTCGAAAGGCACGTCTTTTTCGAGCATCACAATGGCGGCGCGCTGCACAAAGGGGCAGATCGCGTGGGAAATCAGGGTTAGGTTCGTTGACATGGCCATTCCTTGGGTTGGCTTGCATCGCCACAAGCTAGGTGCGGCTGACTTTGAGGCAAGAGTCCCAATCCCAAGCTCGACCGGTGGACCGGTCGCAGGTCGCAATCTGCGGGGCATTCACCTAAGATGCACCGCCCTTAGACACGAGACCTTCATGATACAAGATGTCGTCAAAGACTATTACGGGAAGACCCTGCAAAGCACCTCGGACCTGAAGACTACGGCGTGTTGTGACGCGTCCGAGGTTCCGGAGTGGTTGAAGCCATTATTGGCCAACCTGCATGACGATGTGATGTCCAAATATTACGGGTGTGGATTGGTGGCTCCTAGCTTGCTGACGGGCGCACGTGTGCTGGACCTGGGGAGCGGGTCGGGTCGTGATGTGTACGCGTTGGCGCAATTGGTTGGCCCCTCAGGAAGCGTGGTGGGCGTGGACATGACCGACGAGCAACTCAAAGTTGCGACCGATACGTTGGCGTACCACGCCGACAAATTCGGCTACGCCAACGTCTCATTTTTGAAGGGGTATATCGAAAAGCTGGACGAGCTGGACCTGGAGCCCGGCTCGTTTGATGTGATCGTTTCGAATTGTGTGGTGAACCTTTCGCCGGACAAAGAAGCTGTGTTGCGCGGGGCCTATCGTCTGTTGAAGCCGGGCGGCGAGATGTATTTTTCGGACGTTTACACTGACCGTCGGGTTTCTGAATCCGTCAAAAACGACCCGGTGCTTTACGGCGAGTGTTTGGGGGGAGCGCTTTATTGGAACGACTTTCAGAACCTGGCCAAGACGGCTGGATTTGCGGACCCTCGTTTGGTCGAAGACCGTCCTTTGGAGGTCACCGATCCGGAGTTAAAATCCAAGACTGGAAATATCCAGTTTTATTCGGCCACCTATCGCCTGTTTAAATTGGAAGGCCTTGAACCTGCTTGCGAAGACTACGGTCAGGCTGTGATCTATAAGGGGACTATTCCCGAAAATGCTGACCAGATTATTCTGGATAAACATCACACGATTCAGACCGGCAAAGTATTTCCAGTGTGTGGAAATACTTGGAAAATGTTGCACGACACCCGATTTAAGTCTCATTTTGAATTCATCGGTAATTTTGACCGGCATTATGGGATTTTTGATGGGTGTGGGTCGGTGTTGCCTTACGACGGGGGCGACGCGGCTGCGTCTGGCGGTGCGTGCTGCTGAGGGCCTGCGGCCGTTGTCGGTTGTCAGTTTTCGGTTTTCGGTTTTCGGTTTTCGGGTCGCAAGTCGCAGCAGGCCATAGGGCCTGCGTACCGGTCTCAAGTCGCAGCAGGCCATAGGGCCTGCGTACCGGTCGCAAATCGCAATGTCGGGTGATTAATGGGTTTTTTTCAAAAGTTTCTGGGCAAGAAGTCCCCTTCGAGCGAGTCGGTTCGCGACACGATGATGTACGCCGGTCGCGCTCGCCTAATCACCCATATGACAGATTATTGGGGCGAAGATTGCGCGGAGTTCGGCGACGAAAGCCTGCCGCCTGGATTTGGTCCCTTATTGGTTTTTGAGTTCGCTCCCAGCCCCGACCGTGATTGGTGGACCTATGCCACGGCCGGCCTAAGCCTTTCTGAGGCTATGGACGATTTTCCCCCGACCGAACTGCTCGCCTATGCCACGACGCGCTCTGTGGGCCTTGTGGACCTGCTATTCCAACTGGCCAGCAACGCTGATGCTGGAATCGCCTATCAGGCTGGCGACACGGTGGTATTCGACGAAGACCCGCCCGATTTAGGCATCGTGTTAAGTCGTGCGATAGGGTTTGTCGAACCTGCTGAATCGGCGAGATTGCTTGGGTTCCCAGGCGTTGCGACGCGTCCGGAGGATTTGCGTTATCTGATGGCTAGGCCTGGCGAGGATGCGACGCAGGTTCGTTTCTTGCGGGTCGTGGGAGTTGGGGATTCAACGGCCTGGTCGGTACCTGCCGATGAACACCTATGGCGGTTGTTTTAGGTCTGAAAAAAGCTGGCTTTCAAGGTTCATTTTGCGCGAGTTCTTCATTATCGCGCAGATAAGAGCTATCATCGGCGTATCTTTTTAAATGGGTGCCCACGATGCGTAGTTGGATTGTTCTGGCTGTGTTTTTGGCTGCGTGTGATTCGTCGAGCGGGCCTGATGTTCCGGTCCTCAAGTTCGACGAGGTAAAGGTGCCGGTCGTCTGCGAGAACGGCTTTGACGTCGAGTCCGTCCAGACGGTCTCTGGCGGCTTATGGGCGACGAATAATCGCGGCGTCTATCATTCCGAAGATAATGGTGAAAGTTGGCAGCGTTTCTACGACCCGGCCGCATTTGATTTGATGGAACCAGATCGCGCGCGCCGACCCTTTCCGTGGCAGCAGTTCTACAAGATCGACGAGGACTCGTGGATCCTGGGCACTTACAACGAAGTTTTGCCGCGCGTTCCAAACGTTATCGCATTAACGAGGGACGGTGGTGCGACCTACGCCGTCGGTGCAAATACAGCTGAAACCTTGACGTATCAGGGGACGGCCTGTGTGCCGTGGCCGCTCGATGATGGCCGAGTCGTGTTTCAGTATTTGGATAATTGGTACGTTTCGAGCGACGGCGGGGCGACGGCTGAGTTCTTGACCTCGACGTTTAAAAGCGTCGGTAGCTCCGTTTTTTATCCCTATAATCCCTACAAACCCGATGACGGCACACCGATGGTGCATTTTGCGCCAGACGTCGTAACGGCGCGGCCGATTTGCCCATCTGGCCCCGCCTTGGACGCTTATAAAAAGGTCTGTGAGGCGGGTACTGGCGAGTGCACGAACTATTTGCCGAACGGCTGTTTTGCGGGCGGCGCCAAGGGGGCTGTGTCGTCGTCAGGCGCCTATGCCGTGGCAGTAGACCGCCGGGTGATGTGGTGGGATGGGGCGGTTTGGCAATTCCAGCTCCTGCCCAAGGAGCAAGCCGTCGTGGGTGTGGTCGACATGTGGTGGGCGGAAAACGACCTGTGGATCAAATATTTGGATTCGCCCACGTCGGACCCGCAGGAGTATTCGACTTATCGAATATTGGGCGCGCTCGGAGGTGCTAGGACTCTGCAAAGGCTCTCGTTTAGTGCGGGTGATGTCGATGACCTGCAATTGATCGATGCGACCGCAGCCACGCAGGGAGCCCTGGTGCTGCGCACGACTCCATCATCGAAATTTGGGCAGAATCTGGTTTGCCGCGTCGAAGCAGTCGGCGAGGTGGCGCCGTTGCTCACGGGAACACCGACGACGTTCGAGGCCGGTAGGCTCTATCTTCATGCACGTCGCGGTCGTTGGTCGGACATGTTCGATCGCATGGCATTGCAAGACGACGGTCAGGCTTATATCGCGAGCTGGCGCGACTTTGTGGGCGGAGTCCCACCCAATAACGTGCTGTGGAATGTCCAAGAAACCTACGGCGACACCGCGACGATTTCTGGCGTCACCAGTAACGACGGGCTGAAGTTGCTGGTTAACGCGTTTGGCGAGCGAACCGATGTGCCCGACTTGCATGTGCTGGATGTCGCGCCGGGCTTGGGATTGCCTTTTAGCGACACTGTTTTTTCGACGGCCCCACGCGACGGCTTCGCGGCACAGCCCTTTGGTTGGGTGTCGGCGGTGAGCTCGATCGACGATCAGTTGCTCTATGCCACGACCTTGGGGACATGGCCCAGCCGTGCGAAATCATGGCGTCCCGAGGGGCGTCGAGCGATTCCAGGAATTGCAGTCTCGACCGCGTTTGGGATGGCGCTGACAAAATCCACTGTCGGCCCCGCGGTGCAGCCCGACGGGGATGGAATCAGCTGGGTCACGGGCATCGGGCTGGTGCCGCTCTTGGACGGCTCATTGCCGGAGGCGAATCCATGCGGCGTCGTGGCCGTGGAAGGGGCGGATTGCCTTGTGTATCCGGGAGAAGCCACCGCGATGTCCATGGACATGGACGGATTTGTTTATGTTGTGGATGGCCCGCGAGGGCAGGTGCTGCGCAAGAAAGTCGGTGACGCTGCTTGGAGCCTTGTTGCCAGTCATTT
>Ga0100398_1004550_pt1 | contig 11221 bp, 10 predicted proteins | sample CryGeymeta201522_FD_81568 | JGI IMG/M metagenome (GOLD analysis project Ga0100398, IMG submission 81568) | Groundwater microbial communities from Crystal Geyser aquifers in Utah, USA - Crystal Geyser metaG 2015-22 | ecosystem: Environmental > Aquatic > Deep subsurface > Groundwater | place: USA... | reverse complement strand
CGCCGGCACGCCGACCTACGACGCCTATCCAGCGCCGGTTGAGGTGAACGCCAGCAACACCGCAATCCTGCTCGATGGCTTTGAGCTGGGCTGCCGCAGCTTCACCCTGGACATGGGCATGAAGACCGAGTTTTATTCGACCACCGGCGGCCGGGCGATCATCTTTGGCAAGGCCGAGGACGGCGATCGCCGCTCGCCCGGCGGCACGATCGTGGCCGAGCTGCCCGACCCGAGCGTGAAGGAATATTTCACCGCCCTGCTGGCCAACACGCCGCTGGCTTTCAGCCTGGTGCACGGGCTCACGGCGGGCAACATCATCGAGATCGAGAGCGCCAAGCTGGTGCTGGAAGACATCAGCTACACGGTGGAGGCCAACCGATTGTTCATGAACGCCACCTTCAAGTTTGTGGCAGACGCGGCCAACAACGACTTCACGCTGGTCACGAAGTGATGAGCGGCTTTCAATTCACCAAGAATGCCACTGTGTGGTGGCCGGTGCGCTGGCTGGAGCCGGTGGACGGCGGCGGCACGCGCGAGGTCGAGATCGAGCTTCGGTTCAAGCGGCTGACCAGCGAGGCGGCCGAGGCAGCGCTCAAGCTGCCGAACGCCGAATTTCTGGCCGAAGTGGCCACCGGCTGGCGCGGGATCAGCGACGAGGCCGGCGAGCCGGTGCCGTTCACGCCCGAGTGGCAGGCGCGCTGGCTGGCCATTCCGGCGGTGCCCGCAGCGCTGGGGCGGGACTGGATGGCCTGTGTGCGTGCCGAGCCGGAGACGCGCCTGGGAAACTCCGCCGGTTCGGCCTCTGGTGGGCCGGCGGCGGCCGAACCGACAGCCGCGCCGCCGGCTACGGCGAAGGCTTGAGGCGGGCCTACGCCCAGGCAGGGATGGCGGCGGCCGACATCGAGGCGCTGCTCGCCACCCAGCTGGCCAAACGGCCTGCGGCAGATGTTGTCGAGCTGCAGGAAGATGATGAGGGGCGGGCGGCGAGCCTGTTTTTGGGAATGCAGACGCAGTGGCATTTTGCCAGCGCCGGGCTGATCGGCGGCAGTGGCGGCGGAGCGATCCGCGCCGGCCTGCGCTACGAGGCGCTGCCGGTCGTGGCGGGCGCGCACGGCGTGCAGATGGACAGCCGGGTGCTGGCCGATCTGGCCGAGATTGAAAGTGCGGTGCTGCGCGCCGATGCGGATGCTCGCAGCGGGGGGGCCCGCAAATGACCGCTGAATACAGGCTTCAGGGCAAGGTTTCGGTTGATGGCGGTGCGGCGTCCGCCCAGCTGAAATCGCTGGCCACCGATGTTGTCAACGCCAAGAACAAGGTGAAAGAGACCGGGGCGGCGGCGCGGGAGGCCGCGGCGGGGCTGCGGGCGCTGGAGCTGGCAGGGCAAGGGGCGAGCACCGAAGCGGCACAGCTGCGGGAGACCTATCAACGGCTGGCGGCGGCCGAGGTCATTCTTGGGCAGGAGGCGGCGCAGGCAGCAGCACAGATGCGCGGGCTGGCTTCGGCCAGCGCCAGTGCCGCGCCCTCGCTTGGCCAAATCCGATCGTCAACCGCGAACCTTGGCCAGCAGTTTGGCGATATTGCGCAGGGCGTGGCGGCGGGCATCTCGCCGGTGCAGATTTTTGGCCAGCAGGCCGGGCAGGTGGCGTTTGCCGTGTCGGGACTGGGCGGCACTTTGGGGTCGGTTGGCGCGTTTCTAAGCGGGCCTTGGGGGGCCATTTTGCTGGGCGCCACGGTGGTGGCGGCGTCGCTGGGATCGGCGCTGCTGGAAAGCGGCAACGCGGCTGAAGAAGCGGCAAAGAAGAAGGAGGATCAGCGCAGCGTTACGGAGCGGCTGGCCGAGGCGATGAAGACCCTTGATGCCGCGACCGGATTTTCCAATCGGAGCGCGCGCGAGGCGAGCGAGGTTGCCGAAGCGTCGGCCGCAGCGCTGCGTGAAGAGGAAGCGGCGGCCAATGCGGCGGCGCGGGCGCTGCTGAACCGGGCACGCGCGGCCTTGCAGGATGAGCGGCAGGCCTCTGTTGGCACGCGCAATAGCAACTTCGGGCTGAACACGGTGAACGACAACCGGGCAGCCGAGCTGGACCGGCAGGAAGCCGGCCTTGATGCCATCGACAAGCGCATCGCCGCCGAGGCGCGGGCCAGCGCCAGCTCGGCCGCCTATGGCCGGGCCACACGCGCCGCCGAAGCCGCGACGAGCGCTGCTGCCGCCGCAGACCAGAGACTGGCGCAGACCAAGCGCGAGATCAGGGACGCGCTTGACGCCGGCCGGATTTCGGAGGCGCAGGCGACGGCGCAAATTGGCGCTGCCATCCGCGCGCGAGACGCGCAGGCGCGGTCTACCAAAGATGTGGAGCGCGCCACCAAAGCCACGTCGCAGGCTGTGCAGGCGCTGGCCAAGGAAAATCGCGCCCTGATTGACCAGTTTGCCCCGGCCACTGCGGCGGCGCTGAAATATGCCGATGCGCTGGCCGAGATTGAAAAGGCCAAGGCGCGCGGGCTGATTTCGGCAGACGAGGCGGACGCGGCGCGCCGGGGCGCCTTTTCCGACCGGATTGGCTCGTCTGTCGCCGATACTGCAAGGGGGCGTGCAGCGCTCCGGGGCCGCTTAAGCAGCAGTGGCCAGGACATCATCGACGGCCGCGATGTCGAGGGGCTTTCCAGTGAAAAGGGCAGCCTGTTCAAGTTCGACCTCGAAAATGAGCTCAAGCGCGCCGGCCTGGCCACCGGCGAGAAGGTTGGCGAGGGGTTTTCACGTCGCGCGCTGACTGAGGCTGTGGCGATCGGCCAGCTGATCGGCGGGCAGCTGGGCGGCATTGTTTCGACGATTGGCGGGCTGATCCAGGGCGCGCAAACGGGCAATTTTACCGGCGTGGGCGGGCGAATTGGTGGGGCGTTGACCCTGCTTTCGGCAGGCGGTCGGGGGCTGTCGGCATCGGGTGATCCGCTGAAGGGCACCTTTGGCATCAGCGACGAGAGCGGCTTTGGTGCTGGCTTCCGCGAGGTGTTCACCAAGCCGCTGGAGAGCCTGACAACGAAGCTGGGCAGCGCCTTTGGCCGCAACAGCGATTTTGCCAAGAGCATCGGCAAGGCAGCGGGCGGGGCGGCCCTCGGCTCGGCGGTGGGCGAGCTGGGCGGCGCGCTGGGGCTGAACGTGTCGAAAACCGGCTCGACGGTCGGCGGGGCTGTCGGGGGGGTTGCAGGAAGTATTTTCGGGCCGGCCGGCGGGGCTATCGGCAGTGTTCTGGGCGGGCTGGCTGGCGGGCTGATCGGCGGGCTGTTCAATAACAAGTCCGGCTCGACGACGGTGAGCTCGAGCGGCGACGGGCGGATTGGCCAGAGCGGCAGCGGCAATGCCTCGATCCAGCGCGCCACGGCTGGCCTTGGCACGACGATTTCGGACACAGTGCAGGGCATCGCCGACGCGCTGGGCGCCGAGGTGGGGGCCTTTTCGGTGTCGATCGGCAAGTTCCGCGACAACTTCCGGGTGGACCGCACCGGCACCGGCAAGATCCGCGGCAGCACAGTGACCGGCACCAAGGACGAGCGCGAGGCGCTGAGCCTGGCGGTGGCCGACGCGATCCGCGACGGCGCTATTGTGACCAGTCCGCGCGTGCAGAGCGCGCTCAACAAATATGCCGACAACGTCAACAAGGCGGTGGCCGAGGCGCTGAAGGTGAAGGGGCTGGAGGACCTGCTGGCCAACCGCGACAACCCGTTTACCACCACCTTCCGCGACCTTGAGCTGACACTGCGCGACCGGGTGCGGGTGGCGCGGGACTTTGGCTTTGATGTGCTCGAGATCGAGAAGATCAACGCCGAAGACCGCAAGCGGCTGCTTGAAGAAACGCTGGCGCAGACCACCGGCAGCATCAAGGCGCTGCTCGCCGACCTGACGATCGGCAGCCGGGCCACCGGCTCGATCGGCGAGCGGCTGGCCGGGCTTTCGGCCGAGCGCGACCGGGTGGCCGGGCTGGCGCGCGGCGGCGACACCAGCCAGCTGGACGTGCTGGCAGCGCTGGTTTCGCAGATCGACGATTTGCAGCGCGAGGCCTTTGGCGCAACGGCACCGGCGGCGCAGGGGCGCGACGAGAGCGTGGCGCTGTTGAACGAGCTGGTGGCCAGCACCGAAGCACGCATCCGCGAGGCGGCCGAGGCGGCGCGCGGCGACACGGCTGCCACCAACGATCTGCTGCGCGAGGCCAATTTCAGCCTTGACGATCTCGTGAACGGGGTGAGCCTGACCAACGCGCAGCTGCAGCGGCTGATCGAGGCGGGCGGGCTGACCGGGCCGTTTGGCGGCTACGGCCTCAACTTCGAGTTTGCCCGCTGATGAGCCGCACGCTGCTCATCGAGTGCAGCCCGCGCCGCGCCTCGGACGGGGCGGTGCAGACGCTGCGGCTGGTTTATAATGCCCGCCAGCGCGGCGATTTTCTGGGGGCGCAGTGGCACCCGGTGGTTTTGCAGCCGCCGGTGTTCGACGTGTCTTTGGGTTTTGACGGCGAGGCTTTTGGCGCGCGGCCCACCCCGCAGGTGGGTGAGCTGGCTTTTGCGCTGGCTGGCGGGGCCGCGGGGGCTGCGGCGCTGGTGTGGAAAGGGGCGGCCGTGACGGTGCGCCAGGCGCTGTGGCCGGCGGGCGCTGCCGATGCTGCCGACGGCGACTTTACGACCGTTTGGACCGGCGAGGCGGAGGAGCTGGCGGCCAATGCAGGGGAGGCGCGGGTGCGGCTGCTCGATGCCGGCAAGGTGCTGCGCGAGCCGCTGATCAAGCTGAAATGGGGCAGCACCGGCGACGCGCTTCTGGACAGCGCTGACGCAAAAAAGGACCGCGCTGCCGATGATGTGGTGCCGATGGCCTGGGGCCAGTGCTTTTCGGTGCCGGGCACGCTGGTCGACCGGCTGAACAATATCTGGCTGTTTTCGGGGCGGCCGGCGAGCAGCGTGGCGGCCTTTTATGATGGCGGCGCGGCGTTCACGCTGGGCACGGCCCGCGCCAGCCTCGCAGCACTTCAGGGCAATGTGCCGGCGCGGGGCGCTGTGGATTATTGCCTCGATGCGGCCGGCAAGCTGCTCGCCCGGCCGTGGGACCAGCCGGTCTATCCCTTCACCGCTGATGCCACTTTTGGCGCCACGGCGGCCGCCGATATCGCCGCAGCGATGGTGGCGGCGCGCACCAGCCTGAGCTTCCGGGCCGGCGCTGTGGCGGCCTTCAACACTGCTCAGGGCGCTGCCTGCGGGATTTATGTGGCCGACGAGCGGACCATCGGGGCCGCACTCGACCAGCTGTTTTCGGGGCTGGGCGCGTGGTGGAAGCTGCGCGCCGACGGCACGATCGATCTGCGGCAGTGGGGCTTTGCCACCCCGGCGCTGACCGTGGCGGCGGCAAAGCGCGGTGCGCCGGAGCGGCTGCGCCTGCTGCCACCGACGGGCCGCCGCGCCATCGGCTTTGCGCGCAACAACCGGGTGCACCAGGAGAGCGAGATCGCGCAGATTTTGCTGTCGGACCGGCTGTCCTACGCCGACGGCACGCCGATCGAGGATCTGCGCCCCGGTGAGGCGGGCGCGACGCTGGGCGACAATCTTCAGCTCAATTCGCGGCTAGAGACCGACCTCACCGGCTACAATCCGGCCGGCTTTTCGATGGCGCGGGTGCAGGGCATCAACGGCCCGCCGCAGCCGTGGGTGCTGCAAACCACGGCCGGCAGCAGCGGCGGTGGCGAGTTTCAGTTCCCGGAAAGCCCGGTGGCCGGCGGGCAGCCGGTTTCGACCAGCATCTGGGTGATGCGCACCGCAGCACTCACCACGTTTCAGCTCGCGGCCAACCAGTTCAACGCGCTGACGGGCGCCGGCATCGGCCCGGTGGGCGGCACGATTTCGATTGTGCCAAGCGCACCGAACGTCTGGCAAAAGTTCACTGTTCCCACCGCCTCGCTCCTCACCGAAGCCGGCTCGATGAAGCTGACCCTGCAAAACATGACCGGCAACGCCGGCACTGTGCAGGTGGCTTCTGGACGCATCGGCTACACGGTTGCTGGCGCCGACCCGACAGCGCAGCAGCCGATTGTCTCGCAGCTTGATCCGGCCAGCGGGCTGGCGCTGCCGGGCTTTCAGCCGGCGACAGGCGGCGTGTTCGACCGTTTGGCGGCGACCGGGCTGGCGCGCAACGGCGACGCGGTGAGCTTTCCCAGCGCCCTGCCATATCCGCCGCGCATCCAGCTGTTCTACGGCGGCGCGGCAGCCACGGCCGGCCAGAACATCGCGGTGCGCGCCGAGGCGATCAGCGCCAGCGGGTTCACGCTGCGCGCGGTGTCACAGTCGGTCACGCTGGGAGCGCTGATCAATGATACCGGCGCCACGGCCGGCGGCGGCGGCGAGCCCGATTTCATCATCAACCGCAGCAACGGCAGCGCGGTCTGGAACAACAATTTCGACTTTGGGTTCACGCTCGATCCCGGCCCGTCGCCGCCACCCTTTGCCAGCGGCGCCACGGTGGCTTTTTATGTGCGGCAAGGCGGCGCCTGGGTGGAGGCGGCGCGCAGCGTTGGCCTGATTGCCGAAGAGGCGCAGTTTTACTCGAAGTCGATCAGCGCCGGCGCGGTCGATTTCGGGGGCGGCTCGGAATTCGGTGTCAGCCTGATTTCGGCCGGCAGCCCGCCTGTCTCGCTGGCCTTCAACCGCGTGATCTACCGACTAGCCACGGTAACTGAAACCGACCTCACGCCGTCCGCCAGCGCCGAGCCGATTGCCTGGGCGGCCTATACATGAGCGCGTTGGACGACCTTCCCAGCCGCCAGAACGGCCGCCTGACCGAGCTGCAATGCCCGGTGTGCGCGACATGGCGCGCGGCATTTCTGCTCACCCCCACGCCGCCGGAGCGAGTGGCCGAAGTCGGGGAAGCCGAATGGGTTTGCGATGTCGAGCGATCCCGCTGGACCCGGCAGGCGGTGGCAGCGGCCGAGCTGGCGGCGGCCGAGGCGCTGCCGGCGGTGAAGGCCGCGCAGCGGGCGCTCATCAACGCGGCGCGAGACGCGGCGCGCGATGGCGGGGCGCTCACCAGCTTCGGCGTTTTCGACAGCAACCATGAAAGCCGGACGCTGATTGCGGGTGCCGTGGCTGTGGCGCGCGAATTGCTCGATGCGGACCTGCCGTTCACCGAGGACTGGACGCTGGCAGACAATAGCGTCGTGACGCTCAGCGGCGAACAGATGCGCCAAGCGGGCGTGGAGGTGGGGCTGCACGTCTCGGCCATCTTCGCCCGCGCCCGCGTGCTTCAACAGCGGATCGAGGCCGCCGAGACGGTCGAGGCGGTGCGGGCTGTGGTCTGGTCGCTGGAGGACGGGGCATGAGGCGGCTCTTCGCCTGGCTGGCGCTCATGGCCACCGCACTTTCGCAGCTGCTCAACGTGTTTGTGCGCGGGCCGCTGATGGTTTTTTTCAACGACGGCCCGCCCGATCCTGATGAAACGCTCTCTTCGGTGCTGGGCAGGCGGGCGGCTGATGGCCGGCGCTGGGCCGGCGTGGCGGCCTTTGTTGTGGACGTGATCTATCTGCCCGTTGAGGGCTGGCGGCTTGGCCATTGCGCCCGCGCCGCCGCAGCGTTTGCGGCCAGCCGGACGAGGCCGGGCGCATGACCGCTGCAACCATCACTCGCGCCGAGTTTTTGAAAGCCGAGGAGCGCTCGGTGGCGGCCAGTGCGGCCGGCGTGCAGGCGGCGTGGGGCACGTTGGCGCGGGACACGGCGCAATCCTCCGCGCTGGCGCTGGAGGCCGCTGCCAGCGCCGAGGCCAGCCGCCAGCTGGGGCTGCTCGATGAGGTTCTGGCCGAGGACAGCGTGGTGATCGAGGGCGTGCACTTCGACCTGGAGGGCGAGACGGTGCGGCTGAGCTACCTGCGCCCCGACGGCGGGCGCTATTTCGGCGCGGCGGCCGACGAGGTGGACCTGCTGGTGGTCAGCGCCAGGGTGGACCTGCGCGCCGGCACCACGCAGCTGCGCGGCTTTGTGCGGCCATGAGGGAGAGCGGTTCATGAGTTTGGGCTTTATTTTGCGCCCCTATTCGCTGGCGGCCGCCACGCTTTCGGCCGGTGCCATAAACGGCATCGCCGGGGCTTTTCCAGTGTCGTCGCTGGCCGACCCGCAGCCCAAGGTGGTGGTGCGCTCCAACGCCGCTGGGGCAGCACCGCACCAGCTTTCGGTCACGGTGGACTTCGGCGCCGACGTGACGATCGACACGGTGGCGGCGATGTTCTGCAACGTCGGCTCGGGCTCGACCTGGACGGTTTATGCCACGCCTGCGGCCGTGGGCGCGCCGTCGGACACAGCGCCCTATCAGCTGGTGGGCACCGGCTTTGGCCAGGCGCCGGCTGTGCCCGGACGTCTGCGCCACGCGCTGTGGGCGGGCGTTGCCGTGTCCGCCCGCTGGCTGCGGGTTTACATCACCCAGCCCAACCTCACGCCCGCCTTCATCAGCCTGGGCCAGCTTCTCGTGGGCGCGCGCTGGGAGCCGGCAACGCTGTTCGGGAATTTCGAGCTGGGGGCGGCGCGCAGCATCGATGATCGGTCGGTGAAGCGCAGTCTGCCGGGCGGCGAAACCCACGCCGAGCGTGGCGCGCGGGTGCCAGGATTTTCGGCCGTCTGGTCCAACATCAGCCACGCCGAGATGCGCGTGCTGTGGGCGATCCTCGCCGATCTGGGCGAAAGCGCGCCGCTGTTGATCGTCGAGGACCCGACTGCGACGGCGGGCCAGAACGAGGCGATGCACTACGGCATGATCGAGCGCATCGAGACGATCGAGCGCACACAGGCGGACAAGAACCGCCTGGAGCTGAGCATCCGGGAGATGCTGTGATTTTCCCCGCCCGAAAAGCGGGGGGACGGGGCGCGCCAACGCCCCGAACCGAGGGCTGGCACCCTCACCTTGGCTGTGCGCGCACGGCCTCAGTCCCCGCACCCGAGCTCGGGCGGGGCAGATACTGGCAGGTAAACCATCATGGAGTCTTGGGAATTACGTCCGATCCAGCCCGTTCGGCCGGTCGCCCCGTGGATCGGCGGCAAGCGCGCGCTCTCAAAACAGCTTGTTCAGCTCATCGGGCAGACGCCGCACGGCCTTTATGCCGAGCCGTTCGTGGGGATGGGCGGCGTGTTTCTGCGCCGCGATCGCCGGCCGCGTGCCGAGGTGATCAACGACATCAGCGAGGATGTCACCACGCTGTTTCGCATCCTCCAGCGCCACTATCAGGCCTTTCTGGACACGCTGAAATGGCAGCTCGCCAGCCGCGCCGAATGGGACCGGCTGATGAGAACGGACCCGACGACCCTCACCGATCTGGAGCGCTCGGCGCGCTTCCTCTACCTCCAGCGCCTGGCCTTTGGCGGCAAGGTGACCGGGCGCAACTTCGGGGTTGCCTACGGGCCCTCGCGGTTTGATCTGACCAAGCTGGTGCCGATGCTGGAGGAGGTGCACGACCGGCTGGCCGGCGTGTCGATCGAGCGGCTGCCCTACGCCGATTTCATCAGGCGCTACGACCGGCCGGAGACGCTGTTCTTTCTCGATCCGCCGTATTGGGGCAACGAGAAGGACTACGGCCCTGGGCTGTTCTCAGAGGCCGATTTCGAGCGCCTCAGAGGCCTCTTAGAGGCCGCCGAGGGCCGCTTCATCATGACCATCAACGACCGCCCGGAGACCCGCGAGATGTTCGGCCAGTTCAACCTCCAGCCGGTCCAGTTGCTCTACCGCCTCAGCGGCTCAGCCACGGCAGCCAACGAGCTCATCATCACGTCACCCAAAAGCCACAGCTGAGGGCCGAGCGATGCAAAAAGTTCTCCAGAAGGTCTTGTCCCAAACTCCAAAAGGTCTTGTCCCGCTTCAGAGGCGCTGCTGATGCCAGCACCCCCTGCGATGGGCGAGGGGGGTATGCCTTCGATGGCCAGCCTGCCGGGGCTGCTGGCCGCAGTGCCGCCCGAGGGGCAGGAACTGGAGAACGGCGCTGTGCTGCGGGTGCGGGCCGTGCAGGCCGGACGGCTGGGGAGGGTGCAGATTGTGCAGATTGACCGGGACGCGGCCGCGGCGACGCTGATTGTGAGCGGTGGGCTGGGCTGGCTGGCGGGAAGCGACCCTGTGGCGCGGCTGACGGCGCTGGCGGCGGCGGCGCAGGCGGATCTGCTGGTGTTCGAGCGGCCTGATGCGGACGGCACGCACATCTGGCCATCGGTGGAGGCGCTGGAGCGCGACGGGCCGCGGCTCGTCGCGGCGCTGCGGGCGGCGGGTCTGGTGGAGGGGCCGCTGATTGCCCATGGCTTTTCGCTGGGCGGTGCCAAGGCTGTGGCGCTGGCGCAAGGCCGGGGCAAGAAGGGCCGGCGCGACCAGGTGGACGGGGTGATTATCGAGACAGCAGCCCCGGCGATGGGGCGGCTGGGCGAGGACATGCTGCCGGGTCCTCTCAAGCCGTTTGTGAAATTGCGGCTGGAAGACGAGATGAAGCTGGCGAAATGGCGCAAGACGCTGAAGCAGGCGCGGGTGCCGGTGCTGGTGCTGGCGGCCGCCGGCGACCGGATTGCCACGCCGGCGCTGATGCAGGATCTGGGGCGGCGGTTGATGCGGGACCGGGTGGCGGCATCGATGGTCACGGTTTCGGCCGGGCATGCGGCGGCGAGCGAGACGGCCGAGGGGGCATCGGCGGTGCGTGATTTTGTGAGGCTGGTGGGCGGCGGGCGATAATCTTTCGGGATGCGCGCTGTTGGTGGCTGGCGCTTTTTGCGGCGTTGGGCATGATATGCGGGAAATCGGTGTTTGTGCGGCGGGGCCGTTGATGCGGGGGAAGATGCTCCCCATATCGACGACCAAAGGGCGCTTGCAGCGCCTGACAGGAGTGTTGAGATGAGTGATGAAACGACAGTGACGGGGCAGGGCACGGACGAGCAGCAGCGGCTGCCGGTGTTGCCGCTGCGTGATATCGTGGTGTTTCCGCAGATGATCGTGCCGCTTTTCGTGGGGCGCGAGAAGTCTGTGGCTGCACTTGAGGCGGCGATGGAGGCGGAAAAGACCGTGTTCCTGCTGAGCCAGCGCGACCCGGCGGATGAGGATCCGGCCGCCGACGATCTGTATGATGTCGGCACGGTGGCAACGGTGCTGCAGCTTTTGAAGCTGCCCGATGGCACGGTGAAGGTGCTGGTGGAGGGCCAGGCACGCGCGACGCTGACCGGCCTTGAGACGGTGGACGGCTATCTG
>Ga0100398_1004541_pt1 | contig 11230 bp, 9 predicted proteins | sample CryGeymeta201522_FD_81568 | JGI IMG/M metagenome (GOLD analysis project Ga0100398, IMG submission 81568) | Groundwater microbial communities from Crystal Geyser aquifers in Utah, USA - Crystal Geyser metaG 2015-22 | ecosystem: Environmental > Aquatic > Deep subsurface > Groundwater | place: USA... | reverse complement strand
GCGCCGTGTAGAAACTGGTGCAGGCCCGGATCACCGCGTGAGCCAGAGCGTTGCGCACCCCGGCCGCTTCCAGTTCGCGCAGTTCCCGGGCGGTCCGGGCCAGTTCATGACCAAGCAGGTCCCGGCCGCCGTTGAACAGGTTCCAGCGCAGAGTAGCCCCACTTTCGAAATTGCGGAAGGGGCCCGGATCGTTGAAGTCCGTGGTGAAGCTGAAATCCCGCTGATCCAGCCGGGAAAAGAAGAAGGCCGAGGGGGCGTCGCCCTGGGTGCTGCTGGTGTAGAGTCCGAGAGCCGGCCAGAAAGCGGCTTCCGCCTGATCGATCTGGGCGTCGGCCTGGCGGATCCGAGCGGCCGCCATATCCAGGTCCGGATTGTGGGCGATGGCGAATGCCACCGCCTGGTCGATGGTGAGCGGTGCGGCGGGAAGTGACGGCGGCTGGCTGGAGCGGTCTTCGCCCGGGGCGCCGGTGACGGCAGCGACAACAAACGACGCCGGCTTCCAGACGGTGCGGTCGGCCGCGGTCGGTTCGGAGCGCGGGCGGTCGGCGCCGGCGCAGGAGCTCAACAGCAGGACCAGGACGCCCAGCCATAACCCCAGACGTAGGCTTCGCGAATGGCTCGGCAAGCTCACGGTGAAATTCCTGAATTGGTGACCGATCGCCGGAATAAGCTCAAATCATTGATCCACTGCCACTGTAGCAGGAAAACCGTCGCATCTGAAGTGCAAATAAGGGTGCATAATGGCCGGCAGGTGATTGGGTCATTCGACCTTCAACCGGCAACACCCGCGCCGGTGCCGCCAGCCACCTCCCTCATCGGTCACCATTCGCTGGCCAGTTGCCGCTCCACTTCGCTCCATTTGGCGGCCATGGACTTCACCGCCTCGATCGCCAGGTCCACATGGGCCGGCATGAATTCCTGGTAGATCCGGTCATGCAGGGCCTGGTCCTTGATCCCGCGCCGCTGCAGCGGCATGTCCGAAACCAGCATGATCGAGCCGATCGGGACCTCAAAACGGTAGGCCACCGAAAACAGGGTGGCCAGTTCCATTTCAATGGCCATGATCCGGCGTTTGCGCAGGTATTCGACAAAGTCCTGATCGAATTCCCAGAGCCGCCGGTCGGTGGTGTAAACGATGCCGCATTTGGGGGTCAAGCCCTTCTTCTTGACCGCGCCGATGCAGAAGAGATTGACCGAAGACGCCGGGATCGCCGGAAATTCCGGGGACAGATAATGGCGGCTGGTGCCTTCGCCGCGGATCGCCGCGCTGGGCACCACGTAATCCCCCACTTCCAAGGTGTCGTCGATGCCGCCGCACATGCCCAGCATGATGATCGATTTGAGATTGTGCAGGTAGGCCAGGCAGTGTACCACTAGAGCCGCCTGGGGCGATCCGATGCCGAAGTCCACCATGGTGCAGTTGAGGTCCTGGGCATGAATGGCGCGGAAATTGCCCTCGCAGAATTCGCCGCAGGTCTTTTCCCGGAAATGCTCGGCATAACGCTTGAAATTGGTGATCAGCACATGATCGCAAAACTGATCCAGCGAGGAATTGGTGTAGCGTTCCAGGGTCTGGCGGACGTATTCGTGTTCCTTGAGCATCTTGGTGGTCTCCGGGTCATGGTTCAAGATCGATGCCGCGCGCCCGTTGCGGAAGTGGCCTCACGCTTTCCGCCGCGGTGCCGGCCGGCGCGGGGGCGTGCAGATCGGGTTCCGCCAGGCGCCGTTGGCAGTCGTGCCGGTCGAAGGTACGGCAGGCGATCGGCTTGATCTGGTGGATGGAGCAAAAATAGCGCGGTTCGCCAAAATATTGAAACAGGAAAGGGCACAACTGCTGATTGCTGAGTTCCGAACCGCTGAGGATGGCCGCCCAATGGTCGGGATGGCGGGTCCCGGCCGGCGGTTCCGGGGGCACCCCGCCGATTCGGCAGCACAGCCCGCAGAGGCTGCACCACTGAGCTTCCGGTAGGGGATGCCGGCGCCCGTCCAGGGGAATGCAGGTGACGGCGGCCGGATCGAAGTGTGCGGCCAGGTCCTCGCGGATCCGCGCGAAGGCCGCGCACCATTCGATCAATTCCCGGGCCAGAACCGGTTCCAGGTCGGGGCGGTTCTTGTTGATGAAAAAGCGCATCCCGGTGACGTCGGCAAAGATGGTTTGCGCCAGCATGGGCGCTGGGAAATAGGGGTCGCGCAGGGCCCGGCCGAGCGGATCGGAGGCGGCCGCGAGCAAAGGATGACCCAGCAGGAGATCGAGGGATTCCAGTTCCCCGGGTTCGGGGGTCGAAACCAATAGGCCCAGGCGAACCTGCCGGTCAGCCGTAAACCGTGAAAACAGTTGTCGAAGCCTAACGCTCATGATCCCCGCCCTGGGTTGATCGACTATTGTACCTCGGTCTTTAGACCAGGACCCGGCGGATTTCAAGGGAAGTCCTTATGCTCCGCATTCCCGTATCCTCCCATGAACAATCCAGAATTGAGCAGCGGCCTGGATTCCCGCCCAAACATCGCGGGAATGACGGGTTGGTGTCATACGGGAGATCCTGACCAGGTAACTATTGCCCGGCGCCTCAACGCATGCCGTTTCGCATGGAAATTGGACAGCCCTCGCCCATTGCTCGTTCCCAAGCTCCAGCTTGGGAACCTACGGCAAGGGCTGTTTTGTCTGGTATTGTATTCTTTATCCTGAGCAGTATACCGGTTCAGGATGAGATCTTTCGTTACCAAATGCGGGCAAGATGCCCGCGCTCCCAGGAAAGAGCCCACAAAAAATGAAGGATTTCATCCTCAACGGGTATATACTGTTGGTAAGCTCACCCTTGGAGGGGAGCGTCGGCTGACGTAGCCATTCCTTAGTATGGGAAGATGGAGTTGGGTGATGACGGTTCATGAAATACTCGCCGATATTCATGCTCTCGAACAAGAGCTGTTGGGTCTTGAGCGCAAATACGGAGTCCGATCCGAGATTTTTTTCGCAGCGTATAGCGCCGGCGAAGAACCGGAGGATGATGCATGGGTGCTTGATTTTGGTGAATGGGCCAGCATTTATCGTACCTGGCTTGCCAGACAGGCCGAGTACAGGAATGAAATCCAGCGAATGCAGCGGAATGCTCCCAGCCTTGCGGGATTGGTCAGGGTGGCTGCATGAATGGTCCGCTGCGCAGCGCAGAGGATTATGAGCTATACTTGTACGCGCTTGCCGACCATTATCCATCCATCCGGCATTCGACTCTGACTTTGGTACGCCGAGGCGCGGCGCTTGCCCGCGTATCTGGAGAACTCTTCTTCGATCATGGTATCCGCCTCATCGTTCGGGAAAGGCTTACGTACGATCGCTTGCCGGTCATCATAGACTGGTATGGCTATGAGGTCTGGCGTCATGAGGAGAAGCTCTATTGGTATGATCCCCAGCCTCACCCGAATGACTCGGTCCTGCTAGCCACCCATCCTCACCACAAACATCTACCTCCCAATATCAAAAATAACCGCATTCCCGCGCCGGAAATGAGTTTTACTCGTCCCAACCTGGCCTTCTTGATTCATGAGATAGAGGAATTCATAGGGAGTATTTGAGCAACCCCTTTTGACCCTTCGGATCGAACCTTTGCGCGCCCATAAATTACGCTGTTGTGGGAGAGGATTTCTTGACCGGATGGACAGGATCGGTGCATATCCAGTTCATCGTGTTGACCCTGTCAAATAGCTCAGGTCGTCACCGCGCAAGCTATAATTTACTGTTTGCCACTGTTGCTCAGCGCCCGGCAAGATCGCATGAGCCCCCATTTTTTGAAGCATGGGATCAGCGTAGGGACCGGCCCCCATGGCCGCCCCGGCGTAATCGTTGAGGGGCGGGCGGGTTCGCAATGACTGTAGACTCTCAGTGATCACCGTTGGTAGTGCGCCGGTCAGGGTGTTGCGCTGGTTCCCAAGTTGGAGCTTGGGAACCAGCGGAATCCGCGACGGTGAGGGGCTGAACGGATACGAGGAATGACTCTCGGCTTGCCTGCCCCGTTCCACTCCGGGTCCTATTCGCCGCTGCCGATCAGCGGCAGTTCCCGGGTCACTTCAAAAAACACTAAGAACTTGGGCGCCGGTTCGCCGTCCCGATCCGGAGAATAAGACCTGCGGCGGATGGCCTGCAACCGTTCGGTGTCCTGTTCTTCCTTGACCTGCTTCAAGAACAGGCGTTTGCCCCGGTATCCGTCCTTTTCCTTGAACAGGTAGACCGCCCGCGGATTGGATTGCAGATTGTGGTGGCTCAACCGGTCATTCATGATGAACGCCAGTTGGCCGTCGATAAAATGGGGTTTGGCGTAAATGGCCGCGTCCACTTGACCATCCGCATCGGCGGTGGCCAGCACCCCGGTGCCGGTCGCATGGGTAAAATAATCTTCCAGGTTCATAACACCCTCCTCCGGTAATCAAAATTTAAATTATCTTAACCTGTTAAATCCAGACCTCAGCCGCCTGCAACGCCTTCAAACGGCGACTGTAAACGGTTTGAACATAATCACGCGATAGCCCTCTGCAAGCATTGTATACTTGTGAAGGCTTAAAAGTTTCATTTCCGCGCGGAGACGCAGAGACGCGGAGGTTGATTTCAGGGCTCTTGTCCGCGCTCTCAGCGCCTCCGCGGGAACACAAAACGAAACTTCTCAAGCTAAACAGGTATAACCCGGGTCCCCAGGTTGGCGACACTCGCGGCAGGACCAGACGGAAGCCGCGTTCATGGCGGGATGGCAGCGTCCAGCCTGGGAGCGGTCGCCGGGTTGATTGGTTTTTTGGGTTACCGGTCGGTGTCGGCGTCGGTGCGGGCGATCCGGTTCGAAGACGAAAGCCGCTGGGTTCCTGACCGGGTTTGCGCTACACTGTTTTGAACATCGAAATTTCCACCGACGTCGGGTGCGGATTTTGCCCAGCCATCGGCTGATGATCTTCCGTGCGCTGGTTCGAACGAGCCGCACCCAAAGGCGCTTTGCCTGGATTGGCCGCAACCCGCAAAACTGGAGGCCGCGATATGGTGGACGAACACGCTCCGGCAAGTGGAGGCGGGAAGCTTTCCCGCCTGAGGGCTTTATTCAAACCGAGGGTCCCCGGCGGCTTTTCCAGATGGAAGTTGCTCATTCTGGTGCTGGTCGCCCTGCCGCTTTGGGTCTGGAACACCTGGCGGATCGAACCGGGTTCGGGCCAGATCGCGGTCCTGATTCACAAGACCGGAAGCGATCTCCCGGCCGGCCAGATCCTGGCCGTCAGCCCCGATCAGAAGGGGATTTTTCTGGAAGTCCTGCCGGAAGGCCGCTACTTTCGCAACCCCTATTCCTGGGATTGGGAAATCGCTCCCATCACCGATATCCCGGCCGGTAAGCTGGGCGTTCCGACCCGCCTCTATGGGGCCGAACAGGCTTCCGGCAGCATCATCGCCGATGCCGATTCCCGAGGGATCGTCCGCGATGTGCTCCGACCCGGTAAATACCGCATCAATCCGTACGCCTACAGCGTGAAACTGTTCGATGCCATCTCCATCCGGCCGGGCTACGCCGGGGTGGTCACCTCGCTCACCGGAACCGACGTGCTCACCGGCGATTCGGCCGCGGTCGAACGCAACACCTTCCTGGTTTCGGACGGCTACAAGGGGGTGCGGGCGGCGGTGCTGGATTCCGGCACCTATTACCTCAATCCGTATATTTTCAATGTGGTGGAAGTGAATCTGCAGAGCCAGCGGTTCGAAATGAGCGGCGACGACGCCATCAGTTTCCTCACCGTCGACGGCTTCACCATCACCGTGGAAGGCACCATCGAATACGCGCTGACGGCCGATAAGGTGGCGCTCCTGACCCATCAGGTGGGCGATATGGAAGACATCCTGAAAAAGATCATCCTACCGCGCGCCCGCGGTTTCAGCCGGATCGAAGGGAGCAAGAACCCGGCCAAGAACTACATCATGGGCGATACCCGGCAGCGCTTTCAGGACAATCTGCAGGATCACCTGGAGCACTTGTGCGCGCCCTGGGGGGTGGCCATCAAGTCGGTGCTGATTCGCAACATCACCCCGCCGGACCAGATCGCCAGCGTCATTCGGGACCGCGAACTGGCGGTGCAAACGGTGAGAAAATACGAACAGCAGATCGAACAGGCCAAGTCCAAGGCGGAACTCACCAAGCAGGAAATGCTGGCGCAGCAGAACAAGGAAAAGGTGGAAGCCGATACGGTGCGCATCCGTGCGCTGATCCAGGCGCGCCAGGATCAGGCGGTGCGCTCCACGGCCGCCAACCGGGAACTCGAGGTGGCCAAACTCGAACGCGATGCCGCCACCGCCCAGGCGGAAGCTATTCTGCTCCAGGCGGAAGCCGAACAGCAGGTCATTCGGATGAAAAACGAAGCTGAAGCCGAAGTCATCAGCGGCCGGGTCCAGGCCTTCGGATCAGGGATGAAGCTGGCTCGCCACCGCTTTCTCGAGCAACTGGGGCCGCGGATCGAATCGATTCTCGGCAGCGACCGGGACGGCGGGCTGGGGGAATTGTTCCAGCCGTATTTTCCGGGAAAGCGGGAGGGCGGCCGATGACCAAGAAAATATCCTCGATCGTCGTTTTGGTGCTGGTCGTCGTTGGCGCCTGGCTGGCCTGGCAGTGGTTGTTTTGCCGCTTTTATGTGGCGCCCAATCAGATGGCCGTGATCACCGCGAAGACCGGATCGCCCCTGCCGCCCGGGCAGATCCTGGCCCGTCCGGGACAGAAGGGGATCCAGGAAGAAGTGCTCGGAGAAGGCCGCCATTTTCTCAACCCCTTCTTCTACGAACACAGCATCGTTCCGGTGCTGGTGATTCCGGCGGGAAAGATCGGAATCGTGACTTCGAAGGTGGGTGAAGAACTGCCGGATGGCGAGTTCCTGGCCGAACCGGGGCAGAAGGGGATTTGGCGGAAGGTGCTGGGGCCAGGCAAATACCGCATGAACCCGATCGGCTACCGGATCGATGTGAGCGATGCCATCAGCATTCCCATCGGCTATGACGGGGTCATCACGTCGCTGGCCGGCGGTCAGACCCCGGAAGGTGAATTCGCCGGCGCCGGTCAGAAGGGCGTGCGCCGCGATGTCCTGCAGCCCGGCTTATACTACATCAATCCCCGCGAATTCAGTGTCGCGGTGCTGGAGATCGGGGTCAACCAGGTATCGCTTCTGGGCAAATGGGGCACCGAAGTGATCACCAAGGGCCAAATCGCCACCCAGAACCGGGCCATGAACGAACTGCAGCGCTCGCTGCTGATGGAACAGCAGGAAAAGCGCGCGGACTACCTGCAGGCGGCGCGAACCGCCGCCGCGCCGGCCGCGAAAAAAACGGGCGAGGCCGCCCCGCCGCCGGCCAAACCCCTGTCCACGGAAGAATCCATTTCGACTTTTGTGCTCAATCAGTTTGTGGAATTCCCCTCGCGCGACGGCTTTGAAATCAGCCTCGATATGACCGTCGAATTCGAACTGCTGCCCCAGCACATCGCCTGGATCTACAAGAGCTACGGGGACCTTCCGGCCGCCGTGGACAAGATCATCATGCCGCAGATCCTGTCGGTTTCGCGACTCAAGGGTTCCGCCTACGGGGCGCGAGACTTCATCGTTGGGGAAGGGCGCGAGAAGTTCCAAAACGATCTCACCGAGGCCCTGGCGAAAACCCTGCTGGAACGAAAAATCATCGCTCACAGTGCCCTGATTCGCCATGTGAACGTGCCGATGCAGATCCTGGAACCGATTCAGCAGGCCAGCATCGCCCAGGAACAGGACCTGACCAACCGGGAAAAGCAGAACACCGCGAGAAAGTTGGCCGAACTGAACACGGAAACCTCGCTGATCGAACAGCGGCGGGAACAGGTGGCCCAGGAAACCATGAAGCTGAAGGCCGAAGTCGTCGCCGATCAGGAAAAACAGGTGGCGGAAATCAAGGGTGAAACGCTCAAGCTGGTGGCCCAGATCGACAAGGAAACCGCCGCGGTTCAGGCCGAAAGGGCGACCCGACTGGGCCGCGCCGACGCCGAACGGATTCGCCGGGTCGAGGGCGAAAAAGCCCGCGGCTTCCAACTGCGGATCGCCGCCTTCGGCGATTCCGATTCCTACAATCTCTGGACCCTGGCGGATCGCCTGAACGACCGGGTGAAGGTCAACATCCTTCACGCCGGTCCCGGCACCCTCTGGACCGATCTTGAGCGGGCGCGCCTGGGCGACCTGGGCGGCGCGGCCCTGATCGAGCAGCAAAGCGGTAAAGGAAAATCGGGGCCCTGATGCGCCGCCGTCGAGGAATCCTAATGCTAATGGATTTGGGGGGCACATTTCATTAGGCGAGCGTTGCATCAGTGCCGCGGAATTCCTTCACGCCGCAGGCGTGATTTCGATCCGTTCCAGGTAGGTCATGGTCTGCGCGGCACTCCCTGACAATCCGCCGTGGGATCGTGGATTGGGGCCTTATCATCGCCTTGGATTGGAAACGTTGCCGAGCCGTCGGGGTGCTCCCGCTGGTCGCAACCCGACCTACCATCTAGCTACAGGACCGTCGGGTCTCCGCATCTTTGGGCGGCTACCGGCAGGGTCCCCCAAATCCGTTAGGAGGAGCGATCGTGTTCTGTTCATGAATCCACCGCCCTCTCGCCGACACTGTCTTCGATCCTTCGCGATCGAAACGACCCCATCCGAACCTTCGACCTCTGATTCGACAGTTTCACCCATGTCAAGGGCAATACCGCCTGGCCGGCGAGTGAACGGAGGCATTATATCTCGGGTATTCCTTACGTTCTTCGCGGCGTTGGGTGAGACTCACCCGGCGGCTTAGCGAACGCCGCTTTCGCCAGCGCCGGGGCCCTTGAAACGGAGCGCCAGCACGGTGATGTCGTCGGATTGCGGGGCGCCTTGGGCGAAGGCGTGGACCGAGGTCATGACGCGGCCGACCAGTTGCTCGGTCGGATCGGATTCGGTACCCGCGAGGACCTGCTGCAACCGGGCTTCGGAATAGAGGCGCTGGTCGCGATCCATGGCTTCGGTAACGCCGTCGGTGTAGATCACCAGGGTATCCCCCGGGGTGAGCAGAATGGTCTGGGTGCGGTAGCGGGATTCCTCGAACGCCCCCAGCAGGAACCCCTTCGGCAGGTCCAGTCGGGCCGGGGCCCGCCCGCCCGCGATCAGCACCGGGGGATTGTGGCCGGCGTTGGTATACGCCAGTTCCCCGGTGCGATGATTGAGCAGCGCGCAGAATACCGTCACGAACATCATCGAATCGTTGTCGCGGCACAGTTCCAGGTTGACCCGGTTGAGCACTTCCGAAGGCGCCAGATCGGGTTCCGCCACCCCCTTCAGCAGGGTCTTGGTCACCGCCATGAAGAGAGCGGCCGGAACGCCCTTATCGGACACATCACCCACGGCCACGAACAGGTGGTCCGGCCCGAGCAGGAAGAAATCATAGAAATCCCCGCCCACCTCTTTCGCCGGTTCCAGGGCCCCGAAGATTTCGAACGCATGCTGTTCCGGAAACGGCGGAAACCGGCGTGGTAGAAAGCTCATCTGAATGGTGCGGGCGATTTTCAGTTCGCTTTCGATCCGTTCCTTGGCCGCGGTGGTGGCCGCCAGGTCGGCGATGTATTCCTTGAGCGCCGTTTTCATGTCGCCAAATGAACGGGTGAGGCGCCCGATTTCGTCGTTTCCGGGCACCGCCGGGAGTTGGATATCGAGATTGCCGCGAGCGATTTCATGGGTGGTCGCGGCGAGGAAACGAAGCGGCCGGGTGATGGTGCCGGAAATCAAAACGATCGCCAGAAACAGCAGGACAAACCCGGCCGCGCCGATGCCCGCCACCATCCAGCTGAGATGCTGGATATCGGCGAACAGTTCCCGTTCCGGAAAGATCACCCCGAGGGTCCAGCGGCTGGAAGGCAGCGGCGCGTAATACATCCAGGACTGAACTCCGGTGCCCAACCCCGGTAGCCGGGCGAAACCCCGTTCGCCGCCGAGCATGGTCTGACCCAGCCGGCGCAGCCCCTGGTCGCCCAGGGATTCGGCCAGGCTGAACACGCTTTCGCGCATGATCAGGTGCTGCTTGGGGTGAGTGATGAAGACCCCGTTGGCGGACAGTAGAAAGGCGTAGCCGGTGTCGTAGATCTTGACCGAACTGACCAGATCAGCCAGCCACTTGAGCGACACATCGGCCGTCACCACGCCCTGGAACTTGCGGCCGTCGTGGGTTTCCCGGTAGAACGGCACCGCGTAGGTGGCCATGACGATGTTGCCGCCGCCCTCGTCGTAATAGGGCTCGGTCCAGGCCGGGCTGTTCAGTTCCTTGGGGATCTGGTACCAGTCCCAGGTGAAGTAATGGTAGGCCTCGCCGCCGATGAAGGTCATCGCCGTCTGGTCGCGCCCTTCCCGGTAGCAGTAGGGGGCGAAGTATTGGGCCTTGGGGTCGAACGTGTAAGGTTCGAACGCCACCGCCATGCCGAAGATTTCCGGATTGCCGCGGACCGCGATGCGCATCATCTGGAGCAGGTCATCTTCGGCCAGGGGACGAAGAGAAATCAGGGCCGCCAGGTTTTCCGGCACCTTCCGTGCCGCTTGCAACACCGCTTCGATCTTATAAACCGTGGCCAGGGTCAGGTCCTGGGCCTGGAGTTCCACGTTTTTCAGCAGGCTGGCCCGGGAAGCGCGATAGCTGTAGCCGAACGCGGCGAGAAAAATGAGCGCCGTGGTGAACAGGATGAAGACGCTCAACTTGAAAGCGAGGCTTCTATCTTTCCACATGGCCCATACAGTCCACGATGAACCGGGTATAAGCAGGGACCGCATCGATCAGACCGGCGTCTTGCAACTCGCGGCCCACCAGCGCGTAGTCCCGGGACTGCAAGCGCGGGTCCGGCAGGCCGTTGGGCAGGATCGTCATGAGATCGCGCATCCGTTCCAGCATCCAGCGCTGATGGATGCGATTGCTGGCGATGCCGGCGGCGTCCACATAACGCATCACCAGATCGAGGGTTTCTTCCTGATGTTCGAAGGCGTGGCGCCAGCCTTCCAGGGACGCCCGGACGAACCGGCAGCACAAGTCGGGATCGCGCCGGTAGGTCGTTTCCAGGCAATAGATCCCGTCTTCCGGAAAATTGAGGCCATAGTCGAAGAAAAAGAAGGTGCTCAAGTCGTCCGGGTCCAGGCCGGAATTCAAGATGGTGTGGTATTCGTTGTACCACATGGCCGAAGCCACCTCGACGCCGTCGCGCAG
>Ga0100398_1004540_pt1 | contig 11234 bp, 10 predicted proteins | sample CryGeymeta201522_FD_81568 | JGI IMG/M metagenome (GOLD analysis project Ga0100398, IMG submission 81568) | Groundwater microbial communities from Crystal Geyser aquifers in Utah, USA - Crystal Geyser metaG 2015-22 | ecosystem: Environmental > Aquatic > Deep subsurface > Groundwater | place: USA... | reverse complement strand
TGCCCTTCGAGCTCCGCCCCGTGGTCGAAAGCGCGCTCCAACTCGCCAGCGAGCGCCGCGATGCCGATCACAGCGTTCCCGAGATCCAACAACAGGACGGCCGCGTCAAAATCATCGGCGTCTCGCGCGCCTTGCAGGATGTTTTCAAAGTCGTGGGCCGCGTCGCCCGCTCGGACGCCCCGGTCCTGGTCTTCGGCGAGTCCGGCACCGGCAAGGAACTCGTCGCCCACGCTGTGCACGAATACTCGCCGCGCAGGCAGCACGAATTCCTCGCGATCAACTGCGGGGCCATTCCGGAAAACCTCCTCGAAAGCGAGCTCTTCGGTCACGAAAAGGGCGCCTTCACTGGAGCCATCGCCAAACGCGCCGGCCGCTTCGAACAAGCCGATGGCGGCACGCTTTTCCTCGATGAAATCGGCGACATGCCGCTTTCCGTCCAGGTGAAATTGCTACGCGTCCTGCAAGACGGAACCTTCTCCCGGGTCGGTTCCAATGAAACCCAAAAGGCCGATGCCCGAATCGTCGCCGCGACCAACAAAAACCTCGCCGAAGAAGTCGCCGCCGGTCGTTTCCGCGAAGACCTCTACTATCGGCTGAACGTCGTTGAAGTCAAACTGCCCGCGCTCCGCGAGCGCCGTGAAGACATCCCGCTGCTCGCCGAGTTCTTCCTCCAGCGCATCACCCGCAAGAACGGCATGGCGCGCATCAAACTTTCCGGCGAAGCCATCTCCGCCCTGCAAGCGCACCGCTGGCCCGGCAACGTCCGCGAACTGGAAAACACCATCGCACGCGCCTGCGCCCTCGCCTCCTCCAACGTCCTCCTGCCTACAGACATCCCGCTGGCCACCGCTCCAGGAAAATCCCTCAAGTCCCTAAAAACCGCCATCGACACCTTGCTCGACGCCATGCCGAGCTATCAAGGTCACCGCTGGATCAACGAGGAAATTGCCAATCGCGCCCTCAACCGAAATGATGGCGACCTCAAGCAAGCCGCCACCGCCCTCGGCCTGACACCCGCCGAATTCCGCAGCCAGCTTCGCAAAAGCTAATCCGGGCGACCCTGCAAGATTGATCGCAGTTTATGGTTTAGCGTTTCCCATTTCCGCCGCTAAGCTCCTCTCATGCTTCGCCGCACCGCTCTCTTCATCGCCATGATTCCCATGGCAGAGATGGCGGCTGCCGCTTCAAAGCTAGAGGAAATCCCCGCCTACTCCCTCGGAATCGACGCCCTCTCCGGTCAACTTTGGGACGTCGCCGCCGCCCGATTCAAGGATGCCCTCGAAGCTGAGGATCTTGAACCCTCAGAACGCCAGGATCTTCTCCTGCGCCTCGCTGAAGCCCAGATCCGCGGCGGCAAGCCGGAATCCGCACTCAAAACCCTTGCCGACCCGGTTCTCGCCGAAAACCCCGCCGTGCCCTTTTGGAAAGGACAGGCACTCACCGTCGCCGGACGATTCGGCGAAGCCATCGAGACGCTTCAAGCCGGTGCCACCGACGCCAAAGCACCTCATCGAAGCGAAGCCCTACTCACGCAAGCTGGCCTACAGCGCGCGATTGGCGACATTGATGGGTCGCTCGCGACCGTCGATACGCTGCTGAAAAGCGATACCTCATCAACCCGCGCGCGACTTCTCAAAGCCAACCTGCTGCTCGACGAAGGTCGTGCGGAGGAGGCACTAAAAGTCATTCCCGCCGATGCCAAACTCACCGGTAGCTCAGCAACCGAAGCCAAGTTCCTGCGAGCGCAGGCACTCCTCGCGAACAAAAAATACGACGACGCGGCAGTCATCTTCAACTTGCTGATCGAATCCCCAAAAGATCAAACCCTCAACCGCAACCACGCCGCCTATCTTGGCAGAGCCCGATCGCAATTGGAACTTGGTGACACCGCTGCCGCCGCCGACGGACTCCTTGCTTTCATTCAGCAAAACCCGAAATCGCCACGTCTCGACGAAGCTTTCAGCCTGCTCATGGATTGCGTCCCAGCTCAACCCACGCCGAACGATGCCATCCTCACCCGTATCCGCGAATGGATTCCAAAAGTTCGCCTCTCGTCTCCAGCCATCCCATCATCCAATGAACGGGCCGCCGCCAGTTGGCCCTTCATCGAACCGGAACGCAACCCCCTCGCCCCCGAAGCGATGTTCCACCTCGCGCTCGGGCTAAGACGTGAAAATTCGATCGACTCTCGCTCCACCGCCCGTCGACTTCTCAATCGTCTCCGTCTCGAATATCCCAAGCACCCGCTGATCGCACGCGTCCTGCTCGAAGTCGGTCGCTGGGACCTTGAAGATGGTCGCCGCGAACAAGCCGCCGCCCACTTTGCCGCACTGGAAAGCCTCGCCAATGTCCATCCGGAACTCAGAGCCCAGGGCCTAACCCTCGAAGGCACCGCCCGCTTCAAGGAGAACGACTTCGAGGGTGCCGCCGATCTTTTCAAGAAAGCGGCCAGCTTGCTAGAGGACGAACAGCGAAGCACCGCCCGGCTTAACGCCGCCACCTCTCTTCTTGCCAGCGGCAGCGTCGCCGCATTCGACGAGTTGGCGAAAGTCGTCGATGACCCCGAACTCCAGGATCAGCTGAGCCTTGAACGCGGCCTCTTCCTCGCCTCCGAAAGAGATCCCGCTGCCCTGCCCGCCTTGCGAGCCTTTGTCGAACGCCATCCTGATCACCCACGGCTCCCGGAAGCCCGTCTGCATGCCGCCCTCGCCGCACTCGATGCTATCCCTGCCGACGTCGAATTCGCCCGCGAGCAACTCACCTCACTCTCCGAAGAAACCCGTCTAACACTCCCAGCTGATCAACTTGCCCTCGCTGAGATCCACCTTCACAACCAAGTAGGCGAATGGGCTCAAGCTGCGGAAAGAGCCAAGGCTTATCTTGAGAATCACAAGGAGAGTGACATCCAACTCTCCATTCAATTCGAGCAGGGCAAGGCGCTCTTCCAGAACAAGGACTACAACGCCGCCCGTCTCGTTCTCGAAAAACTCGCCTTTGAAGCTCCAGACTCACCGCAAGCCGCAGCTGCATTACTTCTATCAGCCCGAGCCGCAGCAGAAGGTGCCACGCCTCAGTCTCAAACAGAGAGCATCAACCTCTTCAACAAACTGATCAAATCCGACTCCCCCTTCGCCGACGTCGCCCGCCTCGAAAAAGCGGACATGCTGATCCACCGGCTCTCTCAGTTGGACGACGCGATCGAGACCCTCAATCCTTGGTTCAAGAAGATGAAGAAGGACGATCCGCTGTTGCTCAGCGTCGGCCTGCTTCTCGGGGAAGCCCTCTTCGCCCGCGCCGAAGATGATGACGCCATCCTCAGTCAGGCCCTCACCGTTTACGACCGCCTGCTTGCCGACCTCGCGCAGGACTCACCCGCACGCTCCAGCATCCTCTATCGGAAAGGGATGACCCTCGAACAATTTGATGACCGCGAAGACGAAGCACTCGATTGCTATGTCGGAGTCGTACAAGTCGCCGGTGGCACATCGCGAGCAGACTGGAAGTCGGTGGAGCTTTGCGGCTTCAGCGCATTGCGCATTCTCGAAAAGCGCGAACAATGGGCCGCCGCCAAGAAGTTCGCCAAGCGGATCGCCGACCTCAAGGGCCCACGCTCCCAAGAAGCCGCCGACCGAGCCAAGACGCTTGGACTCGAACACATGATCTGGGATGACGAGTCGGCCCCCACTCCGACCGAAGAAAATGAGGAATGATCACGCTCGGCCGGATTCGCCCGCAATTTCCCAATTTCCCGATTTCCAATCTCATCGGATCCTCCTATCTCCCGCGCATGCCTTCACCAAAACTCTTCGCACCAGGTCCCGTCGATGTTTCACCCGAAACTTTCGCCGCCATGTCCCACACCATGATCGGCCACCGCGGGAAGGATTTCGAAGAACTCTACGCCTCCATGCAGCCCGGTCTGAAGGCCATCTTCGGCACCGAACGTCCGGTCTTCACCTCTACCTCGTCCGCATGGGGCGTCATGGAAGGAGCTCTCAAGAACCTCGTCCGTAAAAAAGTCCTCTGCCTCTGCTGCGGTGCCTTCTCCGACAAGTGGCTCGATGTCGCGCAAAAAATGGGCTACGAAGCGGACTCCGTGCAAGTCGAATGGGGCGAAGCGATCGACCCCGCCGCCGTCAAAGCCAAGCTTGAAGAAGGTGGCTTCGACACCGTCACCTTCATCCACTCCGAGACCTCGACCGGAGTGCTCAACGACCTCGAAGGCATCGCCAAGGTCGTGAAATCCTTCCCGGACACGATGCTCGTCATCGACACCGTTTCCTCACTCTCCACCGTGCCGATCAACATGGACGCCATCGGTGCCGACGTCGTGCTTGCCGGCGTGCAGAAAGCTCTCGCGCTTCCTCCAGGCCTCGCCCTTTTCGCTGTTTCGGAAGCCGGCATGGCCCGCGCCAAGGACATCCCGAATCGCGGCTACTACTTCGACTTCTTCGAGTTCGCCAAGAATGCCGAAAAGAGCAACACGCCTTCGACCCCATCGATTTCGATCCTCTTCGGCCTGCAATACATGCTTGGTGAGATCGAAAAGGAAGGCCTCGAAAACCGCTACGCGCGCCACGCCAAAACGAATGCCATGATCCACGCCTGGGGCGCCAAGCACGGCTTCCGACTCTTCGCCCCCGAAGGCCGCCGCTCAAACGCCCTCACCTGCTTCGCCACCCCGGAAGACTTCGATCTTCCGACCTTCATCAAGGAGCTCAAGACGAAGCACAACTTCCTCATCAACGGCGGCTACGGCAAAATCAAAGGCCTCACCTTCCGCATCTCCAACATGGGCAACGAGACCGAAGCCACCATGCAGGAACTCATCGATGCCATGGATGACGTGCTAGGTTAACCCGGATGGACCGCGCGACGCTGTCGCGCATGAGCCAGCCAAGCTCCGGGCCGGTGAGGCGCGACAGCGTCGCGCGCTCCCCGTCATCACGCATTCATCAACTCCTCGATCTCATCCGCCTCGATCGGGATATTCGCCATCATGTCGAAGTTCGAGTCCTTGCCGATGATCACATCGTTTTCCAATCTCACCCCGAGTCCCTCTTCACGGATATAAATCCCGGGCTCAATCGTGAACACCATCCCTTCGGCGAAAGCCTGGTGCGGTGGCGCCACATCGTGCACATCCAACCCCATATGATGGGACGTGCCATGCATGAAATACTTTTTCACCAGTGCCTTGTCCGGCCCCTGCTCACTCGCCGCCTTGGCATCGATCAAACCAAGACCCACCAGCTCCGCTTCCATCAATTCGATGACCTGCTTTTGATACTCCATCGGCGTGTTTCCCGGACGCAGAATCTCATTCGCCCCACGGAAAACCCGCAGCACCGAGTTGTAAACGTCGCGCTGGCGCGGAGTGAAGCGACCATTCACCGGCACCGTCCGTGTCAGGTCCGATGCCCACCCACCATACTCAGCCGCCACATCCATCAGCAGCATCTCACCATCCTGACAAACGCAGTCGTTTTCAACATAGTGCAGCACGCAGGCATTCTTTCCCGATCCAATAATCGGGCTGTAAGCGAAACCACGTGAACCCCGCCGCAGGAACTCATGCATCAGCTCAGCCTCCACCTCCCATTCCCCAACACCCGGCTTGATGAAACCAAGAGTCCGACGGAACCCTGCCTCCGTGATATCACATGCCTTCTGGATAAACTTGATCTCCTCAGCATCCTTGAACATCCGCAACTGATGCATCAAGGGCGCAAGCCGCTCATAACGATGCAGCGGATACCTCGCCTGACAGTTCTTGATAAAGCGATCATTCGCCGTCTCCACCACCACTGCAGCACGCAGGTGCTCATTGGTCGCCAGATAAATATGATCCACCTGAGGCACCAAGCGATGCAGCCAACCCTCGAAACCACTCGCCCACTCCACACGCTCAATGCCAGTGTGCTTCTTCGCCTGCTCTTTCGTCAGCTTCTCCCCTTCCCAGACCGCGATGTGCTCGCTCGTTTCCTTGACGAAAAGAATCTCTCGCTCCTTCGGATCCACCGCACCTGGCATCAGCACCAGCACCGTGTCCTCCTGGTCCACTCCTGTTAGATGAAACAGATCCGCGTTCTGCTTGAAGGGCATCGTCCCGTCGGCATTCGTCGGATAGATATCGTTCGCCTTGACGATGACAATGCTGTTCGGCTTTAGCAGACCCCTCAAGCGGTCACGGTTTCGAACAAAGAACTGAGGATCAATAGGCTCGTAGCGCATGACCACACTTCAGCCGATCCCCCCTGATCCGGCAAACCCAAATCGGCCAATCTCACCCGCCCCGCCAATTCAGCTTCTGCCGCAGCGCCGCATAAAACGAGCGACCATCCAAGCGTAGCAGACTCAACCCGTGCTCCGCTTTCCTTACCTCGATTCGATCCATTGCCTGAATCTCCACGCAGTCCCGGCCGTCCACCGTGAAAAGCATCGGCCCCTCCGAGGTATCATCCGGAGAAAGCACAATCACCGCATCGTCATCCACAATCAGCGACCTTTGACTCAAGGTATGAGGGCAAATCGGCGTGATCACGAACACACCCGCCGCCGGACTAATCAGCGGCCCTCCCGCGGAAAGAGAGTAAGCGGTCGACCCCGTCGGCGTCGCCACGATCAAACCGTCGGCACGATAATGATTGAGCAACTCACCATTCACGGAAGCGCTCAGCGAGACCAGACGTCCCGTTTGACCACGCGCGAGCACCGCTTCATTCAAGGCGATGAAGTCACGCGGCTCACGACCTTCACGAATCACCCGCGCCGTCAGCAAGGTCCGCCGGCTCATCCCATAATTGCCGGTCTTGAGCGCCTCGGCAAAATCCTCCATCTCATCATCCGTGCAGCTCGTCAGAAACCCGAGCGTCCCGATATTGATCCCCGCAATCGGCTTCGCCGTGCCGCCGAGCCGGGCCATCGCATTGAGCATCGTGCCATCGCCTCCGAGCACCGCGATCACATCCGCTTTTTCCGCCAGCTCCAACCCGGAAAGCCCGCCAGACGCACCGATCAACTCAGCTGTCTGCATCTCATAAGCTTTCTCCAGACCACTAGAATCAAGCACATCGCCAAGGCGCTTGAGCGCACTTGTCGCCCCAGGCTTGAGCGTATTGGCGACGATACCTACTTTCATGCACTTAGTTCTAACCACATCAGCCCAACCATGCAAGGAACTCGCGGTTCCCATCGGTTCCCGTGATCGGGGAATCCACCAGGCCCTTCCATTCCCGTCCGAGTTCCTCCACCACGAAACTCCGAATTTTTTCCACTGCCCGATCATGCAGCTCCGGGTCCCGGACGATCCCACCCTTCCCGATATCTTCCCGCTTCAGCTCGAACTGCGGCTTGATCAGCGGCACAATGCTCCCGCCCTCCGCCAAAACCCCGAAGGCCGCCGGCAGGATCTTCGTCAGCGAGATAAAGGACACATCAATCACGATCAGCGCCACCTTTTCGCCAATATCCGCCTCGACCAAGTTTCGGGCGTTGAACTTCTCCTTCACCACCACCCGCGGATCACTGCGAATCTTCCACGCCAACTGATTCGTCCCCACATCGATTGCATGCACCCGCTCGGCCCCCTGCTGGAGCATGCAATCCGTAAACCCACCCGTCGAAGCCCCGATGTCCAAACACAACAGCCCCGCCGGCGAAATCCCAAAAGCCTCCAGCGCCCCTTCAATCTTGAATCCCCCGCGCCCGACAAATTTCGGCTTCTCCTTCACCTCCAGCGGCATGTCCTCCGGCACCTTGGACGATGGCTTGTCGATCATCCGATCACCACTGCGCACCTCCCCCGCCAACACCAGCCGCTTCGCCTGCTCCCGGGTCTCACAAAGCCCCCGTGCCACCAAAAGCACATCCACCCGCTCCTTCTTCATACCGCTATCTATCCCGGCCGGACGGAGTTCGTCCAGTGCCGAGACGGCTGAGGGAAAAACCTACCGAGTGCTTCCGGCATTCGGGGACAGGATCCAGCGGACAGGGGTCAGAAAGACAAGCGCCCCCTGGCCTCTGGCCTCTGGCCTCTGGTCTCTGGCCTCTGGCCTCTGGCCTCTGGTCTCTGGTCTCTGGTCTCTGGTCTCTGGTCTCTGGTCTCTGGCCTCTGGCCTCTGGCCTCTGGCCTCTGGTCTCTGGTCTCTGGCCTCTGGCCTCTGGCCTCTACCCCCAAAGCACCTCTCCACCCCAACAAACCCACCCCAGCCAGAATCCCGACTAACAACCTCCGCACTTCCCCACTTCCCCCTTGCCAGCCCGCACCCAGTGCTTGCAACTTCCCCCTGTGACCCAGCACCGAACCGACGACCTCCGCATTTCCGGCCTCAATCCCCTGATTTCCCCGGCGGTCCTGAACTACTTCCAACCCGTCACCGACGAGGTCTCCGAGCTTGTCGCCACCGCACGTCGCGAAGCTGACGCCATTCTCAAAGGCCAAGACGACCGCCTGCTCGTCGTGATCGGCCCTTGCTCGATCCACGATCCTGCCGCCGCCATCGACTACGGAAAGAAACTCAAGCCACTGATTGATCAGCACCGCGACGATCTTCAGATCGTCATGCGGGTCTACTTCGAGAAACCACGCACCACCGTCGGCTGGAAGGGACTCATCAACGACCCGCACCTCGACAACTCATTCGACATCAACCACGGCCTCAAAGTCGCCCGCGGTCTCCTCATCGATCTCGCCAAGCTCGGCATCCCCGCCGGCACCGAGTTTCTCGATACCATTTCCCCGCAATACATCGCCGACCTGATCGCCTGGGGTGCCATCGGGGCGCGCACCACCGAAAGCCAAATCCACCGTGAACTCGCATCTGGCCTCTCGATGCCCGTCGGCTTCAAAAACGGCACCGGCGGATCGATCCAGATCGCCCTCGATGCCATCCAGTCGTCTTCACGCCCGCACCATTTTCTCTCCGTCACGAAACAAGGCGTCTCCGCCATCGTTTCCACCACCGGCAACGACTCCTGCCACCTCATCCTGCGGGGAGGAAAATCGGGGCCGAACTACGAGCAGAAGGATATCGATGAAGTCATCGTCTCCCTCGAAGAACAGAAACTGCCCCCGCACGTCATGATTGACTGCTCCCACGGCAACTCGCTCAAGGACTACCGCAATCAACCCTTGGTCGCCGCCAACCTCTGCAATCAGATTTCCGCCGGTTCCCGTTCGATCACCGCCGTGATGATCGAATCCAATCTAACCGAAGGCAACCAGAAGCTCGATCCTGACCTGAGCAAGATGACCTACGGCCAATCCGTCACCGACGCCTGCATCGGCTGGGACGACACCATCGAGGTCCTCGAAAAATTCGCCGCCGCCATCCGCGAGCGCCGTTAGGATAGAGGTAGGAACGGCGCATCATTTTGCGCCGCCCCTCTCCGAACCAGTCAAACGGATCTGCCGCATCCGGCTGTCCAGTCAGGGGTTTGCTCCTCCGTTACGGAGCCTGACGACTGGGGCTGTCTTTCTCGCAGCGGCCTGCCGTGATTGCCGTCCACGCCGCAGGGCCCAGCGTTGGACTGCACCGTTTCCCAAGCAAGTCGAAGGGGCCTTTCTGAGCGACGAAAGGAAACAGCGAAATAAAATCAAAAACACGAAGTTTCAAACACATCCTTCGCCCTCAACGTCGCTATCACTTTTTGGAACCGCTCGCCGCCATGAAACATCTCCTCTTCTTCCTCTTCTTCCTCGTCCTCATCTCCTCCACCTTGGCCGACCCCCGCCTGCACGTCCCCAACCGCAGCATCACCCCAGGCAGCGAGATCGAACTCATCCTCGACAAAGCCGCCTGCCCCGACGACCGCATCGGCAAAGTAGCCGCCACCCCATGGCTGAAAATCGAACCCGCTTGGCCCGGCAAAACCATTTGGAAAGAAGCCAACGTCCTCCGCTTCGAACCCAGCGCCCCACCCGCCATCGGCACCAACTACACCTTCTCGCTCGTCGGAAATCACATCCACCTCGACGACTCCAAAATCCCCAACCTCACCCTCGGCACCTACGCCACCCCCACTTTCCAAATCGAGTATGCCACCATGCTTGATCGCTACTCCAACAACTGGTCACCGCGCACCGCCACCTGGTTCCTGCGCTTCAATGACGAAGTCGATCCCACCAAAGCCGCCCCCTTCCTCGTCTTCGAAAGCGCCGAAGGCAAACGCATCGCCGCCCGCACCACCCGCGCCACCATGGCCCGCGTCAAGCACCCCGGCTACCAGGGCAAAACCTTGTCCCAAATCTTCAGCGAATCCATCACCGGCAAAGTCGAAGAACCCGCCCTCACCCCCGAATCCGAAATCCCCGGCGGCCTCATCATCGAGCCCTCCTCGCCCCTCCCCATCGGCAAGCAATGGCGGCTCGCCATCCTCGCCGGCCTCCCCGGAAAAAGCGCCACCCTCACCGAAGACACCACCCGCCAAATCGGCGACATCTCCCCTTTCTCCCTCCAAAAAGCCATCGCCCGCGTCTCCGCCGATAACCCACGCCGCATCGTCCTCGACTTCACCTCGAACCTCCCCGCCGACATCGACCCCTCGGCCATCAAGCTCACCCCCCACCCCCGAAGCCCCCGACCTCCGACTCGAAGCCCGCGGCGACGAGCTCCATCTCATCGGCGATTTCTCCTCCACCGACCAGTGGCACCTCGAAATCCAAACCTCTCTAACATCCCGCGACGGACGCCCGCTCAGCGCCGCCGTTTCCCAACAACTCAAATTCGAACACCTCCCCCCCCAACTCGGCCTCCCCAGCGAGGACGAAACCCAGCTCGCCGCCGGTTCCCGCCGCTACCGCCTCTCCACCGTCAACCTCCAGGCCCTCAAAGTCCGCGTCAAACAACTCTCCGGCCGCCAGCTCATCCGCGCCCAGCAAGGCTACCGCTACTACACCGGCCGCGGTGCCGATGCCGATTCCATCACCCCCACCCGTCTCATCCCCTACGAAATGATGGCCGGCAAAACCGTCGCCGAGTTCGAGGTTCCGCTCAACAACCCCATCGACACCTCACGCCTCGTCGTCCTCGATTGGAACAAAATCCTCGCCGGCGAAAAGATCCCCTTCGAAATCGGTGAAGACCCCTCCGCCTACCAGTGGCATGACCGTCCCGGTCATGAACCCCAGGACGCCGCCGCCTTCTTCCTGGAAATCACCGGCACCCCCACCGAAGGAGCCAAAGGCACCAAAGCCCCCTCCGCCCAAGCTCTCGTCCAGCTCACCGACATCG
>Ga0100398_1004538_pt1 | contig 11236 bp, 9 predicted proteins | sample CryGeymeta201522_FD_81568 | JGI IMG/M metagenome (GOLD analysis project Ga0100398, IMG submission 81568) | Groundwater microbial communities from Crystal Geyser aquifers in Utah, USA - Crystal Geyser metaG 2015-22 | ecosystem: Environmental > Aquatic > Deep subsurface > Groundwater | place: USA... | reverse complement strand
CACTATTTGAGGCCGAACCGAGAAATTTAGCGGACATTGTTAGTCGCGCCCCTCACCATCCGTGGGAAGAGGCGCCATCTGCTGGTTTCGGTCGATCTACGGGATTTCCCAATTCGAGAATCGGCGCGGTATGCGGTGGAAACCATTGACCGCCTCGCCGGACGCATCTTTCGAACCGGATGGCTGGATCTGGAGAATCCGACCGTGTCGGAAGGTTCTCACCGAAAGCCTCTCCCCCGCTCCCTGGCACGCAGACTGCTTCAGACCCGTAACCGAACCTTCTTCCGAAGCCGGGGAACTCTTTCCATCGGAATCACCATCGACCGCAGGATCCGATTGTTCGTCTCCGCCACAATTCCCCGGCCCTCCACGTTGTATGCGAACCTTAGGGGAATACTGTTCGCCGCATCAGTCGGAGTCCTGATCGGCGCACTCGGGCTGGGCACCTTCGGCCTGCCGTTTTTCCTGTCATTGCGACTTCAGCTTATGCTGATGTTCGGAGTCGTGGGTCTGGCCAGCGGCGGCACACTCCTGGGCTTTTCCCACGCCTACCTGGAGTTCCGGACAGAAGCCTTCGTCCAGCAGTCTCGGGAGCGGGCTTTCCAGATTCTGGAAAAGGTCGACCGCTCTTTCCTCCCCGCCTTCCAGAGGATTCCCAGAAGATACCTCGCGATGGTCCGCCGCATCGAGCGGAAAAGAGGACGGGTGGAGCAGATCTTAAAACCACTCGAAAAAGCTATTTCGGAGGGATGGGTCATCGGCGCTTTCCTCGTGAACCGGGAAGGGAAGTTCCTGTACCGGCGCTCACGTATCTTAGCGGCATTCAAGACCATCCTGAACCAGGGAACTGAAAAGCTCTTCGGTGGGCTGGGAATGGAACTGATCCGCCGCAATTCCGGGGAATTTGGCCTTTCCGACGAAGGCGAGGATTTGAATATGTATTCGAACATCCTAGGAAAGAGCTTTTTTCGGGACGCCTTGCGGACGCATGGCGCCCTTCTTCCCGTCAAGCTCGGCATGGAAAGCATCTACCTGTTCACCGAGTTCATCCAGAGCCCCGCCGGACGGACGGAAAATGCGCTTCTTATACTCCATGATCCCCGGGTGCTGGAAACCAGATTCCTGGATTCGATCCGGAGCCGGTTCGCTCGGAACGCGGCGAGAACTTCATTCACAGGCACTCTGGCGGTCATTCCCCGCGAGGGAACCAGGGGTCTGCGCACCTTCCCGCGCGGTTTCTTTCGCACGGAGGAAGCCGCCCGGTTGACGGATTTCATCAACCAGAACGGAAACCCCGGATCGGACATTGGCCGCCACCTTGGGATGCCTTCACTGATTTGCGGTCTGCCAGGGAGCAACATCAAAGATTTCCACCTGTTTCTGATCTCGCCTCTCCAACCCATCCTGGACCAGTCACAATCGTTGTCCATCCGGTTCCTGGCGTTTTCCCTTCTCGCGGCCGGGTTTGCCCTGGCTCTCGGTTCCCTCCTGGCCCGCGATCTTCTGGGGCCGATCCGCGAGCTGGGCATGGGCCTGGAGCGCCTTTCCGCGTCGGTATTCAATCAGTCCGGTCGAGATCTCGACCAATGACGAACTCCGCGAAATCGGCGAGGGTGTCAACACTGTTATCGAGGAAATGCGGGAGGTAAAAATCGCCCAGGAAATCCAGGCACATGTCCTCCCGGCCGAAAACCTTGCGTGGCATGGGCTGGTCTGTAGCGGTTGGACTCGCTCCCCCTCGGAAATCGGAGGGGAACTATTCGACTATTTTACCCTGCAAAAAGGCTCCCTGGCGTTGGCCCAGGCTGGAATACCCGGCCGCGGCATCAGTTCCGCACTCATCATAGCCATGACCAAGATGACGCTCCGGGTTCTCCTCGAACAGGATCTGTCGACCCCATCCGGCTATTTGGAACGCATGGAAGCCCAATTTTGCGAAGTGAAGGGGTTCTCGCGAATATCCTTTTTCCTCGCTCTTTTAGAGGCCGGAAGCCGCGAAATTTCTTACACGGTGGCGGGCTCCTCGCGCGTATTCATCATGACGCCTGACGGTAGCGTTCAGACCGCCCCTTTCGGATCCCCTCCCTTGGGAGTTCCGCGTCCGGGGCCTCTCCAGACCAGAACCATCGCCTTTCCGCAGGGAAGCCGGATGATGGTGTGTTCGGAAGGTCTCTTCGCCATGGATGAGGATGTCGGGTTCGTTTCCGGGGCGGGAACGAACATGGACACGATCGCAGGCGCCCTACGCCAAACGGACGCCCCAGTCGGCCCGCACCTGTTTTCACTTTTAGATCGAATTTCCCGGAGCCCCCGTCCCGACCGGCCTCAGACCGTTCTGATCCTGGATGGGATGCCGGCCGGTACTGCTCAAACGCCAGTCAACCCCCCTCGGACGCCCGCCGACGCGGTTGAGCACATGAGAAAGGCCTGACGATGAGCTTTTTCCAGATTTTTTCCACGCCGCACGCCAAACGATGGCTGGTCATGATTTTCACCGTATGGGGAGTTCCGGCGTTTTTGTTCTGGTCGGGGGCATCGGCGTTCCAGAAGGTGTCGTTCGAGAACGCATCGGAACGAAACTTCATCGACCTGGACCGGCGGCTCGACGAGTTCGCGGAAAAGTCCAGCCCGTCGCATTTTTTCGAGAAACGCTTCAAAGGGTTTTTCGATCGGATCTCCGGAATGGCCGGAACCCCCGAAAATTTTTCGAGGGCGTGGGGCATGCTCCGAACCCTGGTCCCATCAGGAAGCGTGGACCTCGCCCTGTTCGATGGGAATGGTATCTGCCTGGACCTCACCCATGTCGCGGACCGGAAACCCCCGGAGGAGTATTTCTCGTTGATCAGGAGGCCCTTTACCGAAGAGGGAACTCTCTCTACCGACACCCGCGTGCCCATAGCCCACCTCGGTCCGATGCCGTTGGAATCCCTTCAGGCACTTCGGGGCGAGCCCGAACGGCTGTGTTTTCTGGCCGGCACCGACAAATCCACTTGGGGAATCTGGTTCTGGAATCGGGGCATCCCCCCGGGTCGGGTTGCGGGGTTCCTTCTCTTCATCCACCGGCGGTTCATGCCCACGGAATTTCTTCTTGAAAACGCCCTCGCTGAAGCGCAGGATCGATGGGGCCTGGGATACAGGAAACAACCGCTTTCTCGCCGTTCGGGAGTTGAAGATCCAGTTTTTCCCTTTAGTTGCTGGCCCTTTCCTAAAGGTATCCAAAATCCAGAAGAACCAAATATTGCCCGCCGGATACATCTACGATGGCACGGGCAAGGTCGTTCTCGATCCGGATCGACGGATTTGTGAAGCGATCGGCCTGGTTTTCAAAAAATACCGGGAAATCTCTTGCGCCAGAAATCATTGAGTTTCCACGAATTATTGAGATGATACGGAGTTTCGACCAATCGACGACCGGAGCGGCTTTCCGCCCCGGTCGTCGATTGGTCGAGTATCGTTTATCTCAGTTGAATGTGGCCATGATTTTCTGATAGGTTGCGTCAAGTTTCGTGGTGGCTTCCCCGACCATTTTTTCGATCTCGGCAAGGATTTCCTTTTGTGTGGTTTCGACTTCGGCCATGATCCTGCTCTGGTCTTCGGATTTCATGCTTCCGGAACGGCTCTTGATCTTTTCCTGGCCCTCGCTGGACTTCTTCAGGAACATTTCCTTACGCTCTTTGAGGCGGGCCTTCATTTGCTCGTACTTCGCGGTAATGCGTTTCTTGGCTTCCTCACGTTTGTCGCCAGCTCCGGTCATGGCCTGCCCATCTTTGCCGGTTTTTCCGGCCCTCTCTTTGAGCCTGCTCGACCGCTGTTGAACGCGTGCCTCGAGCTTTGCCAAACGCTCGGGGAGTTTTTCGAAGCGTGCTTTGATCTTCTCGAGGATCTTCGCCTTCCGGGTGCGAATTCGTTCGATGATCTGGTCAACGCTCACCTTCTTGTCCCCGGCTCCCGGGCCGCCTGGCCCGATCAGGTCGTCATCGCCGGCGCCATTAGACTTTTCGGCAGCACACACTGGCAGGAAGGACCCCAACATCAACGCGCTCAACAACACCACCAAACTGAGTCTCATCTTTATTTCTCCTTTCGACCGACTTTTTGCAGTCACTCGCTTCCACTTACAGCAATACCGATGCCAAGAAACGGGATCTTGCCAAATCAGCTTTTAATGCTGCTTTCGCCTATATTGGAAACAAGCCCGTCAATTTGTGGACGCCGGGATGACGTGAAATTTTGCGGAACGTCCGGATTTGGACGTTTGAAATCGGGCGATCCCCTCAGGAAAGCGAAGCCAAGTTACTGCTACAACAGTAGTTTCCGTGAATTCTATTATCAAACAATCCAAAAGCGCATTGGATGTTGCGATCGTATGAGTTCAAATTCAGCGTGTAGCAGGATCTTCCCCTGCTCCCTTGCTCCCTAATCCCTAATCCCTAATCCCTTTTATTTAACCTTGGCTGGGAGTTCTGCCGATAGTGGGAATGACAATCCTCATGCCTGCAAGGCGGCGACTACCATTAAAGGAACTCTGAGACAATTCGTCGGGCTGCTTTTCCTGGGCCAGATATTTCTGGTCGGCGCTATTTTCCAGGAAAAATCCGCTTCAGAGGCCGGTTTCGAACCAGCCCCTCAGGTGAGTTATGCGATGAAAGTCCCGGATGAGAATGCCCCCTTCGGCGGCTTAAAATTGGCGTCATCCTTGTCTTCCTGTGGTGATGGAGAGCTTCCGGCTTCGTCCGCATCGCCCTCGATGACCGCGCCCATCGAGGAAGTATCCATCCTCGGGATAACCCATCACGAAGATGAACCGATTCAGAAAGTCGAGTTCGATCTTTCCCGACCGGTGAAATTCACGAAATTGTCCCACCGCGGAAAAGTTCTTAGAATGAGAGTTCAGCCTCCTCTTTCCATTCTGGCGAGTGAAACCGCAACAGAGCTTGGAACCATCTTCATAAAATTCTCCCAGTATCGATCGATCAGATATTCTGATTACGTCTTCTACGCCCCCGGAAACATCGGCGAGCCGTATCTGACCACATCAACCGCCGGGATTTCCCAACTGGTGATTCCTTTCAAGGCCAAGGATGTCGATTTCCCCCTTCAGGCAGGGGAGAGCCTGACCGAAGGGCTGACCTACTACCGGGATCGGGTTCCAACCGCTGCCGGGCCGGCAGATGTATTCCTGCTTCGCCTCGAGCACCCGGGTACGGCGCTTTGCGTGATTCCTGTTTTGGCCAACGATGGAATCTGCCAGAAGGAGATTCTCAGCTCGATCGGCCGCCGTTACAATGCGGTGGCCGCGATCAACGGATGTTATTTTACCCAGCGCGGCGATCCGATCGGAACCTTGATCATCAACCGACGCCTCATCAGCTCGCCCTTGTACAATCGATCTGTTTTTGGTATTTCAACCAACGGGCAGCCGTTATTCGGAAATCCTGATTTTTCAGGAGTCCTGGAAGCAGGCTCCTCACGGGTCGAGATCGATGCTGTTAACCAGCCTCGAACCGGCGATAAGTTGGTGGTATTCACGCCGGAATTCGCACGGAGCACGATGACCACCGAATCCGGGCGGGAGCTTGTCCTGGTGCAGGGAAGGGTTGTCGGGCTCCACGACCGGGACTCGCTGATTCCGCCCGACGGCGTGGTTGTTTCCGCGGGCGGATCCAAATCGGCGGCTCTTTCGGGAGTGCGTCTCGGCGACATGGTGAAACTCGATTATGAGATCAACGCTCCCTGGAAAACCGTTCAACATGCGGTATGTGGCGGCCCACGGCTTCTTTCCGAGGGTCTTGTGGACATAAACGGCAAGGAAGAGAAATTCGACGCCACGATTACCTACGGGCGACACCCGCGCTCGGCGGTTGGCCGGACATTCAACGGCGACCTGCTTTTTGTGGTTGTCGATGGCCGCTCGCAGCAAAGCGCCGGGATGACCCTTGCCGAGCTTGCCGGTTACATCAAAAAGTTGGGGGGTTGCCAAGCTATTAACCTTGATGGCGGCGGGTCATCCAGCATGGTCGTCAAAGGGCGGGTCGTGAATCGCCCATCCGACGGAAGGGAACGGCCGATTTCAAATGGCATCGTCATTACGCGAAACTGAGTTTCCGGTGATCTTCGCAATCCGACCGGTGTTTGCGACCCGGTCTGCGTTTGCAGTACGATCTTCATTCGCGAACCGATTGGCTTCCGTCCTGTTTGCGGTTCTCTTCTTGTCGGTTCAAGTGGACGCAAACGATGCCATAATGCCGCTGAAAGATGTGAAGGTCGGCATGAAAGGATTCGGGAAAACCGTTATTCATGGCCGGGACATCGAGACGTTCAACGTCGAGGTGATGGGGGTGCTTTCGAACAACAAACTAAACGAAAACATTCTGATCTCGGGCCAGTCGATCCTTGTCAAAGTCAGCGGTCAGGTGATCCAGGATGCAGGCGGGATCGCGGCAGGCATGAGCGGAAGCCCGGTTTACATCAACGGGAAAATCATCGGCGGGCTGAGCTCCGGATGGGTGATGACCGATCACACCGTAGGTCTGGTCACTCCGATCGAGGAGATGCTCGATATCTGGGATTACCCCCTCACAAGCTCGCGGCCGGTCGATGAAAAGCCGGTTCTCTGGACGTGCTCCGCGCCGCTTCGCCTGGGCGGAAAAATCGTGAACCGGCTTTGGGAAGTAAGCGATGACGAGGATGTTTCACGATCCGGAATTCTCCCGGGGGAGCCGGTATTCCTGCATGCGGCGACCCCAGTGTTCATACAGGGATTGTCTGACAAATTTCTTGGAATTCTTAATTCGCATTTCAAGAATCGTCATCTGCAGGCGGTTCCGATCCCGCCCGGTATGAACCTTTCAGCGGTCAGTTCCAAAGGCAATGCGTCTGAAACGCTCGAGCCGGGATCCGCCATCGGCGTGCAGCTCGCTCGTGGGGATATCAATCTCACCACCCTCGGCACTCTTACCTACCGTGACGGAAAGCGCATCCTTGCATTCGCTCATCCGTTTTTGAAAAAGGGAAACGTCTCATTTTTAATGACTGGAACGCACATTTATCACAGTTTTTCAAGCGTTCAGATGCCATTCAAGATCGGCGCTCCGACCGAAATGCTTGGCGTTATCACCCAGGATCGGGAAAAAGGAATCTCGGGCGAGGTCGGAAGATTTCCGACCATGGTTCCGGTCCAGCTCGAGATCTCCGACAAGGATATCAAGCGCTCCAGAAGTATCAATTACCAAGTGGTTCGAGATCCCGCTGTTTTCATCTCAGTAATTGAATCCACATTGCAGCAGGCAATCGAGGAAGTGATCGATCGTGATGGCGAGGGGACAGCCCAGATGGTAATCGCCCTTGAGTGCGCCAATTCAGCGGGAAAGCAGTATCAGTTCCGTCGCGAGAACCTTTTTCATTCCAAATCCGACATTGTCGGATCCCTGATCGAAGAGACCACCGGCCTTCTTGGCAACATCATGGACAGCGACCTCGAGGAAGTTTCTCCCACACGGCTGATGCTCAAGCTCGAGGTTGAAAAGCAACGGCGGACCATGAACATCGAAAAGGTCGAGGTGAAGAATCATTCGATCACTCCGGGTGGGATTCTCGAGGCCTGGGTTACGATCCGGCCTTATCGCGAAAAGAGTCTTGTCCGCAAAGCAAAGCTTCCCATCCCGCACGACATCGGGAAGGAAAACCTGACCCTTTCCGTATTCGGTCTGAGCGGCCGGGTCGAAGACAGCGAAGCGACCGGAGATGGAAAAGATGGCGCGAAGAGCGGAAAAGAGAACCGTTCATCCGATGAGAAGTCCCCCGAAACTTTCGATGCCGCAATGTCAGAATGGGTCAACTCACCGAAGAATTCAGACCTTCTTTTCCAGCTCACCGCCGAGGGCGAAGAAGTGAAAAAAATCAAACTGAACAACCGAGATCTCGAAATTCAACCCACGAACCTTGTCGTTCAGGGCCGGGTCGAAACTACGATAAGTCTTAGCGAGGAATGATCCGATGATCGCCATCAAGCTGCTCAAGGATCTGACCAACCTTTTCGGCAGCCTTACCATCCTGTTTCTACAATCGATCTACTGGACCATCCACGGAATCCGCACCGGAAGATTCGGCATGAAAAACCTGATGGAGCAGATGTCAAGAATCGGCGTCGATTCCTTCCCGATGGTTGCCCTAACCGGATTCTCCACTGGAGCTGTTCTCGTAGTCCAGATCGGCTATCAATTTGCCCAGCTCGGCGCGCAGCGCTATGTTGGCGGTGTCGTCAGCATGGCGATGGCTCGTGAGCTCGCTCCGATCCTGACCTCGATTGTCGTTGCCGGCCGGATAGGGAGCTCGATCGCGGCCGAACTCGGAACGATGAAAATCACCGAACAAATCGACGCGCTCGAAACCATGGCCACGGACCCGGTCGATTATCTGGTCGTGCCAAGGTTCTGGGGCTGCACCTTCATGCTCGTGATTCTCACGGTCTTTACGAACGTGGTCGGGATGATAGGCGGCTCGATTATCGCCGTCCATCAGATCGGGCTCACACTCGCTACCTTCAGCGATTCAATCCTTCAAAGCCTCAAAATCCAGGACATCGTAGGCGGGTTGTTAAAATCGATGGTTTTCGGTGGGCTGATCGGTACCATCGGTTGCTACAAGGGCTTCACTACCGAAGGCGGCGCCGAGGGTGTCGGAAAAAGCACGACCGGAGCGGTGGTTCTTGCGATAATGTTCATTCTTGCCGTCAACTACTTTTTGACCGTCGGAATCAACAACTTCAATATGGCTTATCTGCAATGATTATTATTTCAGATCTCAGCAAGCGATTCGGTCCGAAAGAGGTATTGAAAGGCATCAACCTCAAAATCTACGACGGGGAAACCCTCGTAATTCTCGGTCCGTCAGGATGCGGAAAAAGCGTGCTTCTGAAACATATCATCGGTCTCCTCAAACCTGACGGCGGCCAAGTGATCATTGACGGAGACGATATCACAAGTTTCAATCACAAAAAGCTCGATTCACTTCGAATGCGCATGGGAATGCTGTTCCAATCCGCCGCACTTTTCGACTCGCTTACAGTCGAAGAAAACATCGCTTTCGGTCTGCGAAAACACACCGGTCTTTCCGATATCGCGATCCATCATATCGTTTCAGAAAAGCTTGAAATGGTCGGCCTCCCCGGGGCAAATTACCTGATGCCGTCCGAACTTTCCGGTGGAATGCGCAAACGCGTCGGTCTTGCCCGCGCAATCGCCATGGAACCGGAAATTATTCTTTACGACGAACCCACGACCGGGCTTGACCCGATCATGACCTGCGCAATCGATGAGCTGCACCTCAGCCTGAAAGAGCGCCTGGGTGTGACCTCCATCGTGGTCACGCACGATCTCAACTCAGCATATCGTATCGGCGACCGCTTGGCCCTGCATTACGGAGGCCAGATTGTCGCCATTGGAACCAAAAATGAAATCATCAATTCCCCCGACCCCCTGGTTCAGCAGTTCATCCGAGGCGAAGCCAAGGGGCCGATGACGTTATTATAGAATTTTAAGATTATCAGATCCGGGAGCAGCTAATGAACTCGACGCTCAAAGTTGGCATTCTCACGATGGCCGCATGCGCACTCCTCGTTTACATGGTTTTCGTGATCGGTGACATTTCGTTTCAGGAAAAAGGCTATCGGTTCGCCGTGACTTTCTATACGGTTAACGGGCTGAGTGTTGGTTCAAGCGTCTCGATGGCCGGCGTGAAAATCGGTAAGGTTGAGGCAATCGAAATCGACGACGATCAGGCTTTCGTCTATGCCTACATCCGCGACAAGAAGCACAAAATCCGGCGCCGCAGCACCTTCACGATTGGAACAGCCGGGCTCATGGGTGAAAAGTTCGTCGAAATCATTCCCACCCGCGACCAGAATTCCCCCTATGTCTTCGACAAAGCTGTCGTGGAAGGAACCGATCCCACCCGCATGGAAGAACTTTTCGAGCAGGGAAATGAACTCCTTAAAAAACTGCAAGGACTCGTTGTCTCGGCCAAGGATATCGTCGGCGATCCTGAGTTGAAGGCTAGCACAAAGGCAATCTTCAAGAATGCCGAGTCGGCGTCCGAAAAGGTCAAGGGAATCATAGAGTCCGTCCAGAACAAGACCGAGAGCATGGTCAATAACCTTGATGAGATCCTGAAAAAGGCAAAAGACGAATTGGAACTGAACAGGGAAAACATCCGGGGAATGATCGCCAATCTCAAGAATTTCAGCAAGCAACTGAATGATGTTACCGACGAGAACGGCGCACACCTGAAGGAGACCGTCGACAACATCCGCGACATGTCAGAACGTCTCGATAATATGATCGCCGACCTCAACAAGGATCGTAAGATGACCGAGAACGTTCGCTCAACTATCGAAACCCTGAAAAAAGCTTCCGAGAACGCCAAGGAAATCACCCGAGAGGTGAAGGAGATCGTTACCGAAAAAGACATCCGCGGCAAGATTAAAACGGGACTGGACGATGCCCACAAGATTGCACAGGCTGTCGACAAAGTCTTCCTGAACATCAAACAGACTCGCATCGACTTCAAGTATCTCCTCCGCTACCACAAGGAAAATGACACCTTCTTTTCCGATATTCTCGTGGACCTCTATCCCAACGAAAGCAGTTTCTATCGAATCGGCGTCGAGGACATAGGCGGTGACCCGCTGTTTAACCTGATGCTCGCCCGCGACGCACAGCAACGGCTGGTCAAGCGAGCCGGTGTAATCGCCTCCAAGATCGGCCTCGGATTCGACTACCAATGGGCCGAAGACATCACCTACAGCCTCGACTTTATCGATACCCGCGACCCAACCGTACGCTTCACAAGCGGCTATGCGATCCGGCCGGGCATTAAGTTCCAGCTCCGCGTCGACGACATCACCGACAAAAAGGATATCAACTTCGCAATCGAGTACAAGTTCTGATCCGACCGAACGATCGGGGTGTGTCCTTTGAAGCATGTTCAGGTTGTTAACAACTCAGGCTGTGTTGGAATGCCGGAAAAGTGGCGGAGGCTTGAGAGCCTCCGCAGCAGCGGCTGGAAGCCGCTGCCACTTTGTGTCGCCACATTGCGCGAAGGTCACACCCAACGAGGGTGCATTCCCGAAAAAAGGTATTCGCCAAGATGGTGGCGACACCCCAAAGATGAGAACGTGTCATTGCGAGCGAAGCGAAGCAATCTTTTCGACCGAGATTGCTTCGTCGCTTGCGCTCCT
>Ga0100398_1004534_pt1 | contig 11243 bp, 10 predicted proteins | sample CryGeymeta201522_FD_81568 | JGI IMG/M metagenome (GOLD analysis project Ga0100398, IMG submission 81568) | Groundwater microbial communities from Crystal Geyser aquifers in Utah, USA - Crystal Geyser metaG 2015-22 | ecosystem: Environmental > Aquatic > Deep subsurface > Groundwater | place: USA... | reverse complement strand
TCGGTGGTGATGACCTTCCATCCCCACCCCATTGAAGTGCTCGCTCCCGGCAACGGCCCGCGCTTCATCACCCGCCACCAACGCAAGCTGGAACTGATCGCAGCCAGCGGTATCGATGCCGCCATTGTGGTGCCGTTCAGCCGGGCACTGAGGGGCACTGCTGATTAGTATTTCACATACACATCATCGAAATATGCCGTGCATGGGCCGTCTCCGTTGACGCTTTTGGTGCCAATGCCGTAGAAAGGATCTTCCCTTTCGGTCCAACTCGCGCCGGCATGAAAAAACAGGTCCCCCAATCCGTCCACGGACGCTCGCAGCCAATTGTCGGTAAAGGAGATTTCGACGCTGTAGGTCTGGCCCAAGACAGGAATCGGTCGGTAGAATTGCCCATAGAACAGCTCGTACTGGTCAACCGAATTAACCTTATCAAGAGCTCCACAGTAATAATGGATTGTCTGATTTTGCGCATCAGCGGCTAGCTGTTGGTACATTTCATAACCCTGATCATCCACCCATTTGTTGCCTTTGACGCGAACTCTCACATCGCCCGAACAGGATTCCACCCGTAATTTTGCTCGGATCGCCTTGACCGACTGAGTTGGTTTCAAAAGCAGATAACTAGGATCCTCAGCATGACCTTGCTGATGGACGAATTTCGCCTGTCCCCCCTCGATGGAAATCGTGGCCGAACTATCATCGATGTTCCATTTGGTTGGATCAATCGATCCAGATTCAAAATCATCATAAAGCACCCAACCGGCATGGGCGGGAATTGCAACGCTCACCCCGAAAACCAGAACCGCAACGACAAAAATGTGGGATGCCTTGATCATTTTTCGCCTCCTTCTAGAAATGTGGGTGAATTTAAATCCACGGCTCCACGGCGCGGACGCCGATTACGCCCTATTTCTCACGCCTGAAACTCTTCAACCAAGCTAGCAAGCAGTCAGCGTTGCCCATCCCGAGGAAGGAGGGCTGTAATCATTTCAACTGGTTTGACCATAGAGTCGAACCCGAAACGCTGGTCCTTGAACTTTTTCCACAACCGTCATCTCTCGAAGAATACGGCCTCGCGATCGGTGCGCTTAATCAGTCATCAACAGGGACCGTGATAACGCGCGTGCCAACCCAACTGGTCTACTGGAGGGAGAAGAACACGATCATATTTTTGCATATTCTAGCAAAATTATCTTGTGCGTGTAAAGCAAATTTTTTCCCGCTAGACAATTCAAAGAGACCTGGGGCAAAGGACGAATAGGCATGGCAACCCCTGAACCTAGCGCGTCTACCAGTTCCGCCACTTCGGCCTGAATGCGCAAAAACCGTTGCATTCAAAACGCAGGTAACCTATGTTAAAATCCTTTTGCTGTCAAGTTCAGAATTCCTTGATGTGGAGGTTCCGAAGCGCCTTATGGAAGTGATCGTTGGTATCGACAAACTCGCTCGAAAACTGAACAAACCGGCCATCACCATCGGTAATTTCGACGGCGTGCATTGGGGTCATCGGGTCCTGTTCGATAAGGTGAAAGACTGGGCCAACCGACTCCAGGGCCAGTCGGTGGTGATGACCTTCCATCCCCACCCCATTGAAGTGCTCGCTCCCGGCAACGGCCCGCGCTTCATCACCCGCCACCAACGCAAGCTGGAACTGATCGCAGCCAGCGGTATCGACGCCGCCATTGTGGTGCCGTTTAGCCGGGAATTCGCGGCGATCAGCGCGCGCGACTTCGTCCAATCCATTCTGGTGGAACGGGTCGGAGTGAAAGCGGTGATTGTCGGCCACGACTATCGTTTTGGGCGCAATCGGGAGGGCGATATCGAATTTCTGCGCCGTCTCGGTGACGAACTGGGATTCACGGTGGAAATGGTTTCCGGGATCCAGATGGACGGCATGGTGGTGAGCAGCACCGTGATCCGCCGCCTCATTCAGGACGGCGATCTCGAGGAAGCCAACAAACTGTTGGGGCGGCTTTATGAAATCAGCGGCACAGTGGTTCCCGGCCGGCAGCGTGGTGGCCGCCTGTTGGGTTTCCCCACCGCCAATATCCGCATGAACGATCAGGTGCCGCCCAAACCCGGAGTGTACGTGGTGGAGGTGGAACTGGACGGCATGACCTATGGTGGGGCCGCCAACCTGGGCTACAATCCCACGTTCGGTGGTACCGACCTGTCGCTGGAAGTCCACATTCTGGATTTTTCCCAAGACATTTACGGAACAGCCATCACCATCAAGTTCATCGCTCGGCTCCGCGATGAACGGCGCTTTTCCGGTCCCGAAGCCCTGATCGAGCAAATTCACCAGGACGTGGCCGCGGCTCGCGAGTTGCTCGCCCGGTGGGCCGCCGCCTCGGCGCCCGCCAGCTCGTAAAGCCTGGCGAAAGCATGCAGCCGGATCGAAGCAGCCGTCGGTGGGAACACAGTTCTCGCGGAACACCACGCGGCTATTGAACAACAAGGTGGGAGCGACTTGCTAGCCGCGATTGCATCCGGCGACGCCGTTGTCGTGGCTGGAAAGCCCCTGCCACTGGAGGATCAACGATCTCCCGGTGTTTTTGTCCAACGCCGAAGAAGGTCCTACCTGACCGACCCCACTCCCGCGGGACTGGTGGGAGAATTTCGCCAAGCGGCGCTAGTCCGGCGATTTCAGGATACTCCCGGTGAAGGTTTCCAGTTCCGGTTCCGGTGCCGTCTCCCCGGTCGTTTCCCCGGTCCCGAACCCACCGCTGCGAAGGGCCGTCATCCGTTCCTGCAGGCGCTCGATGAGCGGGTGCAGGGTGTTGCTGCCGAGCGCCGAAATGGGGATGGCCTGGTAGCGGGCGACCAGGTTCGCGAGTCGCTCCGAAGGCACCAGGTCCATCTTGTTGAACACCAGTTCCAACGGCTTGTCGTGCAACTCCAGTTGTCGCAGGATCCCTTCCACCGCGGCGATCTGTTGCTCGAATTGCGGGTTGCTCACATCCACCACATGCAGCAGCAGATCGGCATCGTCGAGTTCCTCCAGGGTCGCCGCAAACGCATCCATTAGATCGCTGGGAAGATCGCGAATGAATCCCACCGTATCGGTGATGATGACTTCCAGGTCCCGGGGAAAGCGGAGCCGGCGACTGCTGGGGTCAAGCGTGGCGAAGAGCTGGTCTTCGACCAGGATGTGGCTGTGGGTGAGGGTGTTCAGCAGGGTCGATTTGCCGGCATTGGTGTAGCCGACAATGGAAAGGATCGGCACCTGGCGCTGGCGGCGGCGGGCGCGCCGCTGAAACCGGTCTTTCCGGAGCGCCTTCAACTGGCGCTCCAGCGAGCCGATGCGCTCCTTGATCCGCCGTCGATTGATTTCGAGCTTGGTTTCACCCGGCCCGCGCACCCCGATCCCGCCCCGCAGTCGTGACAGCGCGTCGTCTTTTACCCCGAGACGGGGCAAGAGGTACTTGAGCTGGGCCATCTCCACCTGGATTTTTCCCTCCCGGCTCCGAGCCCGCTGCGCAAAGATGTCCAGAATCAGCTGGGTCCGATCGATCACCCGCACTTCGGTGGTGTCCGTGAGCGAGCGCACCTGGGACGGATTCAGTTCCTGATCGAAGATCAGCAGGTCCACCCCATGCTGCAAGGCGGTGACAATGATTTCGCCGAGCTTGCCTTTGCCGATCAGGTATTTGGGATTGGCCTGCCGCTGCCGCTGGATCACGCTTTCGGCCACGGTGATGCCGGCGCTTCGAGCCAGTTCTTCCAGTTCCCGCAGGCTGATTTCCGCGCTTTCCCGGTCGCCCTCGGTGACGCTCACCAGAATCGCCCGCTCGCCCTTTTGGGCCGCCGCGGTGGCGGCCTGGCCGCGCTCCAGTTGATCCTCCAGACCACTCACCAGGGCCAGAAAATCCAGCTCCGGCTGATGGCACGGCATGAGCGGCAGCAGTTGCCAAGCCGGCTCCTGTTGCCGAGCGCCCGGCAGGATATGGGCCACTTCCAGGTGGCGGGCACCGCCGTTGGAATCCACTCGAATCACGGCGATGCAGTCCAGGCGAAGAAAAATCAGGTCCATCAAATCGTCCTGACTGAGCGGTTCTTCCTTCAAGTGGGTGTGCACCAGCCGCAAGCCTCGGAGGCGTGAGCGTCCGGCCCGGCTTTTCGGCAGGTCGGGAAGATAGATGGAGCCGGGCCCCCCCACCACCACCATTTCGATCACCCCGTCGCGACTGAGCAGCACGGCCACCTGCCGACCGCATTCGAACGACAGCCGCGCCAAGTCGCGCGCCAGTTCCGGGGATACCACCTGATCCGGCGCGACCTTGCGTCGGTAGAGATTACCGAGGCGCCGGTGGACCTGGCTTTTCAAACCGCTGGTATTGCCATGAACGGTGCGAATGGTCGAAACCCCCTTTGCGTCCAACTTCCGGGACCCGGTCTGAACTCCCCCTGGACCGCGTCGAGAAGCGAACCGCGACTGCCGGCGGACCGTTGCCCGGCAGAAAAAGTCTAACCGCTATACCGGGTTAGGATGAGATCTTTGGTTACCAAACGCGGGCAAGATGCCCGCGCTCCAGGAAAGGGCCCACCAGAAGTCAAGAATTTCATCCTCAACGAGTATATATACTTGTGAAGGCTTTAAAGTTTCATTTCCGCGCGGAGACGCGGAGGTTGATTTCAGGGTTCTTCTCCGCGCTCTCAGCGCCTCTGCGGGAACATAAAACGTAACTTCTCAAGCTAAACAGGTATAACCGCAATCAGCGCGCCCGTTCATCCACCAGGCGCACGGCTTTGCCCTCGGACCTGGGCAGGCCGTAAGGCTCCACCAGTTCCACCTCCGGTGTCACCAGGATTTCGTCACATAGACTCTTGGCGATCTTTCGGCGCAGTCGCTGCAACTGCCGCATGTCCTCCACAAACACCCGGTCGGTCACTTCCACCTGGACCTTCATTTGATCCACGTTATCGGCTCGGGTCAGCACGATCCGATAATTGCCGCCGACCTCCGGGATCCCCATCAAGACTTGCTCCACCTGGATCGGGAAGATATTCACCCCCTTGATGATGAACATGTCGTCCGTGCGGCCCCGGATGCGGTCGAGCCGCCGGTGCACCCGCCCGCAGCCGCACGCTCCGGTGAGCATCCGGGTCAGGTCCTTGGTGCGGTAGCGGATCAGCGGCATGCCTTCGCGGTCCAGCGTGGTCAGCACCAATTCACCAACGGTGCCGTCCGCGACCGGTTCCAGGGTGTGCGGGTCCACCACCTCCACCAGATAGGCGTCTTCCCAGATGTGCAAGCCATTTTGCTCGACACATTCGAACGCCACGCCCGGCCCGTTCATTTCCGACAGCCCGTAGCTGTTGAACACCTTGATGCCGTAGAACTGCTGCACCCGATTGCGTACTTCCTCGGAATAAGGTTCCGCTCCCAGAAAGGCGATTTTCAGGGTAAGTGACTGCTTCGGATCGATCCCCGCGGCGCTCATCACTTCCATCAGTCGCAGCGCATAGCTGGGAATGATGTGGAGCACGTTAGTGGAAAAATCCCGCATCAGTTGGATCTGGCGCTTGCTGTTGCCGGGTCCCGAGGGGATAGTGAGCATCCCCAGCCGTTCCGCGCCGTAGTGAAAGCCCAGACCGCCGGTGAACAGGCCGTAGCCGGTCAGGTTCTGAAAGGTGTCACCGGCCCTGGCGCCGGTCATGTACATGCAGCGCGCCATCAGATCGCTCCAGGAGTCCAGGTCCTTGCGTGAATAGAAGATGGCGGTGGCCTGCCCGGTGGTGCCGGAAGAAACGTGCAGCCGCACCAGTTGGTCGCGCGGTACGCACAAAAACCCGTAGGGGTAGGAGTCGCGAAGGTCTTGCTTGGTGGTGAAAGGCAGCCGCCGGAAATCCTCGAGCCGCTCGATGGGCCCGGAAAAGCCGTGCTGCTTCAGGCGTGCCGCGTAAAAGGGCGATTTCAACGCCTGCCCCAGAGTTCGCTGCAGCCGCATCATCTGAAGAGCTTCCAGTTCCGCCCGGCCCAAACCTTCCATCGCCGGGTCCCAATAATCATGGTTTGAGTTCATGTTCCACCTGCCTCCGCCCGTGGTCGGTCCGCCGGTGTAGCGCCCGTTCGCGCACACCGTTAGGATCTCAAAAAAAAGTGCAAAGGGGCGCTTGCGCGCGATCCGCTTTGCACTGCCGATACCCCATGCGCCCCTGCCGTGGCTGCTGAAAAAACCGTCAGTTCAACTCCCTGGCCAGGTTTTCAAACCGGGTGTACTTGTCGAAGTACGCCAGTGAAATGTCGCCGGTGGGGCCGTTTCTTTGCTTTTTCAACAGGATTTCGGAAATGCCCTTGTTGCTGGTATCCTTGTTGTATTGCTCTTCCCGATAAATGAAGCAGATCACGTCCGCATCCTGTTCGATCGCCCCCGACTCGCGCAAATCAGAGAGCTGCGGCCGCTTGTCATGGCGCTCCTCGACCTTGCGGTTGAGCTGGGACAGGGCGACCACCGGGATGTGGAGTTCCTTGGCCAGGGCCTTGAGCGAACGGGAAATTTCCGAAATCTCCAGGTCGCGCCGTTCGGCGCTTTCGCGGCCGCGCATGAGTTGCAGGTAATCGATCACCACCATGCCGATGCCATGGGTGGCCTTCATCCGTCTGGCCTTGGCCCGCACTTCCAGGACCCCGATGGACGGGGTATCGTCGATGAAAATCGGAGCATCCATGAAGAACCCGGCGGCGGTCATGAGCTTGGCGGCTTCCTGGCTGTTCATGAAGCCGGTGCGGATCTTCTGCGAATCGACCCGGGCCTCCGAGCAGAGCAACCGCATGGCTAGCTGTTCCTTGCTCATTTCCAGGGAAAATATGCCGACCCCGACGCCGCTTTCCAGCGCGGCATTGCGGGCGATGTTGAGCGCGAACGCGGTCTTGCCCATCCCCGGCCGACCGGCGATGATGTTCAGGTCCGATGGCTGAAACCCGGCGGTGAGCCGATCCAGGTCCACGAAATGGCTGGGCACCCCGGTGACCATGTCGCGGTTGCCCTGGAGCATCTCGATGGTCTTGATGCTCTCCTTGACGATGTCCTTGATCGGGGAATAGGTCGCGGAAACCCGGCGGCCGGAAATCTGAAAGATGGTCGCCTCGGCGTCATCGAGGACTTCCGCCACGCTTTTCCCCCCGCTGTAACAGGAGGAAGAAATCTGGTGAGCGGCCTGAATGAGGCTGCGCAAAACCGCCTTGTCACTCACCAGCCGCGAGTAGGTGCCGACGTTGGCCGCCGACGGCACGATTTCCATGAGCGAGGCCAGATAAGTGACCCCGCCCACGGCCTCGAGCTGGTCGTGTTCTTTCAGATATTCGCTGACCGTGACCAGATCAATCGGCTCATTGCGCTGAAACAGCTCGATGAACGCCTGGAAGATGGTCCGGTGATTGTCCCGATAGAACTCGTCGCCTCGCAGGATTTCAAGGGCCGGCGACAGGCCCTTGCCATCCACCAGGATCCCGCCCAGCACCGATTGCTCCGCCTCGTTTTGATGGGGCGGGACCTTGCTCAGTTCGTCGGCGAGAGCGTCCATGGATCAGGCTTCTTTTCCGACCACCACCTGGATCGTCGAACTGATCTCCGGATCCATCCGCACCTTGATCTTGAACTCGCCCAATTGCTTGATCGGTTGATCCAGGATAATCATGCGCCGATCCAGATCGAACCCCAAGGTGGTGAGTTCGCCATGGATATCGGTTGCGCTGACCGAACCATACAGCTTGTCTTCTTCCACCACCTTGCGTTGGAAGGTGAGCTGGACTTCGTTCAGCTTTTCCGCGATCGACATCACTTCCTTGCGGATCTGTTCACGCTTGTGCTCGAGCAACCGCTTCCGATGCTCGAGCTGCTTCACGTTGCGGCCGGTCGCTTCCAGCGCCAGCCCTTTCGGCAGCAGGAAATTGCGGGCGTAGCCGTTGGCCACCGTGACCACTTTGCCGATCGGTCCCAGGTTGAACATATTTTCCGTCAAAATGACCTTCATTGAATTCTCCTTAACGATTGAATTCGCCCCTTCAGGAAGCGTTGCTCACCGGCTTCTTGGCAAGGCGTCTAAAATCCAGCCATAGATCGAACAGACCCAGCACCATGATCACCAGACTCACCAGTTGCTGCAGGAAGATCAGGCCATAACCGAGGCCGCGCACCACGCCGGGCAGTTTCCAGCGCTCGAAATAGAAGGCCACGACCGCCAGACCGTGCAGCAGGTAAATGACCCCCAGAACGATCAAGAGGTTGAAGCCCAGTAGCCGCGGGATCGAATGACCCATGAGCACCAGGAACATGGCGGCAATCAGGGGCCAGACCAAAATCTCCGGAGACTTCCACTGGTTCCAGGCCGGCCAGGCGGGCAGCGGCAGCCGATGCAATCGGCAGAAATGGCTCGCCAGCAGGAGATTAAACCAGGCGATCAGGAGGATCGAGCCGGCGGCCAGTCCGGGCAACAGCCGTACCACGAAGGGCACCACCGCTTCGAGGCTGTGCTTGAGGGCAGTCACCTGGACGTTATCGGTCCCGCCATATTGCTCCAGCAGGGCGCTCATCGCCACCCGCACCTCGCCTTCCAGACCGGCGAACAGCGGAGCGCCTCCGCCCCCGTGGGCCAGCCAAAAGAGCAGACCGCCCATGACGAAAACGGTGCCCCCGGCCCAACCGACGATGCTCGCGACCGCCCACTGTTGGCGCATGCCCTTGGCCACGAGCAGTCCCAGGAGCAGGAGTTCCGACAGATACACCATGGTTTGGAACAAGCCGGCCAGGGCCAGTACCGCGGCGCTGATGCCCAGGGAACCGAGCGGGATCCAGTAGCCGGTGGGTCGGCCCCAGCGATAAAAACCAAGCAACGTCGGCAACGGCGTCACCACGCTGGCAACCACCCCCATCATCGGCACCACCAGCAGCAGGAAGAAAAACACCAGGGTCGCCCCCACCCCGATGGTCAGGTCCTTGACCGTGATCGGCCGTTGCGGCTGCAGGCTGTAGCTCTGGCTTGATGCGTCGGACATGGCACTCAGGCGGCCGCTTTCAGGCACCTGCCTCCGATTCGCTCATTGCTTGGAAGCTCCCCGATAATGGGCGCTGCTGTTGTCGTCAGGGGCGCGAGAGCGGATGAAGGATGCCTGTTCATCACGCCCACCGCGCGACTTGATGGGGGGGCCACGCCGGAGCGCGGCAATCCCGTCATGAACTCTCGGCAACGGCGCGATCACGCCCACTGCCCGGGTGCAACCCCGAGGCAGCAAGGGTTTTCGCGCAGCCCCCTAAATGGACTGGGTGATGGTGTAAGGCAACAGAGCCATTTGCCGGGCCCGCTTGATGGCCAGGGTCATCTGACGCTGATGCTTGGCGCAATTATCGGAAATCCGGCGGGGAATGATTTTCCCCCGTTCGGTCAAGAAATAGCGCAGGGTCTTGCCGTCTTTATAATCGATCTTCAGGTTGCTGTCGGCACAGAACCGACACACCCTGCGGCGTCGAAAGAAACGTTTTTTCCTTCTGGGTCGGGTAGTTGCAAATGCCACGGCGTATCTCCTATCGGTTCTCGATCAGCGATGTGAAACCACCAGAGCGAAGCAGGACCTTTCAGGCTTCCTCGTCTTCCAGTTCCACATCGTCTTCATCCTCGTCCTCACGCACGGCCAGCCCCGGCTGAGCCTCATCACTCGGGACCACATCCGCCTCGGTACCATTCTGCTCGGGTGAGTAGTCATCATCGAGTTTAACGGTGATGAACTTGAGCACCCGCTCATCGAGACGCATGTTGCGTTCCAGTTCCGCGATCAACTCGGGACCGGCGGCAAACTTCATCAGGATGTAATAGCCGTAGTCATGTTTCTTCACGGGGTAGGCCAGTTTCTTCTTACCCCAGGGCACGTAGCTGACCACCGTTCCGCCGTTGCTTTCGACCACGCCGCGGAACTTACCGGCAACCGCGCCGAGCGCATCCTCCGACAGATCCGGCTGGACCATAAAGAAATTCTCGTACTTCCGCATTCCTCTGTTCCTCCTCTCGGGTTAATAGCCCCTTTTCCACTTGCGGACAGGAGCAAGGAGCCGCTTTCGCGAACTGTTCCAGCTAGCATGGGGATGCAATGGAGGTCAAGGGTTTTCTCCATCCATGGAGCGGCCTAATTCCCTTCAAAATCGGACCAATTACGACTTCCCGGGGAGCCGCCTCAGCCAGCGCAGCCCGCCCATGTTACTGATTTTCGCTGCTGTCGGCCGGAGCACGGAATTCGATCACCGTCTCGTTCGCCCGGGTCCAGCCCAGTTGGCTCTTGATCAGTTGTTCCTGCGTTCGGGGATCTTCCTTGATCCTTTGAATTTTTTCAAATTGTTCCCGGTTGCTCGCGCTCAGGCGTTGTAGCTTCGATTCCAGTTCCGCCACTTCCGCCCGGTTGCGAAGAAAACCCTGGATGCCCCGGGGCGAGGCCAGGATTCCCAGCAGCAGCAGAACATTCGCGCCGATCAGCAGCCACACCAGGAGCCGCGGATCGATCCGCCAGCGGCGCCGCGGCGACCGTGCCGCTGCTGCCGGCCCATGGAAGTTATCCGATTGACGGCGCTTGACCGGCATGCCCGACTCCTTTGCCCATGGCCTCTTCCGGTATCCCGCCCGACGGAAACAGGCGCGGGTCGGTATGAGGGATGAAGGTGGCACCCCGAAATTCGTTCATGAGTTCCATGTTCACATTGAGTTCCACATAGGTGATCTGCCGGCAGACCGAGTCGATGTCTTCGAACAGGCCCCGATCCAGGAGCAGCATGGCGGCGCCGCGACCGGCCGTGTTGCCGAGGCCCTCGAAGGTGGAAAGCGGCAGATCGGGGAGCATCCCGATGGTGATGGCCATTTCCGGATCGATGTGATTGCCGAAGGCCCCGGCCACGTAAAAGTGCGCCAGGTCCTTCAAGCTCACTCCCACCTTGTTGCAGATCACGTTGAGGATCGTGTACATGGCGGCCTTCGACTTGAGCAGAATACCGATATCGATTTGGGTCACCAGGAGATCTTGCCCATCGGCGGTTTCTTTCCCGAACGCCACCACGAAGGCCGGCCCGTCCTCGGTGTGCCGAATCCGCGGGCAGGCGAGATCGGTGTTGATCTTGCCCTGGATGGTCAAGAGGCCGGCCAGGAACATCTGGGCCAGCAGATCGATCAGGCCCGAGCCGCAGATCCCCACCGGCTTCCCGCCTCCCAGCACGGTGTAGCTCAACTGGTCGGTCTCGGGATCGATCCGTACCCGATCGATG
>Ga0100398_1004519_pt1 | contig 11270 bp, 13 predicted proteins | sample CryGeymeta201522_FD_81568 | JGI IMG/M metagenome (GOLD analysis project Ga0100398, IMG submission 81568) | Groundwater microbial communities from Crystal Geyser aquifers in Utah, USA - Crystal Geyser metaG 2015-22 | ecosystem: Environmental > Aquatic > Deep subsurface > Groundwater | place: USA... | reverse complement strand
TCGGAAGCGGGGATCCTTCCGCGGCATTGAGGAACACCCAGGGCTTTCCAGTCGGATTGGATGGATTCTCCATTCCGTTTTGGTTGGTCGAAACCGTATTCAACCTGAAGGAAGCCTGGACATCGTAGGGGTCGGCGGTTCCCCTGGCATCAGCCACATACATGGTGAACTTGGAAAGCACCGGAACCAGGGCGGCTGTGACTTTTACCTTGAAAACAAAATGGAATTCCTCAACCAGCTCCGATGCATTCGCCTTTTTGAACGTCGTGGAAACCGCAAGGTGGATAAGGCCTGCCTTTTCCCGGGGGTAATATTTGCTGCCTATCCTGGTAAAATCCTTGCCTTGGCAGAAATAATGAATTACGTAGCTGAAACCTCCCAGACTGGCCAATGGTTCAACCATTTCGTCCAGAACCTTCTGCAGGTCCATGGTTCCAAGGTCGATCCGGATTCGGGTGGATGCCGACTTGTCTAAATTCCCCATGGTTTCGAGGGGTTTCTGAAGGTATTTAGTCAGCTCCTGGGTTTCATCAGCGAGGGTTTCCTGCTGGATTTTTTGTTGCGCGAGTATCGCCAAGCCGAAGGCGAGGGACGTGCTGATACGCTGTTGTTCCTGCCTACGCGAAAGCCGGTTCTGCATAAGCATGTAATTGAAAAACCACCCCGCCAGCAGCAGAATAACGACCAAAATCCCCCCGACAACCAACAAAGCTGTTCCCCGTCGCGAAGGCCTCCGGGCGGGGATATCAGTTTCCAAGGGGCGGGGGATCGGCACGGGGGGGAGCCGCTTCGGGCCGCGTGGGGTCGGTTGAAAGAAGAGTCGAATAAGGTTTCTTTGAGGCATCTTCATCGTTGATTTCACCGTAATCGGTTACGTCAATGTATCCGGCGTAGACGTAACGCCCCTGGTAGCTCCCGGTGTTTACCAAATACCATCCTCCGCTCACATCCAGAATCTGGACTACATCTCCACCGCTGATGACACCCACAACGGAATAGCCCGTTCCAGGGCCCGTTCTGACGTTGAGAGCAGAGCAGGTCACCTTGCCTTTGGAAGGCACTTTCATCGCCCAGAGGATCCCTGTGACCATGCAAGCTGCGATCAGGAAACCCGCAATTTTGCGTGCCTTCATTTTACTTGCCCTCCGGTTCAATGCTGAACTGATTCACCCACAAGCGAAACCGCATCTCACTCATATTACCAGTTTGTTTGGTGGAAGTTACCAAAAATCACCAAAATTTATTCGCATTTTCGTAACTTCTCAAAAAAGGGGGCACGCGCCCCCCTTCGCCTCGCGAAGTGAATTCGCGAGGCTCATCCCCCGCGGTCGGGCGCTTTGCGCCCTCCGGTCTGCCTTCGCTCTTCCCCCGACTTATTGAGATGTTACGCATTTTCTCAATAAAGAAGAGCTTATCAGATTGGAGCATCACGTAGCATCTGGGCGGCATCTTCAGGTGGAGTCGGATTTATATAAAATCCTGAGCCCCACTCGAAACCAGCCACGCGGGTGAGCTTTGGGATGATCTCGACATGCCAATGGAAGAAATCTTTGTAGGATTCGGAGCAAGGCGATGAATGGAGAATGAAATTATACGGGATGTCCGGAAGAAGGATGTTCATTCGGCGCAATGAGATCTGGAGGGCATTCGCGAATCCGTGGACGTGATCGTTGTCGAGAATTTCGAAAAAGGGTTGATGGGCCATCGGAATGATGAGCATTTCAAACGGGAAGCGGGAAGCAAATGGACAAAAAACCAGAAAAAGCTTGTCCTGAAAGACTATGCGGCTGGGCTCCCCGAGCTCTTGTCTGATGATGTCGCAATATATGCAGCGATCGTGGTAATGGAAATATTCCCGGGCTCCATCTATCTCTTCTTCGATCCGCTTCGGGATGATCGGAGTGGCAACAATGTGAGAATGCGAGTGTGAAAAGTTCGATACTCCCCGCCCGCTGTTCTTGACAACCAGAAAATGCTTGAACCGGGGATTTTTCTTGATTTCCTGGAGTCGCTGTTTGTATGCCCAGATAACTTCCCTTACCTGATCGAGATTGACGTTCAAAAGATTCTGCCGGTGAAGCGGAGCCTCGATAACCACCTCATGAACACCGATCGAGTTCATCGCATCAAACATCCCGATCCCTTCGCGGCCGACATCCCCTTCCGGTGAAAGAATCGGGCTACGATCCGGGATGATCCGAACCCACCAGCCAGGGGTATCAGAAAGTGTCCCGGTTTTTCGGAAGGCAAGGCTTTCTTTCGGGGTCATTTTCTCATTGCCTTCACAAAACGGGCAGGGGGAATCTTCTTCAGGTGGTAAGCCCCGTTCGGGGGGGAAATCCTGGGGTCTTTTTCCACGCTCGGGAGAAATTATGACCCATTGCTTTAGAACCGGATCTTTGCGGAGTTGTGGCATGATTTACCTCGCGATCAAGGTATTGCGAACCTTTTAGTCGCTGTCGGTCTGCTTCAAATACCTGGCAGCCACCTCAGGTGGAACGGGGTTTACATAGAACCCTGATCCCCATTCGAAGCCGGCGACTTTTGTCAGCCTAGGCATGATTTCAAGGTGCCAGTGGTAATAATCGGCGCAGAGCTCATCGCAGGGGGATGTGTGGATGATGTAATTGAAAGGGGGGGATCCAAGCGTCTTCATCAGCTTCCGCATGGTGGCGTGGAGCGTCTGCGCGAAACTTTCCTGCTCCGCCTCCTCGATCTCGCCAAATGATGCCTTGTGATCCTTGGGAGCGATCCAGGTTTCAAAAGGAAACCTGGAGGCGAAGGGCGCGAAGGCGACGAAACTTTCATTTTCATGGATGACCCGGCTTCCAGAGCTCAACTCCTGGCGAATGATATCGCAAAAGACGCATCGTTCTTTATAGTAGAAATACTGTTTGGCCCCTTCAACCTCCTCCATGACGCGCTTTGGAATTATCGGCGTGGCTATCAATTGTGAATGAGGATGGTCAAGACTTGCTCCTGCTGCGGATCCGCTGTTTTTGAAAATCAGGATATAACGAAAACGTCGGTCCCTTTTGAGATCCCGGTATCTGTCGCAATAGGCGTTCACGATCTTGAAGACCTGTTCGACTGAAAACACCTCGAAACTTCCGTGGTGATCGGGGGTTTCGATGATTACCTCGTGAGCTCCCACTCCATTCATCATGTCGTACAAGCCTATGCCGGTACGGTCGAGATCCCCTTCGATCTGGAGAGCCGGATATCGGTTTGGCACCACCCGAAGTTTCCAGCCGGGTTGATTGGGAAGAGTGTTGGGTTCCCTGTAAGACATAACTTCAGGAGGAGTGGACGACTCCTTACCCATGCAGAACGGGCACGAATCCTGTTTGTTTTCAACCCTCAGGACGGAAAAGTCTTTGGGACCCTTGGGATTTTCAAGGATGGTGATGACCCAACGTTTTGTGACCGGATCTTTTCGTAGCTGCGGCATTTAGGGTCTTCCTCCTGAATTGCTAGAGCCGTTGTATTATATTCCCCTCCAGGAGTAATCGCAAATTACGAAAAAAAAATTGACAAGAAAACCTCCCAGGGGTAGATTGCGTAGTTGAGCCCGGCATTCGCGGTACATAAAACCAGCGGGTTATTTTTTAGCAAGACGAGGTAATCCATGGGACGCAAGAGGACTTGTGAACTGGCATTCTGCAAGGGAGTGGTTGAGGGTACCCGAAACAAGCGCCGATGTGACAGCGATCGGAACATCCACTTGCACCAGGTGATCTCGAAAAATGTCAAGAAGATCATGCGTTACATCGAGAACCACGAGGATTTCACAGCAAACGATGTAAACCGGGATCTTTTCAAAAACCGCCTGGATAAAAATGAAAAGGGTTCGATGTACCGAATGTTCCAAGCGATGGTTCGTGAGGAGTATCTTTGCGAAAAAGAGAAGAGGGAAGGCCTGAAGGTCTATTCCTATGCGATCGCTGCTCCCAAGGCGAGCGCACCGGTTGGGGAAAAGCCACCCCTGCCTCTTGAAACCCCGGTTCTTTCACCGCGCGAGATCCTCCTTGGAAAACTGCGAGAGTTCGTCCACATGAAAAGCGGCACCTGGAACCATGATGATTGGTTGTGGCTTATCCACCGGCCGGATGTCCATGCGTTCGGAGCATCCGAGGGTGAAATCGGTCTTCTTCTCGAAGAAGAAAAGCTTCGCTTTTGGGCCCGGAAACAATAATCAGAAAAAAGACGTCAGAGAGAGAGAAACCCCAGCCGGTGACGGTTGGGGTTTCTCTCTCTGGAAGAAATTTGTCCTAGGCCCTGCAAGCGAATAAAACCACGCCAGAAAAGCGCTCGAGAAAAGCAATATTTTCACCGCGAACCAGAGCTGTTCGGGCCAAGAATTTCACATTCCACCAAAACAGCACCCGCACCATAGAATTTTTTGGATGAAGCACTTTAGTGCAGAGTACGGCTCTGACAAGATTTCAGACCTATTTTATAGGTCTACTCTTTTTTTTCATCGTTCTCCTCATCCTCATCCTCATCCTCATCCTCATCATCATCGAGATCTTCTTCTTCGTCGTCGGAATCTTCCTCATCGTCGTCTAGCTCTTCTTCTTCCTCTTCTTCCTCTTCTTCTTCTTCTTCTTCTTCTTCTTCTTCTTCGAAATCTTCCTCGTCGTCATCTTCGAGGTCTTCTTCGTCCTCTTCTTCGTCCTCTTCTTCTTCTTCTTCTTCTTCATCGTCATCTTCGAGGTCGTCTTCGTCTTCGTCTTCTTCCTCGTCTAACTCTTCGTCTTCACCGGAGCTATCGAACTCGTCGCCGACATCCTCTTCGTCTTCGAGGTCATCGCCCTCCTCGTCGTCCTTCACTTCATTTTCTTCACCCACGTCTTCCCAGCTTTTTTTGGGATTCAGCAGTAAAGTTTCATCAGTAACAGTCAGGTGTTTTCTTTGAATAGGCATGACGAACACTCCTTCCGTATCAATGGTTCGGACGGGACGATAATTGCATACTTCACCCACGGGTGTCAACAAAAAAAAATACTTTCTGAACACTTCTTGTAATGGCGGTCTGGCGCGGTTCGCTCTTCGTCTCTACTTCGCTGTTTGGCGAGTATCAATTGCTTGACGGCAAGTTACCTCTGGAGTATACTGATTTGCTGATTTTCACTTAAACGCTGGAGAGGTACGTGTTCCAGAACCTTACTGACAAGCTCTCTTCCATCTTCGACAGGCTGCGCCGCTCGGGCAAGCTCACGGAGAAGGATATCGATGCGGCACTGGGTGAAGTGAAAATTGCCTTGCTGGAGGCTGATGTCAATTTCAAAGTTGTCAAACAGTTCACCAAGCGGGTCAAGGATAAGGCCATCGGCGCGGAAATCTTCAAGAGCCTTACGCCGACCCAGCAGGTCATCAAAATTGTTATGGGCGAGCTGACGGCACTGCTCGGCGGAGAACGGGCGCCACTGACCTATTCCCCCAAGAAACCTTCGGTCATTCTAATCGCCGGTCTCCAAGGCTCCGGAAAAACCACGACCTGCGCCAAGCTGGCGCTTTTCCTCCGAAAAACCGATAAAAAGAATCCGCTCCTCGTCGCCTGCGACATATATCGACCCGCGGCGGTCAAACAACTCGAGGTTCTCGGCGGCCAATTGAGCGTCCCGGTTTTTTCCAAACCTGCCGGTACAAAGCCTGCTGACATTGCCCGGGAAGCAATCGAGCATGCCCGCGACAACGATTTCGACGTGGTGATAATCGACACTGCCGGCCGTCTTCATATTGACGAGGACATGATGAACGAGGTGAAAGAACTCAAAGAGGTCGCCGGGCCTCACGAAGTCCTGCTTGTCGTCGATGCGATGACTGGCCAGGATGCAGTGAACATCGCGAAGAGCTTTAACGACCTGCTCGAGCTGACCGGCGTTATTCTGACCAAACTTGACGGCGATGCTCGTGGCGGCGCAGCGCTTTCGATCCGTGAAGTTTCCGGAAAACCGATCAAATTTGTCGGGATGGGTGAAAAGTCCTCTGCCCTCGAGATCTTCTATCCGGAGAGAATGGCTCAACGTATCCTCGGAATGGGAGATGTTCTTTCCCTGATCGAGAAAGCCCAGTCCGAGATGGACGAATCGAAAATGAAAGAGCTCGAAACCCGGATCCGGGAAGCCGAGTTTAACTTCAACGATTTTCTCGATCAGTTGTGCCAGATCAAAAAAATGGGCCCTCTCGACCAGATTCTCGGCATGATTCCAGGCCTCTCCGGGCTTTCAAAAGTTTCGGAGATGTCTTTCGACGATAAAAATTTCAAGAGATTCGAGGCCATGATTCTGTCCATGACCCACTCAGAACGCACCAACCCCGATCTCATCGACGGCAGCAGACGTCGTCGTATCGCGGCCGGAAGCGCCAATTCCATTCAAAATGTCAACATGCTTCTGAAGCAGTTTAACCAGATGCGTCAGATGATGAAGAGTATGACCAGCATGGGAAAGCGTTCCAAGCTGTCCAAGTTCCTCGGCGGAAAGTTCTGAAAGTTCTCAAAGAGCCCGAAGAAACAACTCCGGGCGATCCACAATAAAAAAGGAGTATTTGCCATGTCCGTTGCCCTCAGATTGAAAATCCTCGGTGCCAAGCATCGGCCTTTCTACCGGGTCGTCGCGGTCGACTCCCGGAAATCCCGTGATGGTCGGACTCTTGCCAACCTCGGCCACTACAACCCCTTGAGCGATCCGGCTGATGTCTGCATCGACGAGGAGCGGGTGATGGGTTATCTGAAAACCGGGGCTCAGCCCAGCGATACCGTCCGCCAGTTGTTGCTTAAAAAAGGCATCCGGCAGACCCAGGTCAAACAGGAAGGCGAGACTAAACTTCAATGGGCCAAGAGCGCGTAAGCGCCTTACGGCCACCAAGGAGAATTGCCCGTGTCGATCGAAACCACCAGAAAAATGGTCGAGGGGCTTGTGAAAGCCCTCGTGGAGAATCCAGATGAAGTGGTCATCAAGCCAATCGAAGGCGACAACACCGTCGTTCTCGAAATCCAGGTAAGCCCGGAAGACACCGGGAAAGTGATTGGAAAGAAAGGCCGTACGATCAATGCCCTTCGGACGATCGCTCGGGCGGCCACAGGCGATAGCGATAAAAAGGTACTGATGGAGCTTATTTGATGCCCGTGAACGTTTCCGCACACGATAAGTCATTCGCCGCGCTTTCGGCCGCGAACCATGCTGCGCCCACCGACCCCGGGATGGCGGGTTCCTCGCCGGCTTCGCGCTCAGATGCAGATTGGGTGCTGGTCGGCCGGATTTCAAAGACGGTTGGGTTGCAGGGAATGATGCGGATAATCCTGTACTCTGACTACCCCGATAGATACGTTCCCGGTGCGTGCCTGTTTGTCCGTGACGCAGATGGAGGGTTTCGCCGAATCAATCTGGGGGATGTTCGCGAACAGGCCTATCCGGGCCGTATCGATGCATTTCTGGAAGGGGTTTCGACCCTTGAAGATGCGCGGGCCTACCATGGAAAAGAATTGTACATCCCTATGGCTGAACGGGCCCGTCCTCGAAATGGGGAGTTCTACCCCGATGAATTGGCAGGTATGACGGTCCAATTCCCCGCGGGAACGACAGTCGGCACTGTCGTCCGCCTTGAGAATGAGGTTCCTTCGCCATATCTGGTGATTTCCTCCGAATCACATGGCGAGGTCATGATTCCTTTTCGCAAGGTGTTCATTCGCACCATCAGCCGGGCAGACAGGGTCGTTCAACTCTGCGAGCCGCTTGAAAAACACGTACTCGGATGAAGAAATGAAGATCGAGATTCTTTCGCTGATTCCCGGGGTTTTTGCCGACGTTTTCGACGAAAGTATCCTGGGCGCAGCCAAACGCAGCGGTTTGATCGATATCACGATCCACAATTTCCGCGACTTCGGGGAAGGCCGGCACAAAACCGTTGACGATGCCCCTTTCGGCGGCGGGCCAGGGATGTTGCTGAAACCCGGCCCACTGGTTTCGGCGATCCGAAACCTCCGCGATTCCGGGCCGATAGCACCGGTCATCGGGTTGACGCCCCAGGGGGTTCCGCTCACGCAGAACATGGCCAAAGAGCTGGCGTGCCATGAGCGGCTCATTCTGGTTTGCGGAAGGTATGAAGGTTTCGATGAACGGATCCTGCCGGCTTTCGACGTTCAGATCTCAATCGGGGATTATGTCCTCACCGGTGGGGAGTTCGCCGCGATGGTAATTGTTGATGCGGTCTCCCGTATGATCCCTGGTACGGTAGGCTGTGAAGCGTCGGTTAAAGAAGATTCCTTTTACGACGGGGCGCTTGACCATCCTCAATTCACCAGACCGGCCACCTGGGAAAAAAGTTCCGTTCCGTCCGTTCTTCTCGACGGGCACCATGCCAAGATCATCGCTTGGCGCAGGGGAGAAGCCCTTGCACGCACGGCTGCCAAGCGCCCCGACCATTTCCGCAGGCTGCCCCTTTCACAAGACGACAGGGGTCTTCTGCAAACCGCTTTCTGCCCCCAATCAGAAAGCAATGAAATCCGGCGCAAAATAAAAGTTTGAGAACAGAGCGACTTGCAAAATCATTCAAAATCCCTTGAAAAAGCTATTGATTTCCCGGGTAGTTTTGCGAGAACCTCGATAGATTCAGAATAAAGGAGCATTAGATATGAATCCCATCGTTGAAAGCCTTGAACGCGGTTACATGAAAAACAAAAAGGACATTCCCGAATTCCGGCCCGGTGACACTCTTCGGGTGGCGATCAAAGTTCGCGAAGGAGAAAAAGAGCGCCTCCAGAATTTTGAGGGCGTTGTCATCGCAAAGAGATACACCGGTTTGCGTGAGAACCTGACCATCAGGAAAATCTCCTATGGCATAGGCGTGGAGCGCACCTTCATGCTGCATTCCCCCAATGTCGCCGAGATCGCCCTCGTTCGTCGAGGCAAGGTTGCCCGCGCCAAGTTGTATTACTTGCGTGACCGGGTAGGCAGAAAGACCCGCATCAAAGACCGCTATCAGGCTCCCAAGGCGCTGTAGACTGGACACGAACTCGCGCGTTTCGGCTGAGGCCAGGGATTCATCTGTCTTCATCCGGGAGGTCACCCTCCGGGTCGGCCAGGGAACAACGGTAGCCCTGGAGAACATCGACCCGGAGGAGGTTCTTGCCGATTCAACCTTTGACATATCCGGAAGTCTTGGCGGCAAGCTCCCAGATGGGGTTAAGTGCGATCTTTTTCATCATCCGAGAAAACGGTCGCCAGAAAACCTGCCCCTTGAGATGCCTTCCAAGGGCCGATTTGCCGGAAGGATCCGGTTGAAGAATGGGATGAACGATTTCCAACTTCGGATCAGTCTTCGCGATGGCCAGATCATTCAGACCCGGGAATTTTCCGTCAGCTATAAATCTTCTTTCCGTGAATGGAATGAAACTATTTTTATTGCCTTCGTTCTGGCGTTGGTCATCCGCAGCTTGGTAATACAGGCTTTCTGGATCCCCACCGGAAGCATGGAACCAACCCTGTTTGGCGAAAAATACGATCCCGTGACCAAGGCTCTTACCCGTTCGGGCGACAGAATCCTGGTTAACAGGTTTGCCTACGTGGCCGATCTTTCCCTGGATGGCCGTTTTCCGATCCTTCCCCGCATCTGGTTTTCAACGCCGAAGCGAGGCGATGTCATCGTTTTCAAATTCCCCGATCCCGACCCGAAGGCGGCCCCGCGTGATTTCATCAAAAGGGTGATCGGCCTTCCATTCGATGAGATCAAGATTGTCGAGGGAACGGTCTTTATCAACGGGACCGCGCTGAAAGAACCATATATTGCCGAGCCCCCCTGGCAGGATTACCAGACCGTCGTACCTGCCGACAGTCTGTTTGTAATGGGTGACAACCGGAATAACAGCGCCGACAGTCGTTATTGGGGCCCCATGCCGCTGAAGAATCTCAAGGGGCAGGCGGTTCTCATTTACTCCCCCCTGAAACGGATCAGGTCGATCGTCAGCCATTCGCACCCTTCAATTGCGGCGAACCTTCCCGATCGCGGATGAGCGAAGGTTCAAAGGCGAGGCGCGAGCTTCCCGGGCATATTCGTAAGGCACTCCGCTCGATCGAGCGTTTCCTCCCTGTTGTAGATTTGGTGATCGAGCTTCTTGACGCCAGGATGCCTCTTTCTTCACGGCTTCCCGGACTGGTCAAAAAACTCGGCAAAGCCTCGGTGATCGTTCTAGGGAAAGCCGACCTTGCCAACGAGGCGGAGACCGCCCGTTGGATCGAACGGTTCACCTCTGATGGAGAACGGTGCGTTGCCCTTGACTCCCGGGAGGCGACCTTGGTGAAAAACCTATCGACAACCGTCCGGGAAGCAGCCTTTGGGGCAAGAGCCCCCGTTGGGCGGGTGAGCCGGCGTCTTTTGATCGTGGGAATTCCGAACGTCGGCAAATCGACTCTGATCAATGCACTCGCCGGAAGACGGGCTGCGCGAGTCGCCAACATTCCCGGAGTCACCCGTGACATACAATGGGTCAAGATCTCAGGCCGCCTGGAGCTTCTTGACCTTCCAGGAATTCTGGACTATCGTCTTCTGAAAATGGGGGAGGCTTTGCGCCTTATCAACACGATTCCTGGTCCCACCGAAGATCCAGAGGCATCAGCCCGACTGCTTTGCGAACTTTTAGAAAAGAGAGGGCTTTCCGATATCCTTCCCGGCTTTTTTGAAGCAGAGAAGCAGTTCGACCGCTTCCTGGGCGAGTATGCCTGCAGAATGCATTTTCTTTTGAGCGGCGGCCAAACCGATAAGCGCCGTGCCGCGGTCGATATCGTGAGGCGATTCCAGGCAGGAGGGTTCGGCCGGGTTACCCTCGAAGCCTCCGACATTTCAGAGCCCCCCCCGCAATCCGAATGAACGTGACCGAAGAAACTCTTGAACTTTCCGAGGCGGTTTCCCGTCGGCTGTTTTGCGCCAGTCCGGGTGACGGCGGCCTTGGATTGATCAGGCGAATTCCTCAGATTTCGGCCCGAGCACGTGGAAATTGCCTTCATCTCAAAGGCCCCGCGGACCAGATAATCCTGGTGAAGCGTTTCGTCAAAATACTCGGGCGCCGTCTCGAGGTTCCGGGAGACGGCGATCTCGACAACGCAGAGCTTGAACGGATCTTCACCGAATTCACCAAGCCGGTTCCGGCGTCCGGCGGGGTTGGGGTTCTCATTCATGAAGAGCCTTTCGATGAAGTCATCTGCACGCTTTCCGGCAAATCGGTTCGGACGAAGACCTTCAAACAGCAGGAATACGTCGAGGCAATCCGC
>Ga0100398_1004513_pt1 | contig 11278 bp, 14 predicted proteins | sample CryGeymeta201522_FD_81568 | JGI IMG/M metagenome (GOLD analysis project Ga0100398, IMG submission 81568) | Groundwater microbial communities from Crystal Geyser aquifers in Utah, USA - Crystal Geyser metaG 2015-22 | ecosystem: Environmental > Aquatic > Deep subsurface > Groundwater | place: USA... | reverse complement strand
CTGTCCGGAAAGAACGCCTTGAATTCACCGTACAGTTGGGCGGCCAGGGTCTTGTTGGGGGCCAGCACCAGGGTGGGGCGTTCGAGGGCGGCGATCACCTGAGCCATGGTGAAGGTCTTGCCGGAACCGGTGACCCCGAGCAGGGTTTGCGCCCGCTCCCCGGCCCGGAAACCGGACACCAGTTGGGCAATGGCTTGTGGCTGATCGCCGGTGGGTTCCCATTCGGCTTTGAGGGTGAACAGCCGGGAGGATTCAGAACACCGCGAATCGGTTGAAGCGATGTGGGTCATGGGGTCTCATCGGTTTCTGTGCGGGGCTCAAGGCCCGTGGGCACGTTGCGGCTCATGGTCGAAGAGGTCGGTTCGCCGCTGTGCCGACGCCTTTTTTCTAAAATATACTTGTGAAGGCTTAAAAGTTTCATTTCCACGCGGAGACGCGGAGACGCGGAGGTTGATTTCAGGGCTCTTCTCCGCGCGCTCAGCGCCTCCGCGGGAAAACAAAACATAACTTCTCAAGCTAAAAAGGTATAGATCGGAGCACGGGACAAGCGCAAGGGAGGGGGGTCGGGAAAATTACGCGGCAAGCGGCCCAAATTGGCCTTCACGCAGCTTGATTTGCTTGCGGAGCGCCGGAATGGCGGTTGACGACCGGAAGTGAATGGGTTAAACAGGGGGTGCTCTTTGATAATCGAGTGGATCAGGTACCCTGAATGAGTCGGGGTTCAATAGGGAAGACGGTGTGATTCCGTCGCGGTCCCGCCGCTGTGAACGGGGACGAAAGCCATCTCAGCCACTGTCGCGCCGAGCGCGTGATGGGAAGGTTTGGCGAGTAGAGTGATCCGTGAGCCAGAAGACCTGCCTGAGACCGAATCACGGTCGCGCTTGGATGGGAAACAGCGGACCGGGCGCCGGGAATATCGACCGGCGCGGATCTTGAGGATGAAGAAAACGGGTGCGGTCCTTGGTGGTTTCCTGTGGGAAACTCCAAGGATTTTTTTGTGTCGACAGCCCGGCGCGCGCGCCGCTGATGAGTTGCCACCCCAGACAAGCGAAGGTCCCAGCATGATCATGACCGATCCCTTGCATCGAGATCGCCCCGGACTGGTCCCGGCGGGACGGGCGATCGAAGAGCAGAGTTTTGCCATCATCGAGCGTGAAATCGGCAGCCACCATTTTCCGCCCGAACACTGGCCGGTGGTGCGGCGCGTGATCCACACCACCGGCGATTTCGATTTCGCCGCGGCGATCCGCATTCATCCCCAGGCCGTGCCGCAAGCCGTCCAAGCCATTCGCGGCGGCGCCCGGATCGTGACCGATACCCGGATGATTCGAAGCGGATTGTCGCCCTGGCGCCTCGAACGCTACGGCAATGAAGTCCTGACGCCGGCCGTTGTCGACGGCGTTCGGCAGGCGGCCACGGACCTCGGACTCACCCGTTCCGCCGCGGCGTTGCGCGGCAGTCGCCACCTCCTCGATGGCAGTATCGTGGCCGTGGGCAACGCGCCCACGGCACTCCTGGAAATGGTCCGCCTGATCGAGGAAGAAGGGCTGCGTCCGGCCCTGGTGATCGGAGTTCCGGTGGGCTTCGTGCAGGCGGTCGAATCCAAGGAAGCCCTCTGGGCCTGCACCGCCCAGCCGAGCATCACCGTATTGGGGAGAAAAGGCGGCAGCCCGGTGGCGGTGGCCATCGTCCACGCCCTGCTGGATCTCGCCCGGGCCTGACTACCGTCGCGGCAGTGGTCGGGGTTGAGGCTGAACCCGGCGGCTGGAACGGACTGAATGGAACGAACCAAGCGAACCAAGCGAACCAATCAGCCACTGGAGTCCTGAACATGTTGGGGACATTTTATGGAATCGGCGTCGGCCCGGGAGATCCCGAGCTTCTCACCCTAAAAGCGGTCAGGGTGTTGAATCAGGTCGATCATGTCTTTGCCGCGGCATCGAGCAAGAACGATTACAGCCTGGCCCTCGATATCGCCCGCTGTCACCTGCGCCCGGCCACTCCGGTGGATTGCCTGAATTTTCCCATGACCTTCGAACCCGAGCATCTGGAAACCGCCTGGCAAGCCAACTGTGAAACCGTGCGCGACCTCCTGGTGGCGGGTAAGGACGTTGCCTTCCTCACCCTGGGCGATCCCATGACCTTCAGCACCTTCAACTACCTGCTCAGGAAGGTGCGCCGACAGCTCCCCCGGGCGCGGGTCCAGGTGATCCCCGGAATAACTTCCTTCCAGGCGGCGGCGGCCTGCGCCACCATTCCCCTGGCCGAGGGCGAGGAGACCATCACGGTGATTTCAGGCGCTAAAGGCGGGGAACGGTTGCGGGAAGTGATCGCGGTCTCGGACAACGTGGTGCTGATGAAGGCATACAAACAGTTCCCCCAGATTCTGAGCCACATCGAGGCGCTCGGTTTGGAGCACAAGTGCTGCTTCATCAGTCGTTGCGGTCTGGAAGGGGAGGTGGTGGAGACCAATTTCGGCCGCATGAGCGCCATGAACCCTCACTACCTTTCGCTCATGATCCTCAAGAAAGGCGGCATCTCGGTCTGACCGGTTGGACGGCCGGGCGCCGCAGCCTGATCCGCGAGGTTCGGGGCGGCGCCGCCAGTCCTCCACGGCGCGGCCCGATACCAGCAAAATGATGGGATTGAATCGCCCCCTCACCCGTCTGCTGCCCTGGACTGTCGCCACCGCCTGTGCTCTGGCGTTGCTCTTCAGCGGCCCAGCGGATGACGCGTTCCCTGGTGCCGCCGCTCCCGCCTGGACGGTGGTCGAACGACTGGAATCGCCGGTTGCGGCCGCGGCGTTCGCGGCGGCACCCCGGACCATCGGTGGCGGCGGTTTTGCGGCACAAACCGCCGGCGGGAGCCTCGCCGGGGCGTCGCCGACCCGGGATGGGTCCCAGGAAAATCGCGTTCGGCTCCTCCTTACCAAGCTGATTCTGCCCATCTTCCGGTTGAGCCTCTTCATCGCGGTCGGACTGCTGCTCGGCAATTTGATCGAAGCCTGGAATTGGAGCCGATACCTTGGCCGGATCACCCAGCCGCTGCTGCGCTGGGGACGATTCAACGACCACAGCGCGATCGCCTTCATGGCCGCGTTCTTTTCCGGAGTGACCGCCAACACCCTGCTGGTGAACGCCTTCGGTGACCAGCGAATCAGCCGCAGGGAGCTATTTTATACCAATATCCTAAACACGCTGCCGTCTTTTTTCCTGCATCTCCCGACCACTTTCTTCGTCCTCCTGCCGCTGGTACGCGAGGCCGGAATTCTCTATTTGCTCTGCACTTTGGTGGCGGCCCTCGGCCGGGCCCTGGTCGTCCTGATCCTGGGGCGATGGAACCTGCCCGTTCCCCACCCGGTGCCACCACCGCAACCGATACCAAGCAGACAGACCGGTATCCGGCAACAGATCTGGAACAAATTCAAGCGCCGCTTTCGACGCATTCTGGTCTGGACCGTGCCGATCTACAGCCTGTTTTTCTTCCTCAATCAGTTCGGCCTGTTCGTCTGGATCGAAGGATCACTGACCCGCTTTGTCGCGGCCCCCTTCATCCCGGTTGAAGCCCTCTCGGTCATCGCCTTTCAGGTGGTGGCCGAATTCACCGCCGGGGTGGCGGCCGCCGGTGCCTTGTTGGACGCCGGCGGCTTGTCGATCAAGCAGACCGTCCTGGCGCTCTTGATCGGCAACATTGTCGCTACTCCGGTTCGCGCCCTCCGCCACCAGCTTCCTTACTATATGGGCATCTTCACTCCACGGTTGGGGTTCCTGTTGCTCACGGTGAGTCAAGTGGCGCGGACATCGAGCCTGATACTCACGGCGCTTCTGTTTTATTGCCTGTACCCGGCGGGCGGATGACCTCCGGGTCAAATCCTACCAGAACAAAAACCAGGGTTTCGGTCAGAGGATGATATCGATGAATCTGAAACGGCGGAGCCAGGCACTCAAAGCCCTGTATCAGGAGTTTCGGGCGGACACGGCGGACCAAATGAGCGGTGCCGTCTGTACCATCGGCTGCTCCGACTGCTGCACCAATGTGGGCGAGGTGTATGCAACCACCCTGGAAGGCATCCTCATTTTCGATCATTTGAAGCGGAAAAACCCCCGGCAAAAGCAGCAGTTGCTCCGCCGGATCGCCGACAATAAAACGGTCAAGGAACAGCACCGCCTGGCTCGTTGCGCTTTCCTGAATGAAAACGGCTCGTGCGCCGTCTACCCGGTGCGCCCCTTCAGTTGCCGTCGGCTTTACTCGGTTCGCCGTTGCGGCCCGAGCGGCCCCACCCTGCACCGACAGGCATGGGAAGCCGGCGAACGCATCCGCCGCCGCATTCACCTGCTCGATGATTGCGGCTACGGCGGCCATTTGAGCTATATCCTCACCCTGCTGCTCGATCCTTGGTTCCGCCACGATTACCTGGCCGGCAAGTTCGAACCGGCAGCCATCGAAGAATTTGCCGGGAGCCACGGAATCGTCATCAACCGCTGGGTTGAACCCCGGGAGAACCTGAACCAGGGTCGGGGTTTTTCCTCACCCTCCGAGGGAATGCCCGAACGTAGTTGAACATCTATCAAAAAAGCTTGATTTTACCCTATTTTTGATATAGTCGTTCGCATAATATGCAATATTTGATGGGCATTGGTCGGGCTCCATGACCGACAATGCGCTTGATGAGCACCTTTCAACAGCGATCGTTCGGATCGGGTGAGGAGTTGAGTATGACGAAGAAACTTTTTGAATTGACGGCGGAAATCGTGAAAGAGAACGTCGCGGTCACGCCGATGGGCATTGCCGACACCGAAACGCTTTTGATCCGCGTCTACAACACGTTGCAGGCGATTCAGCAGGCTGAAGATCAGGGCGGTTTCATCAAGGCCTTGTCGGAAGCAGCGGAAGAATCACCGCCGCGGGAAGAGGAACAAGCGGTCCCGAACCCGAGGGAATCGATCCAGGAAGATCATGTGATCTGCCTGGAATGCGGCGCTAAATTCCGCCAGTTGACCTCGAACCACCTGAAAACCCATGGTCTGACTCATCGCGAATACAAGAAGAAGTGGGGGTTCCGACTGAAGGATTCCTTATCGGCCAAATCGGTCAGCGATAACCGCAGCGCAAAGGCCAAGGAGCGTGGTATTCCGAAGGAATTGAAGGCGTTTCATGAAACGCGGCGAACCAAGAAATCCTCCTGAGTACGTTCCGCGACTGGTTGTCATGGAGTTCGGACGCGGGGGCGAGCAGTGAATCCGGCGGGAAATCTCGGCGAGACCCGCCGCCGCCGGGGTGAGTCCACCGCGCCGGTACACACCCGCATCGGGGATATTGAGCCCTATGTCACCAAGGACGGCTCCGAAATCCGTGAACTGATGCACCCGGACCACCACGGGCCGGGCCGCCAGAGTTTGGCCGAAGCCACCGTTTGGCCGGGAACCGCGACCGCCAGGCATCGCCATGAGCGGGCCGAGGAGATCTATCACATCACCCGCGGCCAGGGTTTGCTCACCATCGGCGAGCGCGAAATCGAGGTCGGCGCCGGCGACACGATCCGCATCCCCGCCGGCGCGCCTCACTGCATTGCCAACACCGGGACCGTCCCGCTCAAGGTCCTATGCTTGTGCACCCCGCCCTACCGCCACCAGGACACGATCCTGGTATGATCGCCGGCAAGAAAAGCGAGCTTGCTCGCCATACCACGCACGGGAACGGATTGCCCGTTTTATACCTTTTTAGCTTGAGAAGTTACGTTTTGTTTTCCCGCGGAGGCGCTGAGAGCGCGGAGAAGAGCCCTGAAATCAACCTCCGCGTCTCCGCGCGGAAATGAAACTTTTAACCCTTCACAAGTATGGTTCACCGCAAGGACGCAAAGGACGCCGAGAGTGGCAAGGGTTTTTATTGCAAGATTAGGTCCTTGCGTTTCCTTGCGCTGTTTGCGCCCTTGCGGTGAAAAGCTCGGTTTGTGACCGCTCGAAGTATGGCGCACGATATGACAGGTCTCGGACCAGCATCCTATCGGGTTCTCTTGCCGGTGGGGATGCCCAGGTCCTGCCGCCAGGCTTCTTTCAGCATGCGCAGCGGCCAGAGCAGCAGCGGTTGCCAGCCGGTTCGCACCAGCAAGAGATCGCCGCGGGCATCGAGTTCGGTGAGCGGCAATTCCGGTTGGTCCCGCCATTTGAACAGGATTTCCCCAGCGGCCGATAGCGCCAGCGGTCGATCAAAGATCGGCTCCGGCTGAAGGCCCAGGCCGTTCCAGTGAAAGCCGTGGGGATCGTCCACCAGGCTGTGATCCGGAAAGGACAAATAACAGATCCGAAATCGGCTCCAGGGTGTCAGCGGATGCTGCCGGAGCAGGTTGCCCGAAGGCCAGGTTTCGAACCGAACAAACGGAATCGGAGCCAGCAGCAGAGCCACGATGGCAACGGTGACCCAGCGCTCCCAACCCTTGGCCAGGCGCTCGTGGTAAAAACCGGAAAAGCGTTCAAATTCCATGGCGAACCGATTGTTTCCCTATTCTCGGGCTCAGCTTTCGGAGCCCGCGGTTGGTTCCAGGGTCCCATGCGGTTCCGAAGGCGGACACAGGATATCCATTCCGGCATCGACCTTGAGCACGCTGCCGGTGACGTTGCGCGACAAGTCGGAAGCCAGATAGACCGCCGTCGCCCCGACATCCTCGCCGGCAATATTGCGTAGCAGCGGAGCGTGTTCGCGGGTCAGCTTGAGCGCCCGATCGAAATGTTCGATCACCTTGGACGACAGGGTCGGGATCGGACCCGCCGAAATGGCGTTGACCCGGATTCGATCCGGGCCCAGGTCGTAGGCCAGGTAGCGCATGCTCATGTTGAGCGCGGCCTTGGCCACGCCCATCACGTTGTAGCCCGGCACCACCTTTTCGCCGCCGGCAAAGGTGAGCGTCATGACCGAGCCGCCGCCGGCCGCCCGCAGCAGCGGGCGCGCCTCGCGGCAGAAGGCGACCAGCGAGTAGGCGCTGATCCGCAGGGCCTTGTCCCAGCCAGCATTGGAGACCTTGATGAATTCCCCGCCCAGGTCGTCCATATCGGCGTAGGCGATGCAATGGACCAGGATATCCAGGGTGCCGTCGAAGACTCTCGCGACTTCCTGAAAGGCTCGGGCGATGCTCGCATCATCGGCCGCATCGAAGGGGATGATGCGTTCTCCGGCAATATCACCGGCCAGTCGCCGCACCCGTCGCACGTTGCTTTCCAGGCAGAGCAGGGCCATTTCGGCGCCTTCCGCCTGGAATGCTTGAGTGATCCCCCAGGCGATGCTCCACTTGTTGGCCACCCCAGTCACCACGGCCTTGCGACCCGTTAACAACCCCATGGCTTCCTCCTGTTGATCCGGTGATGGTTCGGTTCGGTTATGGGCGACGAGGGGCCTGGTCCGGGTGGGCCGACCCCGCTCCTTCGCGCGCATTATCTTGATTCCCATTTCCTTCTTGGCGAATCAGGGCCACCAATGTCAATACCTGTTTGCCCCGGCGAATGAGCACCGTATGGTAGCCGGAGAAACTTTCCAGTTGCCGCCTCAGTTCGCCGATACTGGTGACGCGAAGATCGTCGACCCGCAGCAACTGATCGCCTTCCCGGATCCCGGCGGCCGCGCCGGCGCCCTGAGCGGCTACGCGGACCACCCGAAACCCGCGATTCTCTCCCAGCGGCTCCAGCATCACGCCGAGCAGCGCGCGACGCCCGTGCGGCACCCTCGTCGGCTCGCTGATCCAGGCAAAATCCGCCAGATCCTCGGTCACTTCGCCGGCCACGGCGGCGGCCTCGACCGGCACCGTCGTCACCACCCGGTAATGGTGCTCGACCCGGCGCAGCGTCCTTTCCGGAACGCCGAATCGGCCATTGACGTGGCCCTTCCCGATGATCACCAGGATGGGGCGCGGGGAGAGAGCAGCGGACAGTTCCCGGGCCAGGCGCTCGGCCATGGTTTCTTCCCAGGCGAGTTGCGCTTCGTAAAACGACTCGAAATCTCGGATCCCACCCCAGGGATGGGCCGAAAATTCCTGCTTCAGATGCTCCCGATGACGCTCGTCCGCCCGATCGAGGTCAGCCGCCACCCGTTGCCGTTCGCTCGGGTTGAGGCCGGCCAGCCCCTCGCGGGCGATCTTTCCGGCCACCCGGGACGGCAGGTTCAAGCCGATCAGCGGCAGCTTCCGGTCCCGAATCAGTTCCAGTATCCCCCGGTATAAGGGATAGGGATAGCCCCATTGTTCGGCCCAGTGCGATTGTTCGATGAAAGCCTGTTCGCCGAGCTGCCCCCGAGACCAGCGATCGAGCACTTCCTGTTCGCTCTGGGCGAACATTTCCATGGCCACGGTCACGGGACCCAGCCGTTGCGACAGCGCTTCGATCACCCTCTGCTGCAGTTGGTGGTCGGAGGGGCTGCCGTGGGTTTCCCCCAGATAAATGACGGCGGCGTCCTGGATTCGATCGATGAAGCGATCGAAGGAAAGCTTCTCGTGCGCGGCCGGATCGATGATATCCCCCACTTCATGGACCCCGGCGGCGGGCTCGGGCGGCTCTTCGGCACCCGGGTGCGGAGTCGGCGCGCAGGCGGCCAAGAACAGCACCGGCAGCAATAGGCCGGCACCATGATGGAAAACTCGCATGACGATCCTTTCCAAGGCAACGCCCTTACCGGCGCGCCCTAAACGGTCGGAGCGCCGCCGGCCGTGATCATTTGGATCAGGCGCTTGTTGGCCGCGGGGAACGGGTAGAGATCCAATTCAGCCACCGCGGCCCAGCGATATTCCACCGCGTTCATCGGTATCGGTGCCTGGTCCGACTGGGTCGGAGCGCACATGTGGGCGTGGAGCAGGACCCGATACGAGGTGTAGGCGTGCCGGATAACCGCAATCCGTGCGCCGACCTTGATCTTCAGGCGCAATTCCTCCATGAATTCCCGCGCCAGGGCTGCTTCGACGGTTTCACCCGGTTCGATCTTGCCGCCGGGAAACTCCCACAGTCCAGGCATGAGTCCGGTGGCGGCCCGCTTCTGGATGAAGATTTTCCCATCCCGCATCAGGACTCCCACCGCGACGGCGATCGCCCGGGTCGGTTTGGCCGAAGCGCGCACCGGCCGTTCCGCCACCCGGCCGGAAGCGAGAGCCCGGCAAGTACCGGCAACCGGACAGCGTTCGCAGGCGGGACGGCGGGGCAGGCAGATCAGGGCGCCCAATTCCATCAGGGCCTGGTTGAAGAGCCGGGCCTGTCCCTCGGGGATAAGCGAGGTCGCCAGTTCCGTTATGGCCCGGTGGCCGGTTGGCGAGTTGCTCGGCAGGTCCAGATCAAACAGCCGAGCCAGCACCCGTTTGACGTTGCCGTCCACGGCCGCAACCGGCTGATTGAAAGCGAGACCGAGGATCGCCCCGGCGGTGTAGGGCCCGATACCGGGAAGTGCCAGCAGGCTCCGGCGATCGTTGGGGAGTTCGCCGCCAAAGCGATCGAGCAGGATCCTTGCGGTCCGCTGAATGTTTATCACTCGGCTGTAGTAACCCAACCCTTCCCAAGCTTTGAGCAACTCATCTTCACCGGCCGCGGCCACCGCGGAGGTATCGGGGAAGCATTCGAGCCAGCGTTGATAGTAGGGCAGCATGGTCCGCACCTGGGTCTGCTGCAGCATGATTTCGGAGATCCATACCTGATAGGGCGAGTAGTCGCGGCGCCAGGGCAAATCCCGCTGCCGATGCGCAAACCAGGCGAGCAGGGGGGCGCCGATCGCGCCGGCTGCGGTGGGCGGTTCGCGGACCGATGCGGAAACGCCGGACTCATTCATGGTCTGTCGCCGCGGTGAACCCGGGGGAATCGGTTGGCCGGCCGGTTCGTTCGGCGGCCGCGGCGTGGCCGGCGCCTGGCTTCGGCTTGAATTTGGAATGCGCTGATCCTCTCCGCCGGTCGTTGTTCATCCCGGCTTGCCGCCGGTTTGGGTCCCCGGTGTCCTGACGGTGGCCGCCGGTGGGCCTCACACATCGGCAAAGCCCCTTGAGGCAAGAACCGACCCGGCGGCGTGGATCAAAAAAGGGCTGCCTGAGAAAGCGCAGCCCTGATTCTTTCTGGTGGGCGGAGAGAGATTCGAACTCTCGACTTCCACCATGTGAGGATGGCACTCTCACCGCTGAGTTACCCGCCCTTGATGCAAGAGGTCTATACAACAGCGACGCTGGAAATGCAACCCAAAAACCGGATTGGATGTCGCGGCTTGGGGGCGTTGCCAATCCGTCGGGTAGCTCCCGCTGGTCGCAACCCGACCTACGAACTCGCTCCCCGCTTGGCCGGCCCCCAGCCATTACTTGTTGCCTGGCGGATAAGCTCTAGGGGGGTGAAGGGAATCAGCGCCGGGGACCCCTTTCGGCGTAGCGTGCCTGAATCGTGCGCAAGGCTTCCGGGGTGTCCACCCCGGTCACTTCCTCTTCCGTGACCGTCAGAGCTCCCACCGAACGACCGGCTCGGGCCATGAATTCCACCAGGTCGGTGAGGAAGTATTCTTCGATGACCACCCAGGCGCCGTTGCGTTCCTTTTCCACCCGGTGCGGATTGTGCTCCATTTCGGTCATGAATTCGAGCAGCAGTGGGCGGCGCGCGGCGTAGATCCCGGCGTTGCAGTACCTCAGCCGTGCCAGTCGCGGCGGGGCGTAGTCGCGCCAATATTTCCATTCGGTGATGCGCTGCAACCGATCCTCATCCCACTCCAACCTCCCGTACTGGCCCATGTCGGCGGGATCGAAGGCGAGCACCATCAGGTCCCGGTCGCGCAACTGTTCGAGCAGGGCCTGGTAGGTGGCGGCTTTCACCAGGGGCACGTCGCCCATGGTGATGATGACCCGATCGGCGCGGACCCGATCGAGAAACGGCCTGGCCGCCAGCAGTGCGCCGCCGGTGCCGTTGGTGGTGGGCTGTGGCAGATAGTCGGGCTGGAGGTGAGCGGTGGCGGCGCGCACCTCGTCCCCGTGATGGTTGATCACGATTGCTTTGGGGCCGGCGGGAAGGTTCGCGAGCACCTCCAGCAGCAAGGGCCGTTCTCCCTGGTACGGTCCGCCTCGAGGGATCAGCGGCAGCAGGGTCTTGTTGCCGTCATAGCCTTTCATGCGGCTGCCTTTACCGGCAGCGAACACAATGCCGGCAATCGGTTCCGGCTTCAATCGATTGGTTGCGGTCGTCATTCCCGTTCCAGTTTCCAGCGGTATTCCCGCACCGCTAGTTGATGTTCGGCAAGGGTTTCGGAAAAGGTGTGGGTGCCGTCGAGATTGCTGACGAAGTAGAGG
>Ga0100398_1004511_pt1 | contig 11281 bp, 4 predicted proteins | sample CryGeymeta201522_FD_81568 | JGI IMG/M metagenome (GOLD analysis project Ga0100398, IMG submission 81568) | Groundwater microbial communities from Crystal Geyser aquifers in Utah, USA - Crystal Geyser metaG 2015-22 | ecosystem: Environmental > Aquatic > Deep subsurface > Groundwater | place: USA... | reverse complement strand
GGGTGCGCGTGGCGCTCCCTAACAAGGTTGAAGTATCCGGGTCTGCGGGGGGTTGTCAGGTAGCGCCCGTTGGTCGCAACCTGACCCACGATTGTTTGGTTCATCGGTGGCGCCGGTGCGGTAACTTTTTACTTCATGCGTCAGCACTGGGGCGTAGGTGAATCATTGTTCAATGGTTGTGCTCTGTGCTAGAATGCGCACGCTGGAACGTGGGCTTTCCGCATGGCGATGGCGAGTTCAGGGAACATTGTTCGCTTCGGTCGAAAAGACGGAAAGACCAATTCTCTGCCGGTCCTGGCAACTACCCTGTGATGGGAACGGATTTCGCCTCTCGGGTGATTGGCTTGTTCGGTTCGTTGCGCGGTTTGTGCCTTTGCCGGTAATAGGGTTGAGGAGGCTTCATGGTGAGTCAAGCGCCGGATCGGCCCATGCCGCCGCGAGCACCGCTAATCACGACGGTCGGAACTCTGCTGTTGGTGGCTCTGTTGGGCTTGGGCGCCTGGTTCTACCGGGCGCAGAAGCAGGACCTCCGCCACCAAGCTGAAACGCAACTGGAAGCCGTCGCGCGGCTCAAGGCGGACCAGATCGTCGCCTGGCGGCAGGCGCGCCTGGACGATGCCGCTATCCTCATGGAACGGCCGGCCTTCCTTGCCGACGCCAGGCTTTGGCTTGGCGAAGGCTTACCCAAGGCCGCCGATGAGACCCTCCGACGATTCCAAAGTCTGCGGAAGCAGTACCGGTATCACGACGTTCTTCTGGTGGACCCCGACGGAACGGTGCGTCTCAGCCTCAGCGGCCATGCCGGGAGCTATCATGCCGGGGCCGGTGCGGCGCTGGTCGCCGCCCTGCGGGAGCGAAAGCCGGTTTTCACCGAGTTGCATACCGAAGCGGACGATCCGACGCCCCATCTCAGCGTGGTGGCGCCGCTCTTTTCCGACCAGGGAGAAGCCTCCAGACCGTTGGGGGCGGTTATTCTGGTGTGCGATGCCCGCCGGTTTCTCTTTCCCATCATCCAGAACTGGCCGGTTCCCAGCCGCACTGCGGAAACCCTGCTGGTCCGCCGGGACGGCGACCAGGTGCTGTTTCTAAACGACCTGCGCCGCCAGTCGGACACCGCCCCCAACCCGCGCATTCCCTTGAGCCGCACCGAGGTGCCGGCGGTGAAAGCCGCCCTGGGGCAGGAAGGCGTGTTCGAGGGGAAGGACTACCGTGGGGTCCAGGTGCTGGCCGTGGTCAAGGCCATTCCCGAATCGTCCTGGTTCATGGTGGCCAAGATCGACACGGCTGAGGCCTTCTCCGCCTGGCGCTTGCAATCGGTGCTCATTTTGGTCCTGTTTTCGGGATTGGTGGGCCTGGCGGGGGTCAGCTTGCTGCTGTTGCGCCAGCGCGAGAGAAAAGCTTACTACCGGGCGCTTTACCAGGCGGAAGCCGCGCGGCGCCGAAGCGAGCAGCGCCACGGCATCACCCTGAACAGCATCGGCGATGCGGTCGTCGGCACCGACGCCGAAGGCCGGGTGGAATTGCTCAACCCGGTGGCCGAGGCGCTCACCGGTTGGACCCAGGCGGAAGCGCGCGGCCGGCCGATCGAGGAGGTCTTTCGCATCATCAATAAGGAAACCCGGGAGGCGGTGGCGAGCCCGGTCGAGCGGGTGCTGCGCGAAGGGGTTGTGGTGGGACTGGCCAACCACACCCTGCTCATCGCTCGCGACGGCGCCGAGCGGCCCATCGCCGACAGCGGCGCGCCGATTCGGGATGATGTGGGGGTGGTCCGCGGCATGGTGCTGGTGTTCCGCGACCGGACCGAGGAGCGCGCGGCCATGGAAGCGTTGCGGGAAAGCGAGGCGCGCTTCCGCCGACTGTTCGATATCGTCTCGGTGCCCCTGTGCCTGGTTGACCGGGAGGGCGTTCTGGTAGCGCCCAACGATCGTTTCCTCCAAACCTTCGGGTACACCCTCCAAGATGTGCCGACGCTGCGGGAGTGGACCAGGCTTGCCTACCCCGATCCGGACTATCGCCATTGGGCGTCGCAAACCTGGCAATACGCGCTTCGACGAGCCATGGAAGCAAAGACCGGCATCGAACCGATGGAACTGCGGGTGACCTGCAAGAGCGGCGAAGTGCGCACCATGATCGTTTCCGGCAGCACCTTCGGTGAAGGCTTTCTGGTCACCCTGGTTGACATCACCCAGCGCAAGCGCAACGAGGATGCGCTGCTGGAGAGCGAGGATCGCTATCGAGACCTGGTGGAAAGCAGCCAGGATCTCATCTGCACCCATGATTTGCAGGGGCGAATTCTCTCCGCAAACGCGAGGTCGGCGCAACTGCTGGGCTATACCAAGGACGAGCTCGCGCGGATGAATAGGCGCGATATCCTGATGCCGGAAACGCGCGATAAGTTCGACGAATACCTGGCGGAAATCGAGAAAAACGGTCGCGCGGACGGGTTCATGCGGGTTCGGACCAAGAACGGTGAAGCAAGGATCTGGGAATACCACAACACGCTGCGCCGCGCGGGGGTAGCGGAACCCCTTGTGCGCGGCATGGCCCATGATGTCACCGAACAGAAGCGGGCCGAGCAGGCGCTTCGCGACAGCGAGATGCTGTTCCGGAAATTGTTCGAACGTCACGCCGCGGTCAAGCTGGTGATCGATCCCGATAGCGGCGAGATCATCGACGCCAACGATGCCGCGGCGGCTTTCTATGGATGGCCGCGGGAACAGCTCAGACAAATGAAGATTCAAGACATCAACACCCTCTCACCCGAAGAGATCAAGCAGGAGATGGAAGAGGTTCGGGCCCGGCAGCGGACTCAGTTTCAGTTCCGTCACCGGCGGGCCGACGGTTCCATCCGGGATGTGGAGGTGTTCAGCAGCAAGATCGAAATACACGGCAGGGACCTCCTGCATTCGATCATTCATGACATCAGCGAGCGGGTGCGGGCGGAGGCGGAAAAGGGCAAGCTCCAGGACCAACTGCGGCAGGCCCAGAAAATGGAAGCCGTGGGCAGCCTGGCGGGAGGCGTGGCCCATGATTTCAACAATATGCTGAGTGTTATTCTGGGCCAAACGGAAATGGCCCTGGTCGAGGCGGGCCCCGGAATGCCGTTGCATGACCGGCTCAAGGAGATCCAGAAGGCGGCGGATCGGTCGGCCGATCTCACCAGGCAACTGCTGGCTTTTGCCCGCAAACAGACCATCGAGCCGAGAGTGCTCGATCTGAACACGACCATCGAAGGCATGCTCAAGATGCTTCGACGGCTGATCGGCGAGGACATCGATTTGGCCTGGCTGCCCGGAGCCGGCCTTGGTTCGGTGAAGATGGATCCGGCCCAGATCGACCAGGTCCTGGCGAACCTTTGTGTCAACGCCCGCGACGCCATTATCGGGGTCGGTAAGGTCACCATCGAAACCGAGAATGCCGAGTTGGACCAGGCCTACTGCTCTGCTCACGCCGGCTTCATCCCCGGCGACTACGTGATGCTGGCCGTGAGCGACAACGGTTACGGCATGAACGAGGAAACCCTGAGGCAGGTCTTCGATCCGTTTTTCACCACCAAGGAATTGGGCAAGGGCACCGGTCTCGGGCTCGCCACCGTGTACGGGATCGTCAAACAAAACAACGGGTTCATCAACGTTTACAGTGAACCCGGCCGGGGAACCACCTTCAAGATTTACCTTCCTCGGCAGGCGGCCGGGGTGGTCGAAACCGACGTCGTGAAATCGGCGGAGCTTCCGCTGAGCCACGGCGAGACCGTGCTCCTGGTGGAGGATGAACCGGCCATATTGGAGATCGGCCGGGAGATGCTGGAACAACTGGGTTACGGCGTGTTGAGCGCGGCTACGCCCGGCGAGGCTCTGGCTCTAGCCCGGGAGCATGCCGGCGAGATTGACCTGCTGGTGACCGACGTCATCATGCCCGAGATGAACGGCCGGGACCTGGCCGAACAGATTCGGCCCAACAGACCGGGAATGCGCTGTCTGTTCATGTCCGGCTACACGGCCAACGCCATCGCCCATCACGGCGTGCTCGGCGAAGGCGTGCACTTCATCCAGAAGCCGTTCACCATTCATGGCCTGGCCGCGAAAGCGCGGACCGCCCTGGACGAGTGAACGGCGAGAGCGGCGATGGATGAACTCGCCGATCGGTCACGACTCGATCAGCCGTCCGCGGCAAACCCGCGCTTTTTCGCCGCGCGAACAACGACCGCCGGCATCGCCCACCACGGTGTCTTCGACCAGGGCGTGCAGTTCATCCGGAAGGCATTCTCCCGGCAAGAATTAAGATATACTTGTGAAGGCTCAAAAGTTTCATTTCCACGCGGAGACGCGGAGGTTGATTTCAGGGCTCTTCTCCGCGCTCTCAGCGCCTCCGCGGGAACACAAAACGTAACTTCTCAAGCTAAAAAGGTATGGATTGGAGGACGGGACAAACACCAGGGAGGGGGCCAGGAGAATCGCTCGGCAAGGACCTCCGGATGGTCTACCGGCGAGGAAACGATGCCAATGCCGGTCGCGGCTCGGAGCGTTGCGTCGGAACTCTGATGAGGAATGGTTGTGGGACTTGAGCAAATCGGGGAACGGCGCGGCCTCCTCATGGTGGTGCTGCTGGCGGCGCTGCTCTGGGCCGGATCGGTGGCCGCGGAGCAGCCGGAGTCCTTTGCCTATACCGTTGAGTTCGAAGGGATCGCGGATCAGGAACTCAAAAGCACCCTGGAGGCGGTGTCCGACCTGAAAGCCCGCGGAGACCGGCCGCCGGCTTCGCCGCGGATGCTCGAACGGCGGGCGCGGCAAGATCAGGTCAAGCTGGAACAGGCCCTGCGCGCCCTGGGTTATTACGACCCAACCCTAACCATCAAGATCGATGATCAGGAGCGGCCGCTTCGGGTCCTGGTCACGATCGATCCGGGCGCGCCCTACCTGATCCGGTCCGTGGTGATCCGCTCGGTGGCTTCCGGACGGGCCTTCGACCGGCAGCTTCCAACCGCTTATCAACTGGGCCTCAAGCTCCATGCCCCGCTGGTGAGCCGCACGGTGCTCGATGCCGAAAACCGGCTGCTGGAAAACCTGCGCCATCGGGGCTATCCCTTCGCCGTGGTGGCGGAACGCGAGGTGATTGTCGATCATCGTCGGCAGCGCGCCGAAATCACCCTGGTGGTGGACCCCGATCGCCTGGCGCGTTTCGGGGAAGCCACCTTCACCGGTGTGGAATCGGTGGCACTCGATTTCCTGAAGGCCCAATTGCCCTGGCAGCCGGGCGACCGCTACGACGGCGATCTATTGAATGAAGCGCGAAAACGCCTGGCGAAAACCGATCTGTTCAGCCTCATTCAGGTCGCTCACGCCGACCAGTTGACCGCCGATGGCCGCCTTCCCATCACCGTCCTATTGCGCGAACGTAAGCCCCGGACCGTGCGCGGCGGTCTTCGGTACGGCAGCGATGCCGGGATCGGCGCCCGGCTCGGTTGGGAACACCGCAACCTGTGGCGGCGCGGGGAACGATTGCGGGTCGAAGGGAACGCCTCGTCGCTGATCCGCCAGATCGATAGCGAACTGAGAAAACCCAACTTTTACAGCGAGCGCCAGGCCCTCATCGTCGATTTCCAGGTCGCCGACGAAACCACGGACGCCTACGACAGCAGCCATATCGAAAGTCAGGCGATGGTGGAACGGAACCTGATCGATCGGATGTTTCTGAGCCTGGGCCTGGGGTTGCGCTATTCCACCATCACTCAAGTGGAACGCGATGAATTCACCCTGGTCTACGTGCCCGCCCGGTTCACCTGGGACACCACCGAAAACCGCTTTGATCCGAGCGCCGGTGGGCGTCTGGAAGTGAAAACGGCCCCTTACCTCAATTGCGTCGGCGATCGGCTCCTGTTTTTCAAGAATTACCTGGACTACAGCCATTACCTCGCGGTGCTTGAGCAACCGCAAGTGATTCTCGCCGCACGGGCCGTTCTCGGCGGCATTGCCGGCAACAACTGGGACAAGGTGCCGGCTGATCTGCGCTTCTACGCCGGCGGCGGCGGTTCCATTCGCGGTTATTCCTACCAGTCGGTGGGGCCGCTGGATGCCGACGGCGATCCGCTGGGCGGCAATTCGCTGGTGCTGGTCAACGCCGAAGCCCGTCTCCGGCTGACCGAAACCATCGGCATGGCGGTTTTTTTAGACGGTGGCAGCGCTTTCGCCGATTCCTACCCGGCGTTCGACCAGGCGTTGCGCTGGGGTGCCGGGACCGGACTGCGCTATCACACGCCGGTGGGGCCGCTGCGCCTGGATTTCGCGATCCCGCTCAATCGGCGGGACGGAATCGATGACAGTTTTCAGATCTACATCAGCCTGGGCCAGGCTTTTTAACGCTCGACGGCGACCGAATCGGTCCAGCCGCGCTCAACCGTGGCGCCGTTTTAGGGGAGTGGGGTGAAGCGCGTCATTCGTTGGAGCTTGATTGCCGCCGCTACCGGTGCGCTGCTTCTGGGCGGCCTGCTGTTGCTCATCCAGACCGAGACCGCCAAGACGGTACTGGCCGCCAGGTTGAGTTCCCTCCTCGGCAGCGGGCCGGAGCGGCGGATCACCCTCGAAGGCCTCCGAGGGCGCCTCCCGTTCGAGCTTACCCTGACCCGCTGCTCGGTTGCCGATCAGGAGGGGACCTGGCTCGAGTTGGAAGATCTGCAATTCGAATGGTCACCCTGGGACCTGCTCGGAGGAACGGTGCGGATCCAGCAACTTGGCGCGAAAACCGTCACCCTGACTCGCCCGCCGCGATCTTCGGAACCCCAGGAGCCCCAGGAACGCCCCGGAAAACCATTGGAGTTCCCTGGGTATCTCAGGGCCTTGCGGTTGCAGCGCATGGAGATCCAGCAGCTCGTTTTGGGCCGCCAACTGCTGGGGCAAAGCGCGGTCCTGGCCGTGACCGGAAGCCTGACCGGCGGTTCCGGAGCAACCCCGAACACCGCCGAACTGAACATCCTTCGGACCGATGAGGGGCCATCCACCCGCCTCGGCGCCCGGCTCGAATGGGCGGCCGAGGCCGACACCTTGACCGCCGCCGTCGACCTGGAAGAAAGCCCGGACGGTCTGCTGGCAGCCCTTGCTCGCCTGCCGGATGCGGGGGCCCTGCGCCTGACGCTCACCGGCAATGGTCCACCGCGCAACTGGCAGGGGGAGCTTGACGCCCAGGCGGAGCGTTTCGGTCGCGTGCGGAGCGCTATTCAAGTGGATCTGGGTGAGCGGCGCGAACTGGCTCTGGACGGTTCCCTGCAGCTCGGCTCGAAGCTGCTCCCGGGCCCATGGGCCGCGGTCTGCGATGGCTCCGTGCGGTTCAGACTGAAGGGAAGCTCGGATGATTTCGATCGTTTCGTCGTTACCGCCCTGAGCCTCGAAGGAGCCGGGCAGCGTTTCGAACTCAGCGGCGAAACCAGCCTGGGAGCGGAGGCGTTCCAGGTCGAATTCAGCTTGCGGCTGGACGACTTGAGCCGACTGGAACCGGTCTTGAACGGTGGCGTCAGCGGCCGCGCCGAAATCACCGGGGCGCTGGCCGGCAGCTTCGATCAGCCTGCCGGGGACCTCGCTCTCCATCTCGATCATCTGGTCTATCAGGGAACTCGGCTGACCGCTCTGGATCTGCGCACCACGGCCACGGCCCTGGCCGGGAGCCGCCTGGCTCGGCCGCGGTATCGAATCGATGGGGACGGTCGCGCCGAGATCGATAGGATTCCCGGAATCGATCCGCTCCCTGAAAGAGAGCTCGAATGGAATCTGGCAGCGCAATTCACCGAAGACTTGCGACTCGACCTCGATGCGCTGCGGGTGAGCGGTCGGCACTTTGCCGTCGAAGCCGTCGCCGCGCTGGACTTCGCCCGCCGCAATCTGGATGCGAGCGCCCGGGTGGATATTCCGGACCTCAAGGCGGTCCAAGAACTGGTGGCCCAACCCCTGGCCGGGCGGCTGTCTGTTACGGCCGCCGCATCCGGTCCCTGGGACCGGTTCCAGGCGAACCTGGACCTGAGCGGCCAGGGTGTGGCGGTGGGGACCATGAATTTTGATCGGCTGCGGATTCGTTTGAGCGCCGGCGACTTGCCTCAGCGACCGCGGGGCGATCTCGGGGTCGAGATCGAACGGGCAGGGGACCGGCTTGAGGCGGCGACCGATTACCATTTCGAACCGGGCCTGCTCGGCCTGACTCACCTGAAGATTTCCGCGCCCCAGAGCGATCTGCACGGAGACCTGCGGATGGATCTCAAGAACCGGCTGCTGGACGGGAACCTGGCGGGGAACATCACGGACCTCTCGGGTCTCGGCCGGATCCTGGGTCGGCGGCTCCAGGGCAACGTCGTCCTGAATGCCGGCCTGAATCGGGACAACGGCCGGCAGCAAGTGGTCGTGCGGGCGCAGGGCCGGGGCCTGCAAGCGGACCAGGCGCGGTTGCGGCAATTTTCCCTCAGCGCGGATTTCCAGGACCTTTATCGCCAGCCCCGAGGGCAGGCTGATCTGAGCGCGGCAGGCTTCGACCTGGAGCCGCTCCAGGTCGATACGGCCACGGTGAAACTCCGGGGCGATCGCCGTGCGCTGGAATTCGCCAGCCGCATGGGCGGCCGTCTCAGGGACCCATTCGCGCTCGAAGCCAACGGTCGCCTGACCCTTACCGACCAGCGTCAGCGGCTCGATCTGACTAAACTGGAAGGCCGCTACGGCAAGCTCCCGTTCAAGCTGAGCGCTCCGACCGCGATCGACCGCGGCGGCCCCTCCGAAGTTGCGCTCAGCCCACTGGAACTGCGCCTGGGGCAGGGGAGGGTTTCCGGTTCAGCTCGGCTCCGGCAACAGCAGGCGGCGGCCGAAATCCGGGTCAGCAATCTGGATTTGGCGCTGCTGCACGATTTCGGCTTGCCGGATCTGGAAGGACAATGGAACCTGGTCGCCAGGCTGTCCGGGTCGCCGGCTGCTCCAACCCTTACTGTCGAAACGCGGGCGGACCGTCTGCGCATCACCCGCCACGGGCTGGAACAACTGCCGCCCGCCGCTCTCGAAGTGGACGGCAAAATCGCCGCCGGCCGCCTGACCGCGACCGCGCGTCTGAGCGGCATTGCCGCCCAGCCGCTGCTGGCGCGGGGTTCGGTGCCACTGACGTTGTCGCTACGCCCCGGCCGCTTTGAAGTGTCCCGTACCAATGAAGTGCAGGCTGGGCTGCAAGGCGAACTGCAGCTGGAACCCCTGGCGGCTCTGTTTCTTCCTGAGCAGCAGTTGGTCGCCGGATCTCTCGAAACCGATCTCGCCGTCGGCGGTTCAATCGCTTCCCCGCGGTTTTCCGGCGGTGCCAAACTGCGCAACGGCCGCTATGAAAACCTCGATGCCGGCACCGTCCTCAGCCGGATTACCGGGGATCTGGCGATCGAAAACGATCGGCTGGTCATCCGGAAGCTCGAGGGTGCGGCAGGGAGCGGCGGCACCCTGACCGCGCAGGGAGCCATCGACTTGGTGCCCGCCCGGCACTTTCCCCTGGCGCTGGATGTGCAGCTCAATCAGGCCAAACTGGTGCACTCGGATCAGTTGGACGCCACCGCTGCGGGCAATCTCCAACTCAAGGGCGATCTGCAGGCCATGGAACTGACGGGCGAGCTGGCTCTGGCGCCGGTCGAAGCCCGAATTCCCGAAACCAGCGGGCATGATTTGCCGCAGCTGCGGGTGATCGAAATCAATAAGCCGGGCGGCCGCGAGCGCCCGGAAGCAAAGGCGGCTACGGCGACCGCTTTTCACCTGGGACTGCAACTGCTCCTGGATCTGCCGAATCGGGTCTTCGTGCGCGGCCGCGGGTTGGAATCAGAATGGACGGGGCGGCTCAAGGTGAGCGGCACCGCCTCGCGTCCGGTTGTGGTTGGCAACCTCGAATTGGTCCGGGGTTATCTCGATTTCATGGGAAAACGTCTGAACCTCCGGGACAGCCGCATCCAATTCACTGGCGCCGATCCCCCAGATCCGCTCCTGAATATCAAGGCCGAATCCGTTGCCAGTGATGTGACCGCGCGGATCCTGGTGACTGGTACCGCCGCCGCTCCCGAAATCAGACTGGAATCGGCCCCCCCCTTGCCGGAAGACGAAATCATGTCGCATCTCTTGTTCGGCAGGAGCGCTGCCAGGGTCAGCGCCACCCAGGCGGTAAGAATCGCGCTCGCTCTGAGGACCCTCGCCGGCGGCGGCAATGCCATGAATCTGCTGGGACGCACTCGCAAGCTGTTGGGCGTCGATCAACTGGATCTGCGCCAGGGGGAGGACGGCGAAGGCACCAGGGTCGGGGTGGGCAAGTACCTCACCGACGATCTCTATCTCGATCTCGAACAGGGCGCAAACACCGGCCGAGTGCGGGTCGAACTGGAAGTCCTGCCGAACATCACCATCGACGGCGAAATCACCGACAAGGCCGAAGCCGGCGTCGGACTCAACTGGAAACACGACTACTGATGTGCAGACCCAAATGATCGCGTCGCATACCCGCGGGTTGAGATTGAATTTATCATGCGGATTACTGAAACAGCTAAGCAGTTCCATGGAAATACCCAACCATTGCATGCACCGCACGCGCTGTCTCCCGCCGGTGATGCATGACGCCAGACTCGCGATCGGCAGGTTCTCTCCTGTTGCCGAAAGGCACACATTGAACTATGATTTACCCATGAAATACTTCTCGTGGAACGAAGAAAAGAATGAGCAGCTCAAGAGGGAACGAAACGTCTCCTTCGAAGAGGTCGTCTTTCACATCGAGCGTGGCGATCTACTCGATGTTGTTGAGCACCAAAATCAGGAGAGATATCAAGGGAAGCGCCTGTTCATTATCGACATTGACAATTACGGCTATCTGGTCCCCTTCATTGAAGCGGAAGAGGAAGTCTTTCTCAAGACCATCATTCCCAGTCGTAAAGCAACGAAGAAATACCTGAAAGGGAAGAACAAATGAAGGACCTAAATGCGGAAGAGAAACAACTCCTGGAATCCTATGAAAGGGATGAATGGCAATCTGTCTCGGACCACAGAGCCGAGGCCGACCGATATCGGAAATACGCCAGTGCGACATACAAAAAAGATAAGCGGGTAAACATTCGTATGTCGGAAAAAGATCTGACGGCCATCCAAAAGAAGGCCCTGGAGGAAGGAATCCCTTACCAAACGGGTGCAGATCTTTTAGGACAACGACGCAAGACGGAGACGCTGCTCTGTTTTATTAACGATGCTAAGCCTATGGACATTTTTCCTCTCCCATGGCATGGTGGGTTGTCAAGCCAAACTCACCG
>Ga0100398_1004505_pt1 | contig 11285 bp, 7 predicted proteins | sample CryGeymeta201522_FD_81568 | JGI IMG/M metagenome (GOLD analysis project Ga0100398, IMG submission 81568) | Groundwater microbial communities from Crystal Geyser aquifers in Utah, USA - Crystal Geyser metaG 2015-22 | ecosystem: Environmental > Aquatic > Deep subsurface > Groundwater | place: USA... | reverse complement strand
GAATGTTATCCTTGTTGATACACGTTCCAGAGAAGGGGTTTACGAGTTTTCGCACCAGGATCCACTCTTCAACGTCTGTTGCATTACCAAAGTTGAAACGGTACCTACCATGTTCGCGAACTCGACGCTGAATCAATGCGCTGCAAGCAAAGTCTCGGTTGCGTTCATGGAATTCTTGGCCTCCCACTACAATGACAATGTCGGTGTCGGGGTCGGTGTCAGGGTCGCTCACATGATTTCCGATGGAAGTTTTGGAAGGAGATATTTCACGAGCTTGTTTGCGCTCGGAGTCTTTCGTGTGAAGTTGCTTGTGACTCGACTTGTTCTTGCGAGGAATACGACAGGTCATGCACGGCAATGTTGGCGGAGGAACACCTTCTACCTTGATTTTTGTTTTTGAGATCATTGTTTTTAGTGGTTTGTCTATGGAAGCACAAAATGAAATATTGAATGGTTGGCAAAATCAATTTAATGTGCGTGTGTTGCATTGAAAGATAATATATCGCTGTAGACTGTCAATACAAGAACGGCGTGGGACATTGAAACCGTTGAAAGCATCACACGCTGATCGAGTCATCGTGTTCAAGTGCCGTTTCAGTGTCAGATCATCGTGAGATGCGAAAAACGTTGTCCTTCTTTTTTTTTCTTCTCGTCGGCTGTTGGACTATTATTTGTCGGGTGTTTGTCGTTCGTCGCATCCTTCATGGCGTGAGCAAGATAGTAGTCTACTAGTACCTGGTAATTACAGATTTTCAAAGGACGCCAAAAAAATACTACTGGCGTTGGTTAAAACTTCAACACCCGGGCGGGATTCGACTCAAATTTTGACAACCTCCTCCATTGACAAAACTACTACCGTACTACTACTCGTCCAGTACTACAACTGGTAGTGTAGTAGTAGTAGTAATAGGTCTACTCGTTAGTATTACTGCTACGTACTCTACTAGTAGTCTACTAGTACTACTAGACATACGGTAGCGGCTGCTAGTAGTAGTACTACTGCTAGCTAGGGCAGACTACTAGCTACTATAGTAGCTACTAACTAGACTACAACAACATCATCTCCTCCTCATCAAAATTGCGGAGTACTGTACTACTATTGATTGTGAGTACTGTATTGATTATAGTGAATCCGTAAATGACTGAAGAGCTTCGTCTCATGAAAAAAGAACTGCAGGTAGCAGGAAACCAATCTACGCACTACTAGGTAGTACTGTACTACTGTAGTAATAGTAATATATCGTAAACTTTTCCTATTAAATTGTATTTTGTTAATCCAATCCAACTCGCACTCAAACGCCAGAACTTGACGTCAGACAAGATAAGAGTGAGCAGCAAGAGAGCAGTGGGATCCTCTCGAATGAATCAAGTCAATTTGAAAGAAGGAAGAAGTGGATTGCCGAGATTGCCTTTGCTTTTGTTGGTTGTCTCTCTCTTTCAATTATCGGCTTTGTCAGAAGAATGAGTCACGATGATATACGTTCGGTGTCGTCGATGCTGCAGTTATCGCCGGAATTCACCCAACAAAAGGCACAATTGCTGCTGGATATTGCCAACGCGGTAGAAGAGTCGAATGCTCGCAAACGTCACTTTCAACACAAACTTGCCCACAACAACGGCGGCTTTGTGGATACTATCGTCATGGATGCATTGATTGATGACTTGGAATCGGCTGCGGGTGGAAAAGCGACAACTGTCCATGCAGGCGCTACCTGTGAAGATAGGGCAGCAACTGCAACATCCACCCTAAACCGTGTAACATCGTCCCTGGAATCGGCTGATAATATCTCGTTGGTGGAAACCACAACTAATACGGCTCCTACTAGTAATTGTGGTAAAGGTACTGGTGATAGAAGCAATCCTGAACAGCTTCAAAAAAACCTGCCGCAATTCCAATTCCAAGGCCAAGGAGAATCTCCCTCAAATAATATCAGTGGCAAGGATAGAGTTCCTGTGGATCACCATCAAATCCAGCTCTTGTATTCGGCTATGATTTCGTTTCGAGAAAATGCGGATTTACGGTATCAGTTATTAGAATTGAGACATTTGGATCTGCGAAAAGCTTTTGTGGAATTAGAAACACGGTACCGAAAGGTGCAGGCACAAGAAGAGGCATGGCGAAAATCATGTCAAATCATGCAACAAGCTGCTGTTGAAGAAGGAAAAGGAAAAGGAGGAGTTGCACACTCGAAAGGCGATGATGCCAACAAATGTCCTTTGCAAGCTCATACAGTGCCTGTGTTACAAAAAGAATTGCGATCCTTGTCAGCGCAGAGAAATCAACTCATGCAAGCCAATTTGGAATTGCGAAAGCAATTGAAACATGTTCAAATGCTCCAGACACAACAGCAAAAGAACCCAGACAAGAACAATGGAAATTGTTGTCAGAGATGCCATCCACAATTGTTTGAGGTCCATCAAAAGCAAGTAGACTTGGATTTCAATCAAATGGTCGAACATTATCCGACTACTGCCCCCGACCGCCAAACACTACATAGTGATGAAGACGAAGACGAAGAAGAAAAGGAGCCGAACAGGAGGGTCGGCGAGTCAAACTCCAATTTTCATCAGATTGATAAAGATCAAAGTCTTGAAGTCAGAATGAATATGATGGGAATGCGTTTAGGTTCAAGCAGAAAGATGAAAACTCAAACGAATAGAGAGAGAGATGAATTCGGGGAATCGATAAGAAAACAAAAGAGCACCCGTTGGTCGCCACCATCATTGTTTTCTGCAGTAGACGGCCAACACCATTCTATTATCCATAACAACCAGTCTGATGAGCCGCTGACATCGAATGCACAAGTGGTGGCTCGAATGACGCCTACACTAACATCTTTCCTGCCGATTCGGCATAAAAATAAACAATCCTCACCGGAAAACAAGACAGCCCCAACAATTGTCCAAGATATCCAGTTTTCACCCAGGCGAGCTACCGCAAAACATCTATCCTCCGCCACTATTACTGGTAGGCAGCCACAAGACATAGAATTAAGTCCAAGCGAAACTACTTGCCTCGAAATCCCTACTTCTTCGAGGACTGAAATCCAGCACAATTTGTTACCAGGTGTCAAAGATACCGCCGGAGCCACAGAAAATATTGAAGTCGTGACACCTGAGAAGGAAGATTGCTCTAAAATAGTGAATAATCCAAAACAAGCTATTTCAAATGGGAAGGTGAAAGTGTTAACTTCCACTTCCACTTTAAAAACCAATTTGACCTCGCATGGGTCGGCAGAAAGTGCTACTCCTTTACACAAAGCAAACTTTCCGTTTCGTAAGCGAAAGTCTTCGCAACAACGACCTCATGGGCATCATCAACAACAGCGACTACAGCAGTTACCAAATACTCAACAATTACATCATCCTGAAGGTCGGCATGTAGTGCAACCGCAACAGCATGTAAGATCTGTTCAACGACATCATTCTGCAGGTGTTCCCTCTGTTCCGTCCAAGCCTGGCCCGAATGACACACAGTTGAAGCATTCACCGCAAAGCAATGGTTCTCACCCTATTCAATCGTTGACGATGAGGAATGCTCGACATTGGGAATTCGCTGCTCCATCTGAGGAGCAGATTGCTTCCCCAATGAGATCGAAAGCCCTTAGGCAACACCATGCGGGTCGAATCACAGGGAGAGGAACGGATGTTGTGCTTTTACCGCCGGGCTTGGGGGCGAGTCCTGGGAGCTCCAACGACAATGCAACAGGAAGGCATCTTGCGCCGCACTCTCCAAGAATAGCTCCTACCACGCATCGAGGAGGGTTGCCACCAGTAGTGCAGCAACCGTCTGCGACCCTCCTTTCAAATAAAAACAACGAAGAAAAGGCAGCACCAGCACCCAAACCTCAATCACGGTTTCAGCGTATCAAGAATGCTCTGAGGCAGGAAATATAAAAGTGAATAAAAAAGACGATGAAAAACATAAAATTTTTATGACGAAATTATATGAGTTTCGGCGCCTTGCTTGACTAGCTGGCCGCCTGGTCTATTTTCTAGTAAATTACATTCGTATTCCGTTCTGACAATCGCTTGGGATTCTTCTGTTTCTTCGTTTTGGACGACTTAAAGATGCTTCGTTTCGAATCTTCCTGCTGTGCCATTTGAGCCAACTCTCGCCATTTGCTCGCTTGCATAGGAGTACGCATATTAGGCGAAAGGTAGAGTGAGTGAGAAGAAGGAGCAGCGTGTAGCGTTTGCGCCTGTGGTTGAACCGTCTTGTCTGATTGTCGCAATTTGGCGGAAGTCTGCTCTGCCAGAACAGCGGACATAGATGTTGATTCGTCGCTGAAGGTAGGAGCCGACAAAATATTCGTAAATGTGCTTCCATCGTCTTCGTCTTCCGAAATTACGGATTGAAGTCGAAAGTTGCTGGATTCGCTGTGCTGGCTTGCCAATGTGACTGGTCTCTCACTGTAGCCACTGCCGGTGGAAGAAGCAGATCCCAACACTTCATTCAACAGGAGTTCCGCGAAATCATCAGCTGCTTCATCGCAGGGAAGGTCTTCTCGCCCTTGGCTCTCTCCAGCCATATCGGCCTGGCTCTCTGCCGACGATGATTCAAGAACAGCATCCAAAATCTTGTCCAATTCTGCGTGATTATCCTGGGGATCGTTTTCAACAACAGCAACATTGCTGTGTCTGTTGTCGTTTCCTTCTTTGAGCACTGTAGCGACAGATTGAATAAAAGTCGAATCATCATTCGAATCGTAGCTCTGTTGGGAGAAATCATCCCCACCCATATCGGTTTCCTCGTCAGATGGAGACTGCTGTAAAAGTGACCCAGCCTTTTTGTTGTTAATGAGCGGTGTTTTTACCAAATCTAAACCCGGTTCCGCGGAAGCCGAAACAAAGTATTTTGGATTCGTGTCATGAAATACTTTGGTTCCTTGAGTGGCAACGGAATGAGCATCAAAGGACAACGATGCCTTCTGATGAATGTTGAGACAGGTTTTCGCCTTATAACCGAGGATTTGTGGTGTTCGTAGCATGGGTCTGTCGCCTGGCAACGAAGTACTTCCTGCGGTGGAAACCGAGGTACCATCCAGGGAGGCACCGGAAGAGACAACATCACGAGGCTCAAGTGGTGGACCTCCGTTGTCGAACTTGCTCGCCAATGCGTGAACTCGCCCTGTAACAATCTTCTTCTTGCTAATGCTGGGCGACTTCTTCTTGACGGGTACCGCCTTTTCTTGCTTTCCATTTACCACAAACTTGTTTTTCGCGGCTTTGAAGCGCAAGACAGGAGAGTCTGTGGCTTGAGCAGCAGATTTATTCTTTTGTAAGAAAGGAGTCACACCCTTAGTGAACTCGCAGTATTTCCAGGTCCGTACCATCTCCTCTGGAGTGGCAGCAATACTTTCAGTGTTAGTCTCAGGAGACACATGCGCTGGCCGACTGGCGAAATGATCGAGTTGTGATTCTGACTCAACAGACTCTACACTCTCGCGCTTTGAGACAGAGCTCTCGTTACTTTCTCGCTCAAAGACAGGATCAGCAAGATCAGAAACCTTGGACTCAATGGCAGGGATGGATACATCCTTGGGTGCTGCTGTGTTTTCATCGGCATCGGTCTTGAAGGAAAAGTTCCAAGTGACGCTGTGACGACTTTTCTGAGAACTGGCAGCTTCGCTCGGGGCAATGCTGTGGGCATCTGAGAAACGCACAGACTTTGACGAAGTACGATCACTGCGGTTCGACTGTCGAGAGGCAGTTTCAGAGGACACTGTATGGGGATATGTGGAAATGCCTTGGTGAATGCTGACAGGAATGCGAATGGAATGCTGAGACCGACGAGAAGTTCTTGAGCGAGAGCCAAAAGTAGAAATAGAAAATGAGGTACTCTCTCGCTTTGCTTCTTCAATTTGCGTGGGCACCTTTGCCAAAGCTGAAATGTCATTGCGTGTTTTTGATAGGGTCAAAAGGGAACTTTCGCTGGCATAGCTGGGCGAAAACAGGAATGCTGCATTGCTTCTGGCTTGGTCCGACAGGAGAGGTTGTCCGGGGGACTCCGCCGTCGACATAGGCGATTCGAGAGACATGAAATTTGGATTTGAGACAGCCAAGGCCCGCTCCTTCTTGGTAGCAACAGTAGTAGGGGTGTCTTCCAAGAAGCAACCGTAGGCAATATCCCGGTAGTCGTGTGACTCTATCATGCTAGGTGCAGACTCTGTCGCTTGGATCTGCATATCGCGACTAGATCGAGACATGCTATCAAAGGACTGTGTGTACATGGCAGGTTGATCGATCTTGGCTTGTGCCACGGCCTTATTGGGCGCATTGATACGAGGACGGAAGGGGCTTCCCTTTGGGTAGGTCGTCGAGGACGTGACGGGCGTGAATGCGTCCTTGTCTTTGTACGAATAGGCACTGCCAAATGAAGACGTTCCTGCCGGAATTATCGAAGCTCGGGGGGTCTCCTGTAGTACGTCGTGAACATAGGGTCGGAGACTTTGCGGTTTCGATTGTGTGGTGGACGCAAGTTTGCTCTGAACCAACACTTGTTTAGCCGACGTACGCTGGTCTAGAAAGGAAGTCTTAGGAGCTGTTTTGTCCAAGAGGGCAAACTTGCTGTCGTTCTTTGAGTAGGCGGCTTCCGGATTGTTCTTCAGTGATTGATGTTTGCTGCTTTCCAAATTTTCATCGGAAGGCTGTCGTTTGATTTGATCAAAGCTTTTGCATGTTCTCATTGCATTTTCACAATCGATGGAAGAAGCAAAGGAGGACTTGGGTAAACAATTTGAATCGATGGGATAACTCTTCCGCTGGAGATTGAGCGAATCAGTCATCGCCTGCGGGGGTCTAGGCGAGCTAATAGCGACAAGTGGCTCCTTGTTCATCTTAGGGATAATGTGGGTTTCATTTTTTCTAGGTAGTACTGCCGTACCTTTCACTGATGCAGACTCGTTGCTTGCTTCTTCATCAGCAGGTGCGGGATTGTTCTCTTTGTCGTCATTGTAGCTTGTCGAAGTTTCATGTTTCAACGCAGGAGTATTCAAATTAATGAGGAGGCCCTTGGGCTGCAAGCTTGAAGTTGCCGTCGATTTGCTGCTGCTCGCAAAGCTTTGCCGAGGATTGTAAGCGATTTTATCAATGTATGCATCATCGTGGTGCAATACTTGGACATCCTTGTAGTAGGCGTTCCAGTAACTTGACTCGTGCGAAGTGGCCTCGCTGGTACTCGTCACAGTACTTGCAGGCCGGTCTTTATTGGTCTTGGTAGCGGCTAGTCCGTTGGCACGACTACATTCGTCAACCGACAATCGTTGTTGTTCCTGACTCATTTCGTCAGTTGATTTGCGCTGATCGTACATGCCAATCAAATTGGAAACAATGGCTTTGACATTCTTAAAACTGTCATCACGAGACAAGTTGAAAGCTTCATCCCCCGGAGCATCTTGTGATCGCTTCCTAACAATGGGATCACCCTGTGGTCGTGTATGTTCTCGTTCGTATTGACTGAAGAGTTCCGATGGTCGAGAATTTCGACCGCTTTTGCGATGTACGTGACTTCGGAGATCACTGATTCCGGAAGATCGTCGTGGCATATTGCAGCTGGCAGCCGTAGACGTCGGCTCGGATTCTCGTTCCACACAACTGGTGGTAGTTGTGGTGTAGTACGTACCGTCTTGTGACTCTCTCCAAACAGGGTTAAACGTAAGTTCATGTTCGGCTCCATCAATAAACTGCAAGACAGTGGGTTGATGTTGACTTGTTGCCTTGTCGACTGGTAGATTTTCGACCGCCTCGTACGGATCAAAACCTTGCTCATCTCCGTGTTCTTGAGGTTGATACAGTTTTCGTGTGCCATCTTTCAAAGCTGCATGTCCTCTCATTTCCACAGACAATCGCTGCGCTTGGACGTGTTGACGATGAGCCTGAACATTGTCCTTCATGAGCTGAATCTTGTGGTTCGATTCTTCAAAGCATCCCGTCAAACAGTCGGTGGCTTTGTTGACTTGACGTTTGGCCTTGACTAAAAAAGGTGCAGTTTTATTGTTGTTGTGTTCATCATTGGTAACTTGTTTTTTGTCGCTTTCCTTGGAAACACGTCGAGCTCCAGTCGACGATGATTTGCGAGCCATTAAGCGAATCAAAGACTCTTCCTTCTCCTTGGAGGGGAGACCTTCACTGGGAAAGTAAAAGCAAGCCGGAGGGGGCAATTCGCGTTCTCGGTGTTCGTGCTTGTAAGCACTGTCCTGTGTAGCAATGACCTTGGATTTTCGACGACGATCGGCGGCTGGAGTTTGCCGGACAGCACCAGCAGCTGCACCACCACGACGATTCTGATGACAAAGTACTTTTTCCGAAGGCAATCGAGTGCCTGGGGGTTCTTGGGGCGGTTTTGTTCGCTGTAATTGTTGTTGCTGTTGCTGGCGGTGAAGGAACATGGAAGGATCTGAGAGGTCCGACATAGGAGAGACGAGCTCAAATTTTTTTGCGTTGCTGCTCGGATCCCATTCTGGTGGAGGTTCGATAGGCTCTTCTTTGGAGACTTTGTTACCCATGGTTGTCACTGGCGGTTGTGGATGATTGTTTTGCGTGACTAAACTGTGTGTTTTATCTACAATCGAATGCTGCAGATATAAGCCTTTGCGTTTGTGTTTTCGTTGGTAAAAAAGCTTTTGTGCGAGGGTGAGTGCTTCTGTTGTTGTTGAAATTGTGAGCTCCTGAGGGTCGATGACAGTTTGAATGGGCGTTGTCTAAGTCGAAAAAGTAAACTGCTATTAGTATGATGCGTATTTGTTCTATCACATTAGATGCACACTTACGCAGAAGGTGAGGGTCTCAAAATCTGTTCTTTTCCTCGTTTTCTTCGTGGAATTTGGACTGTGCTCACAGAAGAGTGGAATCAATCCATCTGAATATAACATAAGTTGTGCAAGGCCTACTCCTAGCTAGAACTAGAATTCCAGTATATCCTGGAGCAACCCATTGACAATGTGTTCAAATTGAAAACAGACTTGATAAAGTGTTGGATAAACACGTCGTACTCGGTGGAGTACTCGCGTATAAAATAAGTATACATGAAATGAAAATACAGCAGGGTCATGACCTGCAGCTAAATATGTGTGATACTTTTTCACCTTTGTGGTGTTTCTTGGACTACTCTGGAGACACATCTGGGATACGGAATGAAAATAAAGAAATAATTCGCTGCATGTTTGCACCCCTCCCGGTCATGACATTATAATTACTTCGTGCGACTTCTTTAGTGCGCTGGTCGCCAGGTTACCACCAACGAGAAAGGTCTCTCTATTGGGTTGGAAGACGAGGGCACATCTCTAACCTGCATGGAGGTTGTTTCGTTAGGGACGACGAGTATGGAGAGGATATCTGAGAAACAGATAAACTCGTGCCATGATGAATATGACAGGCTGAACCCTGCTTTTTTTCAACTTGTACAGTGTCCTACCCTATTATTATTCCGGCATACTCAGAATTGCAGCTTGACAAGCTACTTGAGTATGAGAGAGGGGTCTGATAACGGTTTGTTTCAAAAGATGGCGTCAAATCCTTTACCCTTAACTCTAGAATCTTCTGAACGGAATGACGGCCAGATGGCAATGACAAAACGGAACCGTATCCCCCTTATTTCGTCTGTGATATTGGGGGGGGAATGTGTCGTAATTCACTTGTTAATTTGGAAAACGAAAAACCAAAATCCCGATAGTTTCGGGGGATGTGATGAACAACACGCAAATCAACCGACGATGTCAGCAGCTCTCGAAAGGCGAAAAACCAATTTTGCCAAATGTACAGCACACCAATCCAGGAAAGGATCCTGCTATTTTTGTAGCAACTCCATATCAGCATACCTGGTACTCTACCAGGTACTAGCTAGCAATAAAGTAGAGTAGATCAGAATCCTTCCATTTATATTGATTATTGATAAAAATTAAAGTATCGTAATACTTCGGAGCAATAATAATATCATTCGCTTGGGATAAAAAGTGAAACAAAAGACAAACAAAAATTAACTTTACTTGTGCAATGCGACTTATTTCCTCATCGTCATTGTTGATCGGCTGCCTGCCTATTGCTCTCGGCTTCAACATCGCCGCCATGCCATCTCAAAGCTCTGTCCCTGCCGTCGCACCTCGAAACACTGGAGTTGTCTCCCTTGCCACTTCCTCTCGCAGAAATCGGAGTGTGGCACTTTCTCACGAACCTTCCATTACGATGCAAGCATCCCTCAAGGCTTCATCTACCATTGATGCATTGGAGAACCGTGGCGGAGAAACTACCCAATCTACTTTCGATTATATAGCCAAGATTGTACCAACATTGGCACTAATGAGTGGCATTGGCGTTTTAATGACAGCCTTTCTGGCTCCTTTAACTTCCTCTGCAGCCCAAGGAGCCAAGCTCGTCTTTGCCGGGGCCGTTGCAGGTATTATTTCGCGCACATTTTGTGCTCCCATTGAAATGGTTTCTACTGTTATGATGTGCCGAGGAGATGAATGCAGCTCTATGACAGAGGAACTCATGCAAACTTGGAAGGCGGAAGGCATCAAGGGCATGTTCAAGGGAAATGCGGCCAACTGCCTCAAGGTTGCTCCTAGTCGAGGAACCCAATTCTTGGTCTACGAATTCATGAAGAGACAAATGGTGATTTTCGGATTTGGAATGGGTGCTGCCGCCTCTCTGAATGCAGGAGCACGTCTACTGGCGGGTGGCATTGCCGGTATGGTAGCTGCCGTTATTGTTTATCCTCTGGAGGTTGTTAAGACCATGCTAACACTTTATCCCGAAGAGTGCGGTGGATCCATTCCTGGTGCTGTGCAGAAAGTTTGGAATAATGGTGGACTTGGCGCCCTTTACCGTGGTCTGGGACCAACTTTGGTCGCCATGTTCCCATATGTTGGAGTGGAATTCATGGTCTATGAAACACTCAAGAAGCGGTGGGAAACGGCTTTTGGACCTGTCGGTACTGTTGTACTTTTGCTTCTGGGTGCCCTCGGTGGAGCTGCTGCTCAGGCCACTGCCCATCCCCTGGATGTGATTCGCCGTCGCATGCAAATGCAAAGCATGTTTAAGGGCAAGAAAGATGCCAAGGACAAGCCTGTCAAGAGATATTCCAACATGTTCACCGGTATTTACCGTGTCAGCAAGGATGAGGGTATCCATGCTTTGTTCAATGGTCTAGGACCTGCCTGCTTGGAAAAAATTCCTAGCACTGCAATTGGTTATTTCATTTACGAGTGGATGAAGGTTGCACTCAAGGTAACATCAGTCTAATCACTCCGGCGCACGTGTGATAATTTTTTGCTGCCGTTGGTGTT
>Ga0100398_1004501_pt1 | contig 11292 bp, 1 predicted proteins | sample CryGeymeta201522_FD_81568 | JGI IMG/M metagenome (GOLD analysis project Ga0100398, IMG submission 81568) | Groundwater microbial communities from Crystal Geyser aquifers in Utah, USA - Crystal Geyser metaG 2015-22 | ecosystem: Environmental > Aquatic > Deep subsurface > Groundwater | place: USA... | reverse complement strand
TTTAATTTTGTTATGAAAAGAAAACTTATAGTTTTTCGACTAGTTGCGATAATTTTTGCTCTTCTGTTTATCTCTGCATCTCTGGAAATCTTTTTTCGAATCAGAGCGATGAAGAATGAAGGAGAACCTTTTTGGGGGTTTTACTCTTCACCTATAAAGTATGATGAAAAAGTCGGATACGCTCTGGTGCCCGGCGCAAGGAATAGTGACTTTGTTATCTCGAAGTGGGGATACCGCTCGAACGGAAACGGCGACGACTCTTTGAAGACAGGAGGAGTTTTTTGCATTGGAGGTTCTACAACTTTTGGAACCGGAGCTCGAGACACTGGTACAGTGAGTTCTTTTCTCGAAAGGATGATTGGATTAAGAGTTATCAACGGAGGCGTGCCGGGAATGCACGCATATAATTGGGTTAGACGCATTGACGGAGAGATGGAAAAACTTAAGCCGAGAGTTGTAGTCGTTTGGCTCGGATGGAATATTTTCGGTTCGGCAATAACTCATGGTGAAAAGTGGAGCTCGGAAACATTGATGCCGGGCGGAGTCTTGATGATGCCGCCAAAACGCGGAGCAGTCGGGAATTTTTTTGCAGAAATAATTGGCTATTCCAGACTGCTACGTGAACTCAGAAGTTTTCAACTTAATATGATGAACGGAACGAATAAAAAGACGGAATCCGATCCTATGATTGAGAACGGAAAAAAAATTCTGAAAGATACTTCAATTATTGCTTCGGCGTTTGAGACTCAGCTTGATTCAGTTGTTCAAAATATTAGAAGTCACGGCGCGATTCCAATTCTTATGACGTCGCCATTTATTGCTCCGACTATCGTAGATGAAACCGAAATTTTAAGATCAACTGATTATTACAATAAAGAAGAGAAGTATTGGTTTTTGTATCGAGAGTGGTGGGGCGTAATGAATAATATTATTAGAAGAGAAGCTCAACGAACCGGAGTCCCGTTATTGGATATGGGAGAGATTTGCACGCATTGGGATAATGATGCTCGAAAAAAATATTTTTACGATATGATTCATATGCTTCCTGAAGGAAACAGTGTGATAGCTGAAGATCTTGTAAAGAAAATTGAGGTCGCCATTAAAGAAGCAGAGTGAAAAATTTTTTGAAACTAAATAATCGGGATAGTGCAAAAATTTTTTCATATTTATCTAAAAATAAATATATTTGGGTTGAAACTCTTGTAATTTCAAAGAATTATAGTGGCATGATTTTAGCAAGAATATATTTGTGATCGCTCTCGTTATTTCTGTATAAAAAAAATAAAAAGAGGTTTGAGTGGCGAGAGCGATCAAATTAGTGATTTGTTAATAGTGAACCGTGAGAAAAATGAATTGCGAAAGTCAGGTCGAATGATAGAATTTAGTAAGAAAAAAATATTCGTATATTCTGGAATAAAAAATAAGAGATGAGAGAAATCGACAACATAACACGAAGATGTGGAACGATAATAGTTTTATCATTGTTATCATTTCTTCTTTTTGTATGCGAAGTTCCGGCGTCTGCGGCGCCGTGGTGGTGGGTGCATTTTTCTAAGGGCGATGATAACAGCGCTGTGACTTCAAACACTGAGAGGTGGTTAGAGTTTGCGGTTAATAATGCTACTGTAAATGATACTGTTTATGCGTTTTCATTTACATGGGGTTCAGGCAACTGGGATATGATTAATGGACTTGACCCAAGTGCAAACAATGTTGGATTAAATGCGCTTGCTAGTGCAAAGACTGAAGCTGATCCTTACAATTACATTTTTGTTGACTCTGACGACTCTACTACAGGAGGTGTACCTGGGAGTTTGACAGCGGATATTAATAACGATTCGCGCATAGAACCCGGCGCCCCAAATGGGCAGGAAGATTCTCACAACAAGTTGCTCATTATTCCTGGGAAGTTTGTTATTACAGGCTCGATGAACTTTACCGGCGGCGCTGCGACGGCTCAACCTAATGATGCTTTGCAGATACGAGTTCCTTCGGTTATCAACCGATATGTTGAGCAAGCTGAGGAATTTCGAGCGGGGACATGGCACGACAACACTGCCACAGGTCCTCCTTACTACTTTAACTCACCGAATGGCGATACAATAGAACTTTACTTTGGACCGGACGATAACAACCATATTCCTACCGGCAGTGGGCCTGGGAATGCCGATGCAGGCGGTGATGTTGGAGGTGACCCTGCTGACCCTACTATACTCGGAGTTGTTGATCGCGTTTTGAGGGAAGCCAACCAATCTGCTTTTTATATGCTTAACATCTTTACATCGTCGGATGAGTTTGATAGTGCGAATGTAGAGGCTCATCTCAAGGCAATGGCAAACGCGGGAAAACTTGTAGAGGGCTGTTGGTATTACCTTGACAACTCGCCGGCAAATGCAATGCGCGATCGATTACAGAATAACCATGAATCGCGCGATGCGAATACGCCTTATACAAATGCATTTCATATTAAGGCTATGGTGATTGATCAAGAAAAGGTTATTACAGGTTCCGCAAACTATTCGGCATCTGGTATGGTATGGACTGACGGTAATGACGAAAATAAAGTCGTCATCGATGACTTTCGTTTAGCGCGCAAATATCTGGCTTACTATCGATATCTTTTAAATACACAGGTGATTGCTCCAGATGGAGTAGGCGCCAACACATTTGAGACAGCGCCTCCGATTGCTCCGACTAATTTTACAGTGACTGCGACACCGACCTATTTCAACGCGACATGGACTGCTTCGCCGTCAACGGATGTGACTCGCTATTTTCTTTTTATCTCGACATCGAATATTGATACAAAGGCAATCGGTGACGGGATTGACAATGAAGGGGATGGCTATATCGACGAGGATCCGGTAGGCGATGCAGACTTTTTTGCATCAGGCACTAACTTGGAAGATATGACTGCAAACGATGACGATGCCGACGGCTCAAGCGATGAGGACCCATGGATGTATCCTGAAGTGCAAGTAAAGGGCAGAAGTTCTACTTCGGGCGTTATATCGACTCAAAATGTTGGAGACGCGCTAGCATCAGGCACGAACTATTATTTTGCGATTGTTGCGGTAGATACGCACGGCAATGAGTCTGTGATTGATACTTACGGACCGGTGCAGTTGGGAAGCTCGGATACACGTCTTGCCGTCCAAAAAAATTCCGACCTCTCGGATTCAAATCCAAAGAAGGGATACACTAACGTTGTGACTGCCTCGTTATTTATTCGAGGCGACACGACCGGAGCAGGCGACACATTAACTCGAGTGGCAGTAAAAAATCTCGGAACTGCGGACTCACTTGATATGACAGTGAAGTTGTGGAGAGATGAGAATAACGATTCGAAGATAATGCCCGGAGTCGATTCGTATGTGGCGCAATGCATTTACAATTCTACGACCGGCAGATATGAAGCGACAATTACGAATGATTCACGAGCGTATCTTGGAAGCGGAGCGACAGCGGGCAGAACTTTTCTTATAGCTCTCAATATCTTCGATACTGCGACGACTAACGATTCGTTTCAGGTGCGAATTGATGCGCAGACTTGTTCATCTTTGAGAAGAGATTCAGGACCGTTATCAGCAGTGACGATATCTTCGAAGTTTACGTTCAATCCTGCTGATCAGGTTAGTGTGACTCAGAGAGGCGAATACGCATCTGCGACGATAGCAAAGGGAACTCCGGATTCCATGATATTGTCAATGCGATTGTCTGTTGATGCTGCTAACGATACGTTGACAAGATTTACGGTTGGAAACACAGGCACGATGACATCTGCGGATATTTCTTTAATGAAACTTTATCACGATGCAGGCTCGGATTCGGTTTTGACCGGAGCAGATACTCTTATTGCAACTTTGCAGTGGGACGGCTCGAACTGGAGCGCAGACACGATTTCGTATTATTTCGCGGGGGATTCGATAGATTTAATAACAACGATTTCGATTTCAGCGGGCGCGACCGGCGGAAGAACTTTTACCGGGAAGATTCCTGCTTCAAGCGTGAAGACTACTAAAGCCGAGACGGGACCATTATCGCAATTGACGAGTTTGATTGTGGTTACTATTGAATCTGAGTTAGGAGCAGACAGCGATATTGTTATAAACGAACTTCAGGAGAATCCCGGCAGTTCTTCTGATATCGACGGTGATGGTGATTCAAAGGAACGAGATGAGGAGTATGTTGAGGTCTTCAATCGAGGGACCAAGTCGGTTGACCTTGCAGGATGGACGATGGTCACTTCTAATTCCGGAGAGAATATTGTAATAACTTCAGGTGAGTCGGTGATTCTTAACTCCGGATGGTTTGGGGTATTCAAGAGCGAAACGACTCCGCAAGCTGCAAACGCAAGATTCTGGATATACAACGATTCCGGTAATCTTGTCGATTCGAAAACTTATTCTACGAATAATTGGACTACAGCGGCCGGAGTATTTAATTCTTCGAATGACACGGCATATTTAAAAAACTCTTCCGGTACTATTATAGATTCTTACGGTTATGGATCTACTACTAATGGAGACAGTCCATTTTACAGGTATCTTTCAGGTTTTAATTCTTTTAAAGGACCGCCTGGAACTTCACCTTCTTTTGGAAAACCTAATGGAAGATTTACTGTTTCTGCAGTTCCAAGCGCGGCTGATTTAGGTGAGTCATTTACATTGAACATAACCGCGCTGGATCACGACGTTAAGGTCATAACGGCATTTGATGGCACTGTATATTTTTCAGTAGATACAGGAACGATTGTTCCTACAACTTCAAATTCTTTTTCTAGCGGAGTTTTATCCGAATCCGTTTCTATAACTGGATTAACTTCAACCGAGTCTGTTACGATAAAAGTTTCTTACAATGTATCCGACACCGGCTTTACTAAAGTCACGATAAAAGGTCCAACAATAGTGACTGCAATAATCGACCTCGAGGCACGCGGTGACGAATCCGGATGCACTGGAACGCTTGCGAACGGAATAGATACTTACATTGCAGTATCGAACGCATCGGGAACAATAACATTTACGAATGTAACCTCCGGAACTTATACATTGTGGACAAAAGAGGACCATCATCTGAGGCACGTCAGGACAAATCTTGCTATTTCCGGTGATTCAACTATAAATGTTGGAGCTCATCTTGCCGGTGATGTGAATGGAAGCAATGACATTAATGTTTTTGATGGAGCAATTACACAGTTTTACAAGTTTTTCGGATATAATATTATTGCGGATATAGATGGCAACAGCTCGATTACTGATGCAGATTTGCAATGGGTCAGAACTAATTTCGGAAAGTCGGGAGAGTAAAAAAATGGGAGGAAACATTATTAACAATAGCAGAGGCAAGTTTGAATATCTTTGGTTAATTTTAGCGGCGGTGACTTTGCTATTGATACCTTCAGCCGCATCTGCTTCGAGTATCAGGTTGACCTCCACAACCGATACCTCCTACAATCCCGGCGTACTCGACGATACAGTCACAGCCGGCGACACCTTTATTCTCGAGATGTGGGTAAATGCTTCCGACACCGACGTAAACGGTATTGAGGCAACTCTCCAATTCGACGGAACAAAATTAACATTGATGGAATCGAGCGATGCGACAGATTCATTTCCACAAGCCTCTGCGGGAATAAATTCGAATGAAGACCACACTATTTTTGGAGATATACTCTTCAACTACGGAATCTCTGCAGGCTCTGCAACAGATACTACGAGATATTCTGCGCTGACAAATGCAGATTCAGTTAAAGTAGATGCGCGAGTAGTAAGATTTCTTTTTCAAGCAAACATAACAGCTTCGGGTACAACTACAATAAGTTTTGTGTCGAGCGCAAATGAGACTACGGCAGTGACACATGCTGATGGAACAGGAAGAAATGTTTTAACCGGAATAGATACTGGATACATACTGATACAAGCATCTTCTTCCATTCCTCAGATATGGTATGTGAACGACACTTCAACTGCCGGAGACTCATTTACTTCGGCAATAGGATATGACACAAACGACGGTTCTTCTCCGGCTACTCCGTTTAGGCGTATTGACTCCGCAGTAGCAGCTTTGCGCGCAGGCGACACGATCTACATCGACGCAGGAACTTTCTTTAATGATACGCTTGTGATCGATACATTCCCGGTATGGATATACGGCGTCGATTCTCTGGCAACCACAATTGACTTTTCAGATTCATCTGTGGGCGCATTTAAGTCTCTGTATCTCGATTCGGTTAGTTATGTCACATTGCGCGATTTTGGGATAAGAAATGGTTACAGAGGCGTGCTTGCAAGATATACGGATTCATCATTCATCGAGAGAGTAAGAGTTTCGAATTGCGATGCCGGAATTCTGTTCGAATGGTCATGCGATAGCAATACGATCAAGAGCTGCTACGCGCTTAATAATTCCTGGAGCGGAATTGTATTGAGTGACGGAGTTCGAAACGATGCAAGAAATAACATAGTGAGTTCAAATACTACATACAACATATTCCTTACAGCAGTTCAAAATTCCAGTATTACCTCGAACAATGTTAATAGCTCAGGCGGCTCAGGAATATATGCTGAGAATTCGCAGTTTTTGAATATTGATTCCAATGCTGTCAGTTCCAACACAACAAAGGGAATTCAGCTTGAACATAGTGATACTCTATGCAACGTAAGGTGGAACAATTGTTATGGAAACGGCAACGACGGAATTACGATAGCGAATGCTTCGGACACCGTGAATGTGTTTGAGAATATATGCGAAGCAAATACAACAAGCGGCATTGCATTGCTCCAGGCGAGAGGTGTGTTGGTTGTAGGAAATAGGTGCGAGACGAACTCAACAGGTATCTGGGCAGGCTCGTCATCGAATGACTTTACTATCAGAAATAATTTAGTGAGGTCGAATACGAATGCGGGTCTTGATTTGAACGATGCAGTTGGTTCGAATATTGTTGCCGCCAACGAGATCGATTCGAACGGCTCATGGGGAATTTACATTAACAATGCCGTATCTAACTTAACACTTTCGAAGAATAACATTCTGACCGAACCAAGTGAAACGAACGCGATATTCTGCGACAATGTTGCGCTGACGAACTTCATCAGGAATTACTGGTACTCGACCGACTCGATAACTATCAAGTCAGACCAGAACGGAGCCGCGTCTGCAACTGCGGGTTATACTCCATTCAGGATAGGAGCGGTCGATACATCAGTTGGAGCGGACACTGTTGCGCCTAATGCTCCTGATACGGTTGCGGCAAGTTTAGGCGGAGTCACTTCGATTACTGTGACGTGGGGCCCGGTTACGACTTCAGAAGAAGCAGAGGCGGCTTTGAATCTCGGAGGTTATCGCGTTTACAGAGCGACTGTTGATACTGCTTCGTCATGGACATATCGAGGACAGACTGATTCGACAACGCTTTCGTACACCGATGCCGGACTTGCTTCGAATACTCGATACTACTATCGAGTGACAGCATTCGACACAGGAAATACTTTTGCAAATGAATCCTTCTACTCCGATTCGATTGCATCGGAGACGACTGGAACTTCGGCGGCAAGTCAGATACGAATTGCGGCGGTGTTTGTTGACGATATTGGCGCAGGAGATGGTGACGGCGAATGGGTACTGCTTTACAACCAGACAGAAACTCCGGTCAGTTTGAACGGATGGTTAATTCGAGATTCAGGCGGCGCGACGAATGATGTTGTAATACCCGATTCAACGATTGCGGCGCACGGGTTCCTGCTGATTGCCGACGCCGGATTTAACGGAGTCAAAGACGTTGCGTCGTGGCCTAATGCGGACATTCTCGATGCAGTGACTTTTGGCAATGGCGCGGATGGAATAACTCTGCTCGATACGACTTGGCAGACAATTGACCGAGCCGGCTGGAATGGCGAATTAGTTGATGTCGAGGGAACGGCGTTTGCCGCGGGCTCTGGTCAGCTTCTTGTCAGAAAAGCGCATTCGCTTTCAACTGCTATTGACATTCTTGTCGGAGGCAGAGACGAAGTCGGCGGAGCGTGGTATGATTCCGGAGACAATTCATCAGACTTCTTGGTGATTCCGATTACAGATACTCAGAATTGGACTTTGCGTTCAGCGACTTCTTCGACTGAAACTCCGGGACAGAAGACGACAGTGGTAAAGATACTTTCAGAGATAAGTTCTACGCCGCATTACAAGAGTGAGACAGGTGTCATAGCCGCGATGCTATTTATTCAGGGCGACACAACGACGAATGGAACTTTGAATACGTTCAGAGTTTCCGCAACAGACTCTATCGAAGACACTAACTTCTCAGCAATAAAACTTTATCACGATGCAAATGCAGATGGAACTTTGGATTCAGGTGATACCCTGGTTTCAGTTTTGACTTCACTTGGCAATTCAACATGGGAGACAACAGGAATTTCTTACACATTCAACTCTTATGCGGGCGAAACATTCCTCGTGGTTCTGGATATTTCTTCAACTGTTACGAACGGCGAGACATTCCAGGCGGCAATTGCAACTCGAACTGCAAAGGCGTCAAACGCTGACTCAGGTCCGACGGCGGCACGAACATCTGCGGGCGTGATAACGATACTGGATTTGAATCCGCTGACGGTAACGAAGAATGCGGATATTACTTCGGATACAGTTTCATCAACTGCGGATACGATTACTGTGATGGCGTTCAAGATTATCGGAGATCCGACTGGCGATACATTGACGAAGTTTATGATTTCAAATAAGGGTTTGCTCGATTCCGATGACATCTCCGCAGTTAGATTGTGGAAGGATGTGGATGCGGATTCACAGTATTCTACCGGAGATCAACTCGTTTCTACTTTGATCGCGTCTGCATCGAAGCAGTGGAGCGACACGACTTTGAGTTACGGCATTGGAACGGGGACAAATTTTGTAGTCACGATAGATCTTGGCAATGCAACGAATGGTGAGACATTCTCTGCGATTATTTTTGCGAACACTTTACTTGCTCAAAACTTTGATACAGGTCCGACTTCAGATGTTAGTGAACCAGGCGTAATAACAGTTTCAAGCGCTTTGAATGTGAGAATTCTTCTGACCGAAGTTCAGACTAATGGCACAGATTTTGTTGAGCTATGGGTTCTCGATGACGGCAATGGCGGAACTGGAGTCAACATTGCAGGCTGGAAGATTAATGATTATGGTTCAGGTACAGACCGAAAGATATTCGGAGACACTGACAATAACGGAACAGTTGACACAGCAGTATTTGTTGTCACAGGCGACAGAATAGTCGCTTACGATGCAGTTGGAACGGATTCAGATATTGCAGTTTCAGGAGTGCTCGATTTATACAATTCGGGCTTAATACTTACCGGAACTGACGACGAGGTTATTCTGTACGACTCGAATAACACAGCGCGCGATGCAGTTGCGTGGGCGAATCGCAATGGTTCTCATTCAAACGCCGCAGATCTTACGGCTTTGATTTCGCTTGGGCAGTGGAATACAACCTCTGCGAATGAGAATGGTTGCGTGACGCCTCGAACAGGCACTTCCTTTGCGTATTCAATCCAGCGCGGAGGAGTTCAAGATCGCGATACATATCTTGACTGGGGCGAAGCGGCTCCGACGTTGGGCGCGGCGAATTCGATTGAGTCGCCTGCTGTTGCTCCGACTCGGATTACTCCTCTCAACCTTCTCGATGTTCCGAATGATTTCGGAGGTTCGCTTAAACTTACATGGACACCTGATACTTCAAACTCTGACTTCAAAGAATACAGAATTTACTTTGAGACATATCCGCTTGCGAATTTACTCGATTCGACAACTACTCCTTACACAACGATTACAGACTCTTCGACATCTTACTACACTCGGACGGGACTGACTGATGGTGATTCTTATTATGCAGTTGCGACTGCGGTTGACAGTTGGGGACTTGAGTACAGGTTTGGTCTATCCGATACAGGACCTGCGTATTCGATTAAAGATGTGACAGGAAATCCGTTGATGCGATTTACCGAGGTAAAGTTTGCAAATACGGACACTTCTGAGTTCATCGAGATAATTGTTTTGAATGACGGAAATCCATCAGGACCGGTCGACATTTCAGGTTTCAAGGTTGCGGCAGACGACACGGTTACGGGAGACATAATCAACTTCGGCTCGATAACCGTGACTGATTCCGATTACATTGTATTGAGAAAATCATCAGGCACGAGCGAGACCGATTCAGGTTTGGACGGTGTCATTAACATCTACAACCTGACATTCAGCCTACCGGAGAGTGATGAGGGACTCTTCCTTATTCAAGGCGGAAGCGATACGATACTCGATTTTGTCTTCTGGTCAACGCGAGATGGTTCGCCTACAGCGGCGGAGCAGACTGATTTGAATTATGCTATTGCGAAAGGTGCATGGATAGGCGGAGCATTTCAGAACAACGGACGGAATCCTGAGTTGTTGACTAACTTCAACAATGACTCATCGATCACGCGTTCGAAGTTATTCGACGATACGAATTCGGATACTGACTGGGCAATCGATACGACTCCGACGCCGGGCACAGTAACCACGCTTACTGAAGTACCATTTTCAGCGCCTCCGGCAGTTAACGGAACCAGCGCAAATGATGTAGCAGGAGATTTCGGCGGCGCAATAAAGGTGACATGGAATTCTGTTGCCGCAGGCGATCTGCATCACTTCAATATCTATCGTGAGACTACGGCAATTTCGGCATCGCTCTACGGAACAAATTTGTATCCGCGCGATTCTGCTATTGCGACCGAGACTTCGGTTATTATTTCGAATTTGACAAATGGCGAGACATATTGGTTTGCAGTGACTGCAGTTGATTCATGGGGCAACGAATTGAAGACAGGGCTTGTAAACGACTCTGCAGTGCCGACTGCTGATATTGTGGGAGAGACTTTGCTTATCACTGAGGTTTCTTTTGCTGAGAATTCAGCAGGAGTGAACGGACATGATTGGGTTGAGATAAAGGTAGTTTACGATGGAAACAACGGAAACGGTATTGCCTTGAACGGATGGAATGTTGCTTCGACAGCGCTCTTTAATCCGTCGATAAGTCTAACTGGTGCCACGGCTTACACTGGAGATTACATTCTGATTCATTCAGAGGCAGGAACGGATGAGACCGATTCTATGGCTGGCAATGGAGATGGTGTGATTGACCTCTACTGGACGACTGCGCTGACAGGTACGGATAATTCGATAACGATTTATCGGCCTGACGGCGATACGGAAGACTTTGTTGTTTGGACCTCACCGTCTGGAGCACCGGTAAATACGAACGAG
>Ga0100398_1004485_pt1 | contig 11305 bp, 12 predicted proteins | sample CryGeymeta201522_FD_81568 | JGI IMG/M metagenome (GOLD analysis project Ga0100398, IMG submission 81568) | Groundwater microbial communities from Crystal Geyser aquifers in Utah, USA - Crystal Geyser metaG 2015-22 | ecosystem: Environmental > Aquatic > Deep subsurface > Groundwater | place: USA... | reverse complement strand
GTAATTTTTTCGTCAAAATCAGGCAGTTGGATTTCCCCTGCCGCGGTCAAAAGCTGCTGCGCCAAAAAAAGATTGCTGGCCAAAACGCCGTTGACACTCCGACCGGTTTCTTTTTGCAAAAACCAGGCCGCCCGCTGGGCCGAAGTGGGAAAATCAGGGTCCCAATTAGAATCACGCAACCACCAATTGGCTTCACCTAAATATTTTTTGAGGGCCGCCGGCGGTTCAACATGACCCTTGAGCTGGCCGTCGGCGTTGTAAACATCCTGGACTTCAAAATCAGCCAGCCTTCCCCGATCAAAAGTCACCAAGGCAAAAGAGCCGATAAAGCCGCCGGTGGGCCGCAGCTCATGGTTGTTTTGCAGCAAAACCAAATAGGTTTTTTTCTGACGGCCGCCGGTCAGCTCCGGCAAAGTTAACACCAAGGCCTTGGCATCTCCTAGCAACTGGCGGATAGCCGGCAGCTGCTGCTGCCAACGCCCAAAACGAGCCAGCCAAACCGTTGTCTGCGTTTTCTCCAATTCCGCCTGCACCAAAGAAAACTGGCGGTAACTGTAATCAAAATCTGCCGCCATTTGTGACGTGAGCGCGGCCAAATCCCCGGCTTCGTCTTTGAGAACAAATCCCGCCAAGTCTTCCATGGTTTCCCCCACCTCACCCAAATGAGCCAAACCGTCCGTGCTGATTTTGGCCAAACTAATAATCTGGTTGCCCTGCTGGTAGATTTTTCGCTGGCCCAAAAGCTCAAAAAAAGGCGCAAAATAACCCAGGCCTTTTTGGAGACGTACAAATGATTTGGTAGATTTTTGCGCGCTGCGTTTGGCGGTTTTTAAATCCAAATCAAGCACCGCCTGCTGGGATTTTTGCAAATGGTAACCGCCCCAAAAAAAGTCGGTCATTAAAAATAAAAACGGCGCCAAAAAAATTAAAACCGCCAGCGCCAAAAAAACCAACGGCCCTGACCGCCTTGGCTGGCCCACCACCGGTGGCAATGATGTAAGCAAGCTTGCCTCTTGCTCTGGAGGCAAAGCCGCCCTTTTCCGACCGGCAAAAAATTTCAGCGTCCGCTCAATCCCCTCATCCAGCAGGGTCTGGGAATGCCACTCCGCACTGAATTTAAGTTGATTGGAAAAAAGATCATCCGTCAATTTTTTGGCCCCTGATTGCCGCTCGATTTTTAACTCGCGGCTGCTTTTGGCTTGCAATTTTTTGGCCAGAGTCAGCGCGCTGACCCCCTGTCTTTCAAACAAGGCCAGCTGTTGGCCATCTGTCCCCGCCCCAAACATGGCCTTGGTAATGCCATAAATTACGTCGGCCACAAACGTGGGATAAACTTTGACCAAGCCGTCGCCGGGAAGTTTCAAGGGAAAACCAAAAATAGCCGCTTTAAATAAGGAAACCGTTAAACTCTGGCGGTCAAGATTCATCCGGGGGCCATAAACATCACGGACATAAACTACCCGCGCGTTCACTTGGCCAAAAGCCATTGCCTGTCGATCACCCAGCCCCCTGACCTCTAAATACTTGGCCCCGGTTCTTCCGGCCAGGCCAAGCAGATTTTGCGAAGACTGCGGGAAAACCGCCAGATTAAAAATAAACGCAACGTCATCCTGAAAAACAAACGGTTTAGCCAAATCATGCTTGAAAAAAGAAAAATCCGGAGAGGAAAAAATTTTTTGGAGATTTTCTTTTCTGCCCACCGACAGCTTGTCAAGGCAAATCACCCGGCAGCCATTCAGAATTAACGCCTCGCACAAAAAAGATCCCAGGCAACCGGCGCCGCCCGCCACAATCGCTACCGGCTTTTTTTCAAACTTTTGCTGGACAGTAATCATTCTTCTATCTTAAAGAAAACCGGCGTTCTTTTCAAGAAAGAGTCTTGACTAAAAAAAGTATATATGAAAAAACTTGGGGCCATCTGCACTGACCCTGACAGGAAAAAAAATCAGCTTATAATCAACTCGCGGTCAAGACATTGATTGACCAAAAAATCCGCCTGTTTGTTTTGGTAACGGGGAACAAAATGATAAATAATTTTTTTACCCAATTGCTGTTCTAAACCACGCACTTTAATCGCCAAAACGCGCAGTTTGGCGTCTTTAATTTTATAAAGGCCGTTGAGTTGATTGACCACCAATTTGGAATCAAGAAAAAAAGTGATCAGTGATTGGGGCGAAGTGACGGGTGAATTAAGCAACCACTGCAGAGCCGCAATTACCGCCGCATATTCCGCCACATTATTAGTGGTCTTGCCAAGATATTTTTGACCCTGCGCCAAAATTTTTTTCTGGTCATCCCGGACGATAAATCCCGCCGCCGCGGGACCGGGATTACCGCGCGCCCCGCCATCAGTATGGACAAATAATGGCTTTTCCATCAAGGCCATCATAGCAAAAAAACGCCTGATGATCCAGAATTAAAAATTTACAATTGCCAATTTTCAATTTACAATGGATAACCAATGTTCAATGATTTAATTTTCAAACCGTTTGCAAATTTAAACATCATCTGCAACTTGAGGTGTGATTTATCATTCCTCAAGCTGCCGCAGGCGTTTGCTAAAACACACCCCTGGGGAGTGAAATATTCACACCCCATGGGTGTTTACTTTTCAGCAATTGTCAAATCAGCCAAAAATTAGTTTGAAAATTAATCAATGTCTTTTTTTCAACAAATTCGCCAAATTGTCAGCCGAATTCCTGCCGGTAAGGTAACTACCTATGGGGCGATTGCCCGGGTCTTATCAACCCGCGACGCCCGGCTGGTTGGTTGGGCACTGCACGGTAATCGTGATCCGCAAATCCCCTGCCACCGGGTGGTCAAAAAAGACGGCGCACTCGCTAAGGGTTTTTTGTTTTGCGGCCAAAGTGGGGGTAAAAGCCAACGGCAAAAATTACGGCAGGAAGGGATTGCCTTTGTTCAGGCAAAAGTTAACTTAAAAAAACATTTTTGGCAGCCTGTTTCGTCAATTGCATCAGGGTGCGCGGAAAAGAAACCAATGACGGCACAAAGTGCAGCAACTTAAAAATAAACACCGTGGTGATCAGCAAGACCAATGCTTCCGTAAAAATTGTCACCACGGCCGCCCCATAATAGGAAAACCGGGGAATCACCACCAAGTTGGCAGTCACATTAAAAATCAAGGCGCTTAGGGCCACCAAAAAATAAGGCCGCTGTTTACCCAAAGCCACAATCGTGTAACCGGTCAGGTGATTGAGATAAGCCAAAAAAACCGCCACTGTCAAAAGCCGCATCACCTCCACGGCCTGGGCAAACTCCACAAATCGTTGGCGGGCCAGCAGCCCAATAATGACAGGCGCCAGCCAATAAACCGTCGCCGCGAGCAAAAAACCGCCGACCAGCAAAATATCAAAAGCTTTTTGGTAAGTCTGGCGCAGCTTGCTCCCCCATTGCTCCACATCACCCCAGCGGGCAAAAACCGGCAGCAAAGCATTCATCAAAAAGGCCGCCCCTAAAATCAGCACATCATAAACCCGGTAAGCCAAGCCATAAATCCCCACCGCATCACTGCCCTTGATTATTCCCAGCATAAGGGTGTCAATTTTGTTATCAATGGTAAACATCAGCAAAATGGCGCCCATCGGCAGCACCTCCCCAAGCAGCGGCTTAAAAATTGCTGGCTGAAAACTAAATTGCCAATGAAGCTGGCCGCGCATCAAAAAAATGCCTGCTCCCAAAGCCAGCACCGTCGCCAAAAGGTAACCGAAAAGCAGCTGGTCAACCCCCAACCCGAGTCGGACAAAAAGCCAAGAAATAAACAAAATTAAGCCGCTGGCGATCATGTCCACGATCGCCGTTTTGTGCATTTGCAACCGTGCTTGCCAAACCATCGCCAGAAAGTCGCGACCCGATTTAAAAAGCAAAAAAAGGGCCATCCAAATCACCGCTCGGGGCAAGAAGAGCAGCAACCCGATGACTGCCAAAAAACTGAAAACCGCTTTGAACAAAAAAAATTGGCCCAGAAGCACTGCTTGCCGCGACGGATTTTTGGCTGCTTCCCTCGCCCCAATGGTACTGGTCCCCCAATCGGCCAAACAGCCGAACAAAATCAACAAGGTAATCACATAGATATAATCGCCAAAGCCGGTTTTGCCCAAATAGCCGACCAGCAAGACGGTCGTCAGCAAAGCAAAAAAAACCGTCACGACTTTACCCGCAATTTGAACCACTGTATTAAAAGCGATTTTACCGGTCAAAGACCTAGCCACTTTTAAATTCCTGGGGATGCTTGAAACTGTAATCCAGCTGAAAACCAATAAACAAGAGGGCCGGCGGTAACCCTAACAAAAAACTGCGCGTTGCCAAACCATAGGCTTGAGTATCAATCAGCAGCCACACTGCCCAAAAAGCGGCGGCCAGCATCGCCAAGTGGCCCAACTGTTTTAGGGGCTTTTGCCAACCGGCTACAAGCAAACTCCAAAAGCCAAAAAAATAAACCGGCAAAATTGTGGCGTAGAGCAGCGCTGCTTGACCAAAAAGAAAGTAAGCTCCTGCTCCCAGCAAATAGAAAAAACTGATCGGCACACAAGCATGCAAAAGCAGCCAACGCCACCAGCCCCACCTTAAATCTTGGCCATAACGAACCGTGAGAATCAGGAGATTAACCAACAGACCGCCGGCTAAAAATAGTCCCACCGCATCCCTCATATTTTTTCATTTTACTCGTTTTTGCCTGCCATGCCAAGCCAAAAACGACCGCCAGCAGCAGTTGGTTTTGCTGCAAAGTTAACCAATAATGATCAAAAAGCCCGGTAAAAAAAATGATCAACAGCGCAGCCAGTATCATGAACGACGGTGAGGTAGCAACACGACGCACGGTCTGTCCCCAAAAAAAGAGCAAAATTGCCAGACCAGCCAAACCGGTCTCCGCGGCCGTGAGCAAAAAAATATTGTGGACCGGCTGCACCCAATAAGTTGAGGCGGCTACTTGCCAAAAATCAGGCAGACGAACAATAAAATTACCAAGGCCGACTCCCCAAAAAGGTTTGGCTTTGATCATTTGCCAAGCGGCTTTAACCAAGTCCGCTCTTTGCAGGAAACTGGTGCTGGCAAAAAAAGCGTAAATGCCCCCTGAGGCGTGCGCAGCATTCCTTAGGGGGCTAGTTCGACGGAGGTGGAATACAAGAAGCAAACCCCCTGCCAGCCAAGTTGCCCGGGAAAAGGACAAGCCGATCGCCACCACGCCCACGGCCACCACCGGCCAGCGCCAAAACTTAAGCTTGGCCGCCACCAAAATCAAGGCAACCAGCAAAAAACCCGCTAAGGAATTGGGATGAGAAAAAGTGGCGTAAGGCCGCAATAACAGTCGCCCCTGCCAGTCAAACTTGGCAATCCCCGGCGTGCTGATGTCAAAATGACGCTCCCCCAGCCAATAAAGCCAACCGCCTAATGATGACTGGCAAAAAAACTGGCTTATTGCCAACAATGAGGTCAACACTACCGCGAGGCTTAAAGCGGCCGGCAAAAGGCGGCGGGTAAATTTTTTTTCAGCCACATAAAGCCCCAAGAAAAACAGCTCACTGATTTTAAAAAATTTTAAGAAGGCGACCGGTTGGCTGGCGGCAAAAAGACAGTTAATAAACAAAAAAATAACGGCAACGCGTAGGGGCGTATTGCAATACGCCCCTACAGACAAGCGTTTTTCCCAAAACCACAGCAGCAGAAGGAAGATAACCAAGACATCCGTCAGATAAAGCGTCGGGGCGAGGTAGTCAATCCGCAGACCCAATACCTGGCTAAAATCAAACCAGAAATGTTTGCCTAACTGGGAGGGCAGCAGCAAAATCAGCCACCAAAAAACTATCTTTTGGCAACCCTGATTCCGCTTACTTAAGTTGGACCACCACCCCCCGCTGGGGTTCTTCTCCTTGCGATTCGGTTTGGACATCAGGGGCGTCGGCCAAGATCAGGTGAATAATGCGGCGCTCGCGGGCGTTCATTGGCGGCAGGCTGTAGGGCTTCTGGGAAAACCTGACTCGTTGGGCCGCCGTCAAAGCCATTTTCTCTAAAATTTCTCGGCGCCGCTGCAAATAGCCGTCAACATCCACGGTTAGCCTCACCCACTCGCCAAGCTGGCGGTAAACCATCAGCGACAAAACCAACTGCAAGCCGGTTAAGGTCTCACCATGAAAGCCGATCAGCAAAGCCGGGTTTTCCATCTTCACACTGATCAGCCAGCCCTCGTTTTGCTTGGCCACCGTTAAATCAACCGGTATTGCCAAAAGGGAAAAAATCTTTTTGGCTAATGTTTCAACTTGATTTTTTTGAGCCATGGTTCAAGGCCTCCCCAACCGCTAACAAAATATTGCTGCAGGGCCGTGGAAAAGGAAAAAACAAACCAGTAAAGCACCAAGGCCGAGGGGAAGCGAAAGCCAATTAAAATTGTCATTAACGGAAAAAGGTAAAGCATTTGTGACTGCATTGCCGTGGCGATATCGTCTTGCTTTTCTGCTGTTTTTTTGGCTAATTGCTGTGAAGCGCTGACCGCCGGCTGCATCATTTTGGAGGAAACTACCTGCGCCAACGCCGCCAAAATCAAAAACAGCCCGGGCAGGGCAAAAGTAATCCCCGGCAGTTTAAAAGTGTCCGGCTTGGTTAAATCAAGATACCAAAAGCGGGTGTTAATGACCGCATCGGCCGGTAGTTTTAAAAATGGGTAAAGGATCTCGTTGAGTTTGCTGATCGTTTCCCCGCTGGTAGTCAGCACTTGATTAAAGGCTTGATACAAGGCGATCAGTATCACGATTTGAATAATTTGCGGCAAACAACCCGCGGCCGGGTTGACGCCATGCTTCTTGTAAAGTTCCATTTGGGCTCGAGCCAATTTTTGCTTATCACCGGCGTATTTAGCTTTAAGCTTTTCCATCTCCGGAGCAATTTCTTTAATTTTGTTGGCGGCTTTTAACGAAGGGTGCGTCAGCGGCACTAAAAGCAAACGAATAATAATGGTCACCGCAATCACGGCCACGCCAAAATTACCGGATAACTGGTTTAAAAAAACCAGCGTGTTAACTAATGGTTGATAGAGTAAAGTTTGCCACATCGTCAAAGCGGGTCCCAGCCGCCTTCATGCCAAACATGGCAGCGGCTGATTCTTTTAGCACCCATCCATGCGCCTCGGATTATACCATAGCGCCTGATCGCCTGATAAGTGTATTCCGAGCAGGAGGGCAAAAAACGGCAAGCCCGACCGGAAGAAAAATAACGCTGGTAAAAACGAATAATTTTTAAAAGAATTTTAGTCACTTCTAAAGATGGCTGCTTTTTGAAAAATTGCCTCTATCTCTTGGGCCAATTCTTTTTGGCTGGCCGTCACAATATCTTTTTTGGCCAAAAAAACGACGGTCAAACTTGGTTTGATTTGCGGTAAAAGTGGCTGGACGCTGGCGGCCAGTAAGCGCTTGACTCGGTTGCGGCTGACGGCGCGCCGATCAATTTTTTTAGAAACCACAAAAGCAAACTGGGCACTCCCTGCCCTCCGATTCGGAGGGCCAAGCAATAAACTAAAACTGCGGCTGGAATAAACTTTGGCCTGCTTTTTAAGCTGATTAAATTCTCTTTTTAGCGACAGGCGCGCGTTTCTGGGAAGCATTAGACGGTAAGCTTTTTTCTGCCCTTTTGCCTTCTTCTTTGCAGCACTTGGCGACCACCACGCGTCTTGACTCGCTGGCGAAAACCATGGGTTTTGGCGCGCTTGCCTTTTTTGGGTTGATAAGTCTGTTTGGGCATCACATTAGGATATATCGAATTCAGAAAAAAAACAAGGCTTGACATAATGTGGAAAACTTCTTAAATTAGAATCAATCATTACTTCTGCCCTGTTGATTAATCTCCACAGCTATGGATGAATTAAAAGTTTGGAAAACCGTTTTAGAAAATCTTAAGCTTAACTTGTCGACCGCTAATTTTTCTACTTGGTTTCCCCAAACATTTATCAATGCCGTCAAGGCCGTTGACCAAAAACGCCAAATCGTCGAAATCGCTTGCCCCAACGCTTTTGCCCGCAATACCGTTGAAAATCGGTATTATTCCCTGATCAAGGACGCGCTTGACCAAATTACTGAAAAAAAATGTGATTTAGTCTTCATTGTTAAAGGTGGTAAAAAAATCATCAGCAACCAAAGCGATGATAATCAAGACGGCCTCTTTGAAAAAACCAAAGTCCCTCCCGCCAAAAGTGATTCTTTCCAACAAATCCTCAAAAGGGCTGGCTTGAGAGCAGATTTTAATTTTGACAACTTCGCCGTTTCCTCCACCAACCAAATGGCTCACGCGGCCGCCATGGCGGTCAGCAAAAGCGCCGGCCAAGCTTACAACCCGCTCTTTTTGTACGGCGGGGTGGGCGTCGGCAAAACCCACCTGATGCAAGCGGTGGCCCAAGAAATTTTGCTAAAAACGCCGCAAATCAAAGTCATTTATTGCACCAGTGAAGATTTTACCAACGAAATTGTCAACGCGATCAGAAGCAAGGCGACTGATCAATTTAAAAACAAATACCGCTCGGCGCGGCTCCTGCTGGTCGACGATATTCAGTTTATCGCCGGTAAAGACCGAGCTCAAGAAGAGTTTTTCCACACTTTTAACAGCATTAGTCGCGTCGGTGGGCAAGTGATTTTGACTTCTGATCGCCGGCCTGACGAAATTGACAAATTAGAGGACCGGTTGCGCTCCCGATTTGAAGGCGGCTTGGCCATTGACATCCAATCGCCGGATTTCGAATTAAGAACGGCCATCTTGTTGATCAAAGCCCAGCAAAAAAAGATCAAATTGCCGATGGACGTGGCGCAACTGGTGGCCGGCAACATCACTTCCACCCGCAAACTGGAGGGGATGCTTTTCCGCCTCATTGCGGAAATGAAAACGACCGGCCAGCCAATTACTCCGGAGATGGCCAGCGCTATTTTGGGCCAAAACAGTGAAACTAACAATGTGCCCCGGCGGGTAGTCCGGCCAAAAGAAGTTTTAAGCGCCGTCGCCAATCATTATGATTTAAAAATTGCTGATTTGACCGGGCCGCGGCGGCCAAAAACAATCGCTGAAGCCAGACAAATTTCCATGTACCTTTTGAAAAGTGATTTAAATTTGCCCTACGTTGAAATCGGCCGGTTTTTAGGCAACCGCGACCACACCACAATTATGTACGGTGTCGGGAAGATTACTCACAACTTATCCACATCGGAAGAATTGCGTGTTGATATTGCGGGGATAAAACAAAAGCTTTATGGATAACTTGGCGATCTTTTCCACTTGCCCACCTTTCACCGTTAATTACCAACCCGGTTTTAGACAAAAACAAAAGCCGAAACTTGATTCTGGCCGGAGTTTTTTTACACTTATCCACACCACTACTACAACTACTAGTTTATTTAAAAAGTAAAACGTGATAGGTTATTTATTAAAACCATTATGAAATTAGACATTCTTCAAGAAAACTTGGCTAAGGGATTAATCATTGTGGGACGAACCATTTCCACCAGAGCTCAACTCCCGATTTTAAGCAATGTTTTGCTGGCCACTGACCAGGGTCGTTTGCGATTTTCGGCCACTAATTTGGAAACAGGCATTAATTTTTGGGCCGGGGCCAAAATTATTGAAAAAGGCGAAATTACCGTGCCGGCAAAAACTTTAGCGGAATTTGTGACTTCTTTGCCCGCCGAAAAAGTGAGCTTAGAAACAAAAGAAAATAGTTTAAAGATTAGCTGCGGTGCTTATCAGGCTGATTTGGTGGGTTTATCCAGCAAAGAGTTTCCCGCGATCCCTTCGGCAAAGCAAAAACCTTCTTTGACGGTCAGCGATTTGGCTGCCGCCGTGCCCCAAGTGGCTTTTGCGGCCGCCCAAGACGAAAGCCGACCGGTTCTGGCGGGCGTGCTGGTTTCTTTTACTGATCAAGGATTGCAACTGGTGGCAACTGATGGTTATCGCTTGTCGGTCAAAAAAATTAACGGCATTAAAAACAGTTTCAAAGAAACTAAATTGCCAAAAAACCTCATTATTCCCGGTTGGGCCTTGACCGAAGTGGTGCGGATTATTGGGGGTGGCGAAGAAGTGAAGCCGGTAGGTTTGGAAATCAGCCTGGATGCTAATCAGATAATTTTTGTGATGGATGAGGCAGAAGTGATTTCCCGATTAATTGAGGGTGAGTTTCCTGATTTTGCCAAAGTGATTCCCCCAGCCACCGTTACCAAGATTATTTTGGAAAAAGAAAGTTTTTTGCGGGCCGTGCGCATGGCGGCGATTTTTGCTCGTGAATCAGCCAACATTGTGAAATTTAAAATTGCCAAAAACAAACTGACGGTCAGCGCCAACGCCGCTCAAGTGGGGGAGAACATTTCGGAATTGGAAGCGGTCTTGACAGGCAAAGAAAATCAAATTGCTTTCAATTCCCGCTATTTAATTGAATTTTTGAACAACACCCCTGGTGAGCAAATCAGTTTGGAAATGAATGATCGTTTGAGTCCGGGGATTTTTAAAGCGGTTGGTGACGACAGTTACCTGCACATCATCATGCCGGTCAGAGTGCAGGAGTAACAAAAATAAGTTGATGGCTTGCAGGGTCAATTCCTTTTGACTTCATCCAACTAGCAATTTCTTGCTGAATAATTTGCTGGTCTTCTTGATTACTTTTTAATTTTATTTTTAATTCAAACGGAGCTTGGTAAGTAAGACGATATTTTTCGGTTTCATAAGGGAGAAAAGAAAACAAAGGAAAATTTTTTTCTAAAGACTTGGTAATTTCTGATGGCTGATCACCTTGTTCAAATACTGATGGCGGTGTTTTTGAAGGCGTCGCTTTTGGTAAGGAAGGCATTGGAGTAATTAACGGGGGGATTGGTTTAGGCGGTTGAAAAAAATGGCTAAATAATAAAAGCGTTATGGCTAGAGTTAAAAAAACGATCAAAATAAATAAAGGTAATTTTTTCTTCATTTTGCTCTCAAAAAACCATCCCAATAAACTGGATTAATGCTTTCAATTTGAATCAAACCGGATGGCCCGTAAGCTTGGGCGACAATAATTTCTTCATTTTCCCGATTAAAATCAATAACAATGCCGATGTGCCCATAAATATTGCCCTTAATAATAACTAAATCGCCAATTTGAACCGCACTCATCTCATAATTGGCGGCGTAGTAAAAATTATCTTCTTGACGGTTGAGGTAGTCATGAGCATGGTAACCACTACCGGGGTCTTTGCCTTCAGCCGCCATGATCGCGCGGACAAAGCCAGCACATTGAAGTCCGGGGCCAATGTCAAAAACAGAATAATGAAATTGGTCAATGATAGTT
>Ga0100398_1004478_pt1 | contig 11315 bp, 10 predicted proteins | sample CryGeymeta201522_FD_81568 | JGI IMG/M metagenome (GOLD analysis project Ga0100398, IMG submission 81568) | Groundwater microbial communities from Crystal Geyser aquifers in Utah, USA - Crystal Geyser metaG 2015-22 | ecosystem: Environmental > Aquatic > Deep subsurface > Groundwater | place: USA... | reverse complement strand
GACTTCACCCTGCCCGCCGGGTTTGCGATCTGGGCCGTGCTCTATTTTCTGTTCGGCTACATCCTGTATGCGTCGGTCCTGGGCGCGCTGGGCGCGCTGGCCCCGAATGTGCGTGAGGGGACGCAGTTCACCTTTCTCGCGATCTTGCCGTTGCTGGTGCCGATCTGGCTGAACACCGCGTTCACCCAGGCGCCGGACGGCGCGCTGGCGACCGCGCTCAGCCTCTTCCCGCTGACCGCGCCCACCGCGATGGTGACGCGCTTGTCGATCAGCCACGTGCCGCTCTGGCAACCGGTCGTCAGCCTGGCCGGCCTGGCTGGCACGACCTACCTGTTCGTGTTGCTCTCAGGGCGTTTCTTCCGCGCGGACACGTTGCTCTCGGACGCCAGCCTGAACTGGGGGCGGATCGTGCGAGAAGTGCGCGGCGTGCGCCTGCACTTGACAGCATGATAAACCGTGATAGAGTTGCACTATCAATAGCACTGCCTCGCGTCAGGCAGGTACGCCTTGCGCGAGGGGAAACGACGTGTGCGATAGGATTTGCTATATCGTGGATGGAAAATCAACAAACACGAAGTAATCCGCAGGATACAGGTAATCTTCGCCCTCGTTATCGACAACACGAACATAATTCGATCTCGCGGCGCTCTCGTCGGGCAAGACTTCATATACCATGCGCGGCGTCAGCAAATCCGGGTCATCGCTATGGATGCAGATGGCAAGATGTCGGCAATCTCGCCGGTAGTCTCGAATCATCTCAAGGTACACTATCCTGTCGGCCCTCGGCTGTGCACGGTCGAACCTCCAGCGAGGGTGGGGGGCGCAGGTGACCCCGGAACACCCACTGCCTTGCGCCACCTACACGGTAAGCTGTTCAGAGGCGGACAGTAAGGTCTGCTCTACTGCTTGAGGCAATGCAATGGGGTAGAATCGCTCTGTGGAGTAAGCATAATCTTCACCACTCTCATCAATCACCCGGACATAGCCGTGGACTGCCGCCTCTTCATCGGGAATAACCCGATAGAGTTTGCCGACTTCCAGCGAAGCGGGGTAATCCTCATTGCTGAGACAGATGGCAAAGTATGGTGTGGATAGGTGTCGTTTGTTCATGATCATCACTCAGTCCAGAAATGGCAACTTCAGTTTGAATTCCTTTCTCCCGATACCGTGAGCTTCGTACCAATGAATTTCAGCAGTGCGTATCGAACCATCCCTCAGCCGTACCAGGGCAATCCCTTTGAGTTTTCGCCAGCGGCCTTCGCCGTATTGCTTACGCAAGCGCGTCAGGTCACGGATGGACCGTTCAATCGCGATGGGTTGAATGTGGGTAATCTCTCCGACGATTTCGAAGTCCATGCACTCATCCAGGGTTACAAGACTTCAGATATCATGCGCGGCGTTAGCAAGTCCGGATCATCGCTACGGATTCGGATGGCGGATTGCGGGCTTGGCTCTTGAAGCACAGTATAAGACATGTCGGCGGCGCTGTCAACAGGTTTCGCGAGCGCGGCCCGTCACACCGCGCGGCCGCATCGCCGCACCGCGACCTGCTGGAACAGCGCGTCCAGCTCCTCCCGCGGGGGGAGGCGCGCGCCCAGGCGGGTGATGGCGCCGGCCGCAAACGCGGTGGCCAGCCGGGCGCAATCGGCGAGGTCCATGCCCTGGGTGCGGCCGGCGATCACGCCCGCCACCAGCGCGTCGCCAGCCCCCACGGTGCTCTTGACGGCTACGGCCGGCGGTGTGACCGCCAGGCTGCGCGTCGCGTCCACGAACAGCGCGCCCCGTTCCCCCATCGAGGCGACGACCAGCTCGATGCCGCTCGCCAGCAGACGGCGGGCCGCGGCCTCGATGGCGGTTTCGCCGGCCAACGCCCCTCCGCACAACTCGCTCAGTTCATCCACGTTCGGCTTGACCACGGTCGGGCCGGCCTGGATGCCCAGGCGCAGGGGTTCCCGACTGGTATCCAGCGCGACCGATCGTCCTCGCGCCTTGAGCCGGCCGATGATGTCGGCGTAGAGCGTCTCGGGCACGCCGGGCGGCAGGTTGCCGGAGAGCGCGAACCAGTCGCAATCGTTGGCAAGCTGGTCGATGGTCGCCAGCAGCGTCGCGACCGCCTCGGCCGTGGGGGCCTGGCCGGGCATGTTGATGTCGGTCGTCTGTCCGGCAGCCTCATCGACGATCTTGATCCCGGTGCGGGTCCGGCCGGGGATGCGCACGCAGCGGTCCGCGATCCCCTTGCGAGCGAAGAGTTGCTCGAAGAGCCCCAGGTTCTCCTGGCCGAGAAAGCCGGTGGCGACCACTTCCAGGTCGAAGTCAGCCCCTACGGCGGCGCCATAGTCGGCCAGGAACGCGGCCACGTTCACCCCTTTGCCGCCCGCGTCCCATTGCATCGAACCCCCACGGTTGACCGTGCCGGGCCGGAACCGGTCCACCCGCACGGTCTGGTCGATGGCCGGATTGAGGGTCACTGTCGCGATTCTCATGGTGTCATCCCTCCGGGTCTACGCCCGACGTGATCACGAAGCTCTCTCAGAGATAACCGATAACCCCACGTTTGTCAAGCTGGCCGGGGCTTGACAATTAAACCCTGGGCTCGTATGATAGCAGACAACCCGCGCAGGGTGGAGATCGCGCTGCGCGAGGGTAAAGCCGCGTTCAAAAATCACTTAACAAGATCAGGGCTAAGGATGGCTAAGGCTTAATAACTTACTCATCTGCTCCGGCAAATGAAGGGGGGACTTGCGCAAGTTATTTAATTCTCAGTCCCTAACCCGGACAAGGCCGCTGCGCTTACAAGCGCCGCTGCGCTTATAAGGCGGAACCAAAAAGACGACAGTCGCCACTCCCAAGATCCTTGCACAAAAAACAAGAATTTCGGGGGTTAGGCATTAGCACGTCATCATCGGGGAGAACCCATGGATCATACGGTTTATGTCGTCAGATGCCCGGACTACGGGCAGGTTACCACGCGGATGGCTGAACTGCTCGGCATGATGGGCGGGGCAACGCGGTTTGTGCAGCCTGACGAACGGATCGTGCTCAAGGCCAACCTGGTGCGGCCGGCGCGGCCGGAGAGCGCGGTGATCACCCATCCGGCGGTGGTGGCCGCAGTGGGACGGGCGGTGCGAGACGCCGGCGCGCTCCCGGTCCTGTTCGATAGTCCGGGCGGCGGCTACCCGTACAACGCGCAGGCCCTGGACGCCCTCTACCGTCTCAGCGGACTGCAAGCCGCCGCGGTGGGCGCCGGCATCGCACTCAACCGCGACACCTCGTGGCAGACCGTCCCTTTCCCCGCGGGGCATCTGATCAAGCGTCTCGAGATCGCGACCCCGGTGGCCGCGGCCGACGGGGTGCTCAACCTGTGCAAACTGAAAACCCACGTCTTCATGGGGCTGTCGGCCGCGGTCAAGAACAGCTTCGGCGTGATTCCTGGGCTGGCCAAGGCCGGCTACCACGCCAGGCTGCACGACCCGCGCTATTTTGCCGACATGCTGCTGGACGTGGCCACGTTCGTCGCGCCGCGCCTGACGATCATGGACGCGGTGCTCGCGATGGAGGGGGAGGGGCCGAGCGCGGGCGCCCCGCGGCAGGTCGGCTTGCTGCTGGCGTCCAGAAGTGCGCTGGCCCTGGACGTGATCGCCGGCGAGATCATCGGCCTGCGCCGCGACCGTAGCCCGGTGTTGATGGCGGCCGAACGTCGCGGGCTGCGGCCCACCCGGATCGAAGACGTCACCCTGGTCGGGGCCACGGCCGACGAGCTGCGCGTGCCCGGCTTCAAGCTGCCGTCCACAGAGCGCGGGGGCGCGGGGGTCAGCGGTTGGGAGGGGGCGCTGATGCCGGCGCTCCGCCGGGCGATCACCGTGCGGCCGGCCGTGATCGCATCAGCCTGCGTGGGGTGTGGCACCGGCGCGGACGCGTGCCCGGTGGGTGCGATCACGCTGAACGGGGCCACCGCGGTGATCGACGACCGGTCTTGCATCCGCTGCTACTGCTGCCATGAGATGTGCCCGGAGACGGCGATCGTGCTGCAAGAGGGCTGGCTGTACCGGTGGGCGAATAGGGGCTGAATGGGTGATGGGGTCAGGCTGCCGGTTTCTGACTACACTATTGCACTCATCGTTCATTTCAACGAGGCTGTCATGTTGGAAGAACTTGTCACCTGGGCTGAGATTGACCTGGATGCCATCGCACATAACGTGCGGGCGTTCCAGCATCACGTGGGCGCGGTGGTCGAGATCATCGCCGTCGTCAAGGCCAACGCTTACGGCCATGGCGCTGTGCCCGTGGCCCAGGCCGCTTTGGCAGCCGGCGCCACCCGGCTGGCCGTACATCGTGCTACGGAAGGCGTGGAGCTGCGCCAGGCTGGGATCGAGGCGCCCATCCTCGTTATGGGCTACACGCCCCCCGCCGGCGCAGACGTGGTGGCGCGCTGGCGACTCACCCCCAGCTTGATCACGGCCGAATTCGCCTCCGCGCTTTCGGCGCGCGCCGGTGCGCTGGGTCTTGAGGCGCCGGTGCACGTGAAGGTCGATACCGGCATGAACCGGTACGGCCTGATGCCCCCCGAAGTGCTGGACTTCGTGCGCACGCTGCGCACCTTGCCGGGCCTCCGCGTGGAAGGGCTGTTCACCCATTTCGCTACGGCCGACTCGGCCGACCAAACCCACGTACGTCAGCAGTTGACCGTGTTCCAGGAGGTGCTTCAGGCCCTGCAAGAAGCCGGCATCGAGATACCGCTGGTACACGCCGCCAACAGCGCGGCCACCATGAGGTTGCCAGAAGCGCATTTCGACGCGGTGCGGCCTGGCATCGCCTTGTACGGGTTGGACCCGTCCGCCGAGTGGCCGCCAGCGTTCGAGATCCGGCCAGCGCTGACCCTCAAGAGCCGGGTTTGCCGCGTTCGGGAATTGCCGGCCGGGGCCGGTGTGAGCTACGGCCGCACCTTCGTGACCAAACACACCACCCCCACTGCTTTGGTGCCCGTGGGCTATGGCGATGGCTATCACCGCAGCCTCTCGAACAAGGGTAGCGTGCTGATCCACGGCCAGCGGGCGCCGATCCTGGGGCGCGTGTGCATGGACCAATTCGTAGTAGACATAAGCGACATTCCCGGTGTCCAGCAAGACGATGAGGTGGTGGTGGTCGGCCGGCAAAGGGGCGCGCAAATCCGGGCTGAAGAGGTCGCTCAGCTCGCCGGCGCCATCAACTATGAAGTCACCACCGCGTTGCTGCCCCGCGTGATACGCGTCTACCTGCAGGGCGGGGAAGTGGTAGGGAGCAGTCTCGACAGGATGTCGGAAAAACCCAGGAACATTTGACAGCCATTGTAGGCCGTGTTACACTGGTGTCCCGGTTGATTTGGGTCGCATCGAGATGAGGCCGTTCCGGAAAAATAGATGTCGGGCTGGTTAGCCCCGTAATCGCCGGTTTCTCCGGGAATCTCAGGAGGCTCTGGGATGGGTATTTTTTTGGAACTATCTGAGCACACAAGCAACCGCCTGCAACCTCTGGCATTGGGCCGTTCGCCGTCTTCTGGTTATCCAACGCACATCACCTTGACGATCCACAATGACGATGAGAGGAGGTGAGGCTATCGAAGGTTCCAGGCAAGCGGTCCCTCTCAAGCTTTCCCAGTTTCTCTAGTTGAGGGGAACATCTATTTTCATCTGGATCTGCCAAAGGAGGCAACTGCTATGTACCGCAAATCGTTCGCTGTTTTGTTGTTGGTGGCGCTCATCTTGACTGCCTGTGCCCCCGTTGCCCCGGTCAAGATCAAAATCGGCATCAACGCCCCACTCACTGGCGACATCCCCAAAGTCGGTGAGGGGACCAAGTACGCGGCCCAGATGTGGCTGGAGGATATCAACAAGGCCGGCGGTCTGGAGGTTGGGGGTAAGAAGTACGCGGTCGAACTGGCTATTGAGGACAACGAGGCCAAGGCTGAATCGGCCGCGACCGTGGCCACGAAACTGATCACGCAGGATGAGGTGCTGGCCATCGTCGGGCCTCAGGCTTCCAAGCAGGCTGTCCCGGCCGGCGAGGTGGCCAACAACTACAAGACACCCATGATCAGCCCCTGGTCCACCAACCCCAACACCACCCTCAATCGACCGTATGTTTTCCGGGGCTGTTTCCTGGATCCTTTCCAGGGCCCGGTGGTAGCCAACTTCGTCACCGAGGAGTTCGGGTTCACGAAGGCCGCGGTGCTCTACGACGTGGCCAGCGACTATCCCAAAGGCCTGGCCGAATTCTTCAAGAAAGCCTGGGAAGGACTCCACGGCGCAGGTTCCGTGGTGGCCTATGAGAGCTTCACCACCAAGGATACCGACTTCAGCGCCCAATTGACGAAGATCCTCAATTCCGGCGCCGAGTTCCTCTTCACCCCCCAGTACTACAACGAGGTGGCGCTGATCGTGCCGCAGGCCCACGAATTGGGCTGGGATAAGCCCATCATGGGCAGCGATGCCTGGGGTTCTGCTGAATTGATGCCGTTGTGCGGCAAGGACTGCTACGGGCTCTTCTTCAGCACCCACTATGCGGCTGCCGGCGCCACGGGCGCGACCAAGACCTTCATCGATCGGTATGAGAAGCAATACGGCTACACGCCCGATGATGTGGCTGCCCTGACCTGGGATAGCATGATGATTGTCCAGAAAGCCATCCAGGACTGCGGCGCCATCACCGGCGACCTGACGAAGGATCGCCAATGTGTCCGCGATGCGCTCGCCAAGATCAAGGACTTCGACGGCATTACGGGCAAGATGACCTTCACCGAGGAGGGTGACCCCATCAAGTGCGCCGTCATCGTGAAGATTACCGATCAGGGTGAGTTTGCGTTCTACAAGCAAGTCTGTCCGTAAGCGTTTACTGTATCTTCTCAATAATCTGGGGGTAGCTCGGGCCGGCTTCGTCCTGAGGCTCAGCCCGAAGGGTCTCTAACCGTGCCCGTCGTGGCTCGGTCAGGAGACTGCATCGTGAGCCGTTCGGCTGAGCCTTCGTCCCGAGGCTCGTCCTGAGCCAGTCGAAGCATGTCCTGAGGCCCCTCCTGAGCCTGACGAAGGGCCAAGCCGAAGGGGGCTCAGGCCGAGGGGCTCACGACGAAGCCTGTCGAACGGCGGCCACAGCAAGTCAGGTCCCGGAAAATTGAGATGATCGCGTTTACCTGCATCAGTGGATCACAATGCCAGTTCAGCCTGCTGCGGTGATCTGCTGAGAAACGGCTTCCCAGCGATCAACCCAGGAGTGACTGGCAGCCGGTGGAAGCCAGAGTTCGTCTCAACAGGAGAGCGGGTCGGTGGTTCAGCCCTGGCCCGCTCTTTTGAATAGAACGAGGAGCGTACTCGATGGTGTTTTTTCTGCAGAACGTGGTCAACGCCTTGCAGTGGGGCAGCTTCTACGCTTTGATCGCCCTGGGCTACTCCATGGTGTATGGTATTCTCCTGCTTTTCAATTTCGCCCACGGTGACATCTTCATGGTTGGGGCCTACATCGGTTTTTTTGTGGCGACAGGGTTGGTGGCGCTGGGCACGATGGGCGTCATCCTGCTGCCGAATTGGCTGGTCCTGGTACTAACCATCCTCATCGCGATGATCCTGACCTCTTTCGTGGGTATGCTCGTGGAGAGGATCGGCTACCGGCCTTTGCGTAACGCGCCCCGCGCCTCGGCGGCGATCACGGGCTTGATGATCGGTATCATCCTCGAGACCGGCAACCTGGCCCTGTTGGGCGCGACGCGCTTGAGCTTTCCCGCCCTGATCGAGACCCAGACCTACCGCATTATCGGTGTGAGCATTACCAACAAGAAGATCATGATCGTGGTCGTGTCTTTGTTGCTGATGCTGGCCTTGAATCAGTTTGTCCAACGGACCAAGTGGGGCATGGCCATGCGCGCGATGGCCTTTGACTTCGTGGTCGTCCCGTTGATGGGGGTATCGATCAACACCATCGCCGCCCTGACCTTCGGCGTGGGTTCAGCCCTGGCGGCCGCGGCCGGCATTCTCTTCGGCGTGGCCTACCCTGTGCTGGATCCATACATGGGGATCATCTTCGGCTGGAAAGCCTTCGTGGCAGCCATTCTCGGCGGCAGGGGCTCCATCAAGGGCGCCGCGCTGGCAGGCTTCATGTTGGGGTTCATCGAGATCTTTGTGGCCACGATCTTTCCTTCTACGCTTCGAGATCTGATTGCCTATTCGATCATCTTGCTCATCCTGACCTTCAGACCCCACGGCTTTTTCGGCGAGGCATATACGGCGCAGTTGCGGCTCTAACACCGCATTCCTGGATGATTGAGACGGTCTGCGCCCGAAGATACAAAGAGATGAGGATTTGACATGGGAGTAACCACCCGAACGTCATTGAGGCGTGCGAGGGGCATTGGCCAACTGCGGGGCAAAATCGGGAGCTACTTCTCGCGGGTTCCGTTGCTGGGTTGGCTCGTCGGCGCTTTGACCGCAGTGGTGCTGGAAATACTCGCTGGCGCGCAACTGGCCAGCGTGTTGGGCTTGCCAAAACTGCCGGTGCTCTTTGGCTTCGACACCGTGCTCAAGGCGCCTGTCCTGATCCCCAGCACACTGCTCTACGTGTTGCTGATTTATATCTTGCCGGTCGCGATCGTGGCCAGGTCGACCGCCACGCTGGCCAACAGGCTGGCGGCCAAACTGTTCGAGCTACCGATGTGGGTTTCTGCGCTGGCGCACCTGATCCTGCTTTACGGGATCTTGCAATTATGGTGCGAGCTCAGTGACTACCGGCTGCTGCTGGCCCGACTCATATTGATCGCGATCATGATCACGCTGAGCCTCAACGTCGTGAACGGCTACATGGGCGAGTTTTCCTGCTCGCATCCGGGGTTCATGGCGCTGGGCGCGTACGCCGCCTCGGTCTTCACCGTGAGTTTGTTCGTGAATGATAACCTGTTTGGCGCTGCCATCCTGCCTGCGGCGTTGGGGCCGTTCCTCTTCCCCATCGGCTTGATCTTCGGGGGCATCATGGCAGCCGTGGGCGCGGTTCTGGTGGCCGTGCCTTCCTTCCGGACCCGCGGTGATTACCTGGCCATCATCTCGTTGGCATTCATGTTTATCGTCAAAAGCCTGATCGAGAACCTGGAGGTCGTCGGCGGCCCCCGGGGCTTGAGTAGCCAGCCCAACTGGGCGAACCTGCCCACAGTGTTTGTGTGGACAGTGCTCTGTGTGTGGACGGTCAACAACTTCGTGAACTCCACCATGGGCAAAGCGCTGAATGCGGTGCGGGATGACGAAATCGCCGCCGAAGCTATGACCGTCAATACCCAGCGCACTAAGTTCGTGGCCTTCCTGTTCGCAGCTTTCTGGGCTGGCGTGGCGGGGGGGCTTTTTGCCCATGTGCTCAGGTATGTCAACCCGGGGACTTTCGGCATCCAGAAACTCGCTGAAGTGCTGGCCATGGTTTACTTTGGGGGGTTGAACTCTGTCCTTGGATCCATCGTCGGCGCCGTGGGCTTCAATCTCCTCAGCGAAGCCTTGCGGCCTTTGGAGATCTTCAAGTGGATCATCATCCCGCTCTTGCTGATCCTGACGATGATTTTCCGTCCGACCGGCCTGATCGCCTTCAGGACCTTCGATGTTAGAAATCTACTCCGGCCAAAGGGGAAATCGGAAGAAGAAGGGGACCATGGCGATACTACAAGTTGAGCATATGACCCACTACTTCGGGGGGCTGCGGGCCGTTCATGATTATAACCTGCAGATTGAACGCGGCCAGATCAGAGGCCTGATCGGGCCTAACGGGGCCGGGAAGACCACCATCTTCAACCTCCTCACGGGGATTCATCGGCCCACCGAAGGGAAGATCACACTGGATGGCGTGAACATCGTCGGTCTTCCACCACACCAGATCGCCAGCAAAGGCCTCGGCCGGACGTTTCAAAACCTGCGACTGTGGCGGCACATGACCGTTCTCGAGCACGTGAAACAGGCGCGCTACTCGAAGCTGGGCTACGGGCTGATGGGCGCTTTCTTCGGGACGTCCAGGCGCAATCAGGAAGAGGCGGAGAACGAGCAGATCGCGCTGGACCTCCTCGATCTCGTTGGGATCCGCCATCTCGCCGATCACGTGGTGACGAACCTGCCCTATGGCGCGCAGCGGAAGGTGGAGACGGCTCGGGCGCTGGCGACGGAACCCAAAATATTGTTCCTCGACGAGCCCACCGCCGGCATGAACCCGGAAGAACTGATCGAGATGGTCAGAATCTTCCGCCGGGTCCACGAGGAACTGGGCTTGACGATTTTCCTCATCGAGCACCGGATGAAAGTGGTCATGGAGCTGTGCGACATGATTCAGACCCTGGTGTTCGGCGCGGTGATTGCCGAGGGCACGCCGGACGAGATCCGCAGCAACCCGGCGGTGATCGATGCCTACCTGGGCAAGGAGGTGGAGACCTGATGTTGTTATCGGTGGAGAATTTGGGCGTTTCTTACGACGGGATCAAGGCACTCTACGGCATAGACTTTCAAGTGGACGAAGGAGAGATCGTGTGCATCATCGGCGCCAACGGCGCCGGCAAGAGCACGACCCTGCGTGCGATATCGCGCCTGGTTCCTGTCGAGCACGGCTCCAAGATGACCTACATGAACAAGGACCTGCTCAAGCAGCCTCCCGAGAAAGTGGTCAGCGAGCTGGGCATCTCCCACGTGCCCGAAGGGAGGCGCCTCTTTGGTAATCTGACGGTCATGGAGAATCTCAAGCTGGCCGCCTTCGCGCGTAAGGATGGCGCGGCGGTCGAGCGGGACTTCCAGCGGGTTTTTGCGATCTTCCCGCGCCTGGATGAGCGCAAGACGCAGAAAGCCGGCACTCTGAGCGGCGGCGAGCAGCAGATGTTGGCCGTCGGACGGGCGCTGGTGAGCGCCAGGAAGATGATGTTGCTGGACGAGCCATCCATGGGCCTGGCGCCCTTGTTGATGAAGAGCGTGTTCGACGCGCTGAAGGGGATCAACGAGGAAGGCACGACCATCCTCCTCGTCGAGCAGAACGCTCGCATGGCGCTCCAGTTTGCCCGGCGGGGGTACGTGCTGGAGAGTGGCAACGTGGTCCTGGAGGGGAAATCATCCGACCTGCTGGCCAACCCCGCAGTGAAGAAAGCTTACCTGGGCGGTTGAGCGGTTGAGAGAAACCGGGTTTTCGCAATGACAAACCACTCCAACCACCGTCTTACCAGCACCTGGCTGCTTGCCGCCCTCGTCCTCCTGGTTGGCTGTTCGGGGCCAGTGCTTTCGCCGCCGACGGTCGCGCCGGCCACGCCAGCCGCCACTGCGACCGCGCGCCCCGACGGCCTTTCCGCG
>Ga0100398_1004473_pt1 | contig 11330 bp, 7 predicted proteins | sample CryGeymeta201522_FD_81568 | JGI IMG/M metagenome (GOLD analysis project Ga0100398, IMG submission 81568) | Groundwater microbial communities from Crystal Geyser aquifers in Utah, USA - Crystal Geyser metaG 2015-22 | ecosystem: Environmental > Aquatic > Deep subsurface > Groundwater | place: USA... | reverse complement strand
CTACGAACCCCCCCGGCTCAAGGCATCAACTCTAGCGTGAATGCATCACCATCCCTGAAGCGGCAACGCTTTCTCCGAACGGGTTGAATTGCACCCGGTTCGGGTGGGGTGAGCGATTCGTGGTTGGGAACGGTGAAGACCATCATGACCTCGGAAACCGTTGAAAACGATGTCGCGGCGACGCTGGATTTACGCCGCGCGGAACCGAGCTTCGCCGAACAGATCGGCGCCGAACCGGGCTGCGATACCCTGGTGAACTGCTTCCAGTGCGGGCTCTGCACCGGGACGTGTCCGGTGAGCGAACTGGATGAGCGGTTCAGCCCGGCCTGGATCATCCAGTGGGTGCGGCTGGGACTTAGGCAAACGGTGCTGGCGTCGCCGCTCATCTGGTATTGCCTGCAGTGCCACCGCTGTTCCTTCCATTGTCCGCAAGGGGTGCGTTTCGCCGATATCGATGCGGCCCTGCGCGCACGCGCGATCGAGGAAGGGTTCATCAGCCGGGACCGGGTGCGGCAACTGGCGGTTCTGGAAGAAGAATGGAAACGGGCGCGCCTGCGCCAACTCGACCGGTTTTTCCAGGGGGAACCAAAGCAACCGCCGGCGGTTCAGGCGGAGGCAGGGAGCGCTGGAGAGAGCGCCGGGGAAACGGAAGCGCACGGGGCGATGGGAGTGGAACCGCCGGCGCCGGTGGAAACGGCGAAGCCAGGGAGCACCAGTTCTGCTGAAACGGCTAGGCATACCGAGGAAACCAGCGTGCCAGATGAGGGATCGCCATCACCGGCGGCGCTGGTCGAAGCCGATGGCGGCGATGATGGCACTGCCGAGAAGACCGCGATTGATGGCGAGGAACTCGATTGGGGGGCCGATTGGGGAACCGATAGCGACTCACGACTGACGACTCACGATAGCGATAGCGACCCCGATACCGATACCGATACCGATAACGATAGCGATACCGACAAGAGCTCCTGGTGATGGTGGGCCGATGGGGATGACCGAGGAAATGACGAGCAGGCCCGGCGGCGGGCGGATGAACCGCACCGTGCTGGTGGTGGGCGGCGGGGTGGCCGGGATCCATGCCGCGCTGGAAGCCGCCGCGCTCGGCCATCCGGTGGTGCTGGTGGAAGAAAACCATGCCATCGGCGGGCACATGGCGCAACTCGACAAGACCTTTCCGACCCAGGACTGTTCACTTTGCACCCTGTCGCCGCGCCTGTTCGATCTCGCCCGCAATCCTGCGATCCGACTGCTGATTCGGACCCGGATCGAAGCGCTCGGCGGCTGCGCCGGCCATTTCCGAGTGAGTGTCACCCAGGCGCCCGGCTACGTCGATCCGGACCGCTGCATCGGCTGCGGCAAATGCCACGAAGCGTGCCCGCAACGGGTGCCCGATCCGTTCAACCTGGGCCTAAACGAGACCCGCGCGATCCGCGCCCTGTACCCGCAGGCGGTCCCCACCACCCACGCCATCGATCCGCGCTATTGCCTGTATTTCCGTACCCTCGCCAAATCCAAAAGCGGCCACGGCGCCTGCCGCCGCTGCGAAAAAATCTGCCCCACCGGAGCGATCCGCTTCGATGACGCGCCCCGATCCTGGCAAATGGAAGTGGGTGCGGTGATTCTCGCCGGCGGCTTCGAGTTGCTCGGACCGGAAACCCTGGTGCAGCCGGGCTGGCTCACGCTCCCCAACGTGGTCACCAATCTGGAATTGGAACGGCTGCTCAGTTCCACCGGGCCCAACCAAGGCCACATCAAGGTCCCCGGCACCGATGCCGCGCCGCGCCGGGTGGCCTTTTTGCAGTGCATGGGGTCGCGTGATCCGAGCCACGGCGTCGCCTATTGTTCATCGGTCTGCTGTTCGGCATCACTCAAGCAGGCTACCTTGCTGGCGGCCAACCCGGCGGTACAGGCGATCACCATCTGCGCCATCGATCTACGCACCCATGGGCGGGAATGCGAACAGTTCCTGCGCCGGGTGCGCCGGAATGAAAAAATTCGCTTCGTTACCGGCAAGGTCGGGGCCATCCGGGCCCTCACCCCCGGTGGTCCGTTGCTGTTGACCGGGGCCGGCGACGGTCGCGCGTTCCAGTTGGAAACCGATCTCGCGGTGCTCGCCATGGGCATCCGCCCGCAGCCGACGGCCACGCGCGCGGCCACGGCCATGGGCGTGGAACTCGATCGCCACGGTTTTGTGAACACCCGGTTGCACCATCCGGTCAGCACCCGGATCGACGGGATCTACGCCTGCGGCACCCTGATCGGCCCGAAGAGCATCCCCACCAGCGTCCAGGAAGCCGGGGCCGCCGCTTTTCAGGCGGCGCTCCGGCTGACCGAAGGGTTCCGACCGGGCGCTGAAGCGGCGGCCGAACCAGCGCCGGAATTGCCAACCCGGCCCCCGGAAATCCGCCAGGCCGGGCCGCGTGCGCCGGCATTCGCCGGCGCCGGGCCGCAGGCGCCGCCCCGGATCGGGGTGTTCGTCTGCCGCTGCGGCACCAACATCGCCGGGGTGCTGGATACCTGGTCCCTCGCCGAGCAGGCGGCGGCCGCTCCCGGGGTGGTCTGGGCCCAGGAAGAACTGTTCACCTGTTCCCAGGACGCCACCGGGCGGATGGCGGAAATCATCCGCTCCCACCGACTCGATCGACTGGTGGTGGCTTCGTGCAGCCCGCGCGCCCATCTCCCGATTTTCCAGGAAGTGGCGACCCGCCAAGGCCTGGCCATGGGGCTGGTGGAAATGGCCAATATCCGCGAGCAGTGCGCCTGGGTCCATGCCGATACCCCGGCGGCCGCCCAAAGCAAAGCCGCTTCCCTCATTCGGCTGGCCCTGGAACGAGTACGCCAGGCCCAACCGGTGCCGATGCTGGAACTGGCCGTGCGCCAACGGGCCCTCATTTTCGGCGCCGGTATCGCCGCCCTCACCGCCGCCGTCCATTTGGCCGATGCCGGCATCCCCTGCGTGCTGGTCAATCACGAAGCGGAATTGGGCGGTCGCATGCGCCACGCCTTCTTTGATCCAAAACGGCTGGACTGCCGCAAACTGCAACGGCTCACCCTCGATCGGGTCGCCCGCCACCCGCGGATCGAGATCCTGCACCAGGCCGACCTGGTGGACCTGAGCGGGAGCGTCGGCCGGTTCACGGCCCTGATTCGGCAGCACGGCGGCGGGATCGGCGACGGCAGTGGCAGTGGGAGCGAAGCTGAAATTGGGGCCGGAGCCGACACCAGGGCGGGCGAAGAGCGCACTCGCACGGTGGTGGTGGAAGCGGGAGCGATCCTCGCGGCCATCGGCGCCGATCTGCTTCGCCCCGAGGGGCTCCACCAATACGGCCGGAGCCCCCAAGTGCTGACCCAGGCGGAACTGGCGGCCGGACTGGCGGCCGCAACCCTCGATCTGGAACCGATCCGCCAGGTGGCCATGATCCAGTGCGTGGGTTCCCGCAACGACCAGCGACCCTACTGCAGCCGGTCCTGCTGTCAGCAGGCGGTGGCGCATGCGCTGGAACTCAAGAAACGCTATCCCCACCTGGTGATCACCATCCTCTATCGGGATCTGCGCACCTACGGCACGGCCGAACAGCTTTACCAGGAAGCCCGGGAAGCCGGGGTCCGCTTCATGCGCTACGCCGAACAGACACCACCGCAAGTGACCAGTCGCCGCTTCGGCCGCCGTTCCACTCTTGACCTGGACTGGACCGTGCCCGGCGACGGGCTTCAGGCGCGGCTGCGAGTCGGCCTGCTGGTCTTGAGCACCGCCACCGTGCCCAGCCCCTGGGCAGAATCCCTGGCGTTGAAACTCAAGGTGCCGCTTTCCGACCAGGGGTTTTTCCTGGAAAAACACATCAAGCTGGCGCCGGTGGAAACGGCGGTCGAGGGGATTTTTATCGCCGGCCAGTGCCACTGCCCGGAAACCCTGACCGAATCACTGGTGCAGGGGGAGGCGGCGGCGGCCAAGATGCTCGGGTTGCTGCGCCGCAAACGGCTGCGCAAACCGGCGTTCACGGCGGCCATCGATCCGGCGCGCTGCAGTCGCTGCCTCAGTTGCCATGCCGTATGCCCGGCCCGGGCGGTGATCGTCCCCACCCAGGGCGGACCGCTCACCATCGATCCCATGACCTGTCTCGGCTGCGGCCTGTGCGCCGCCGAATGCCCGGCCGGGGCCATCGAAGTGGCCGGCGCCCGGGACAAACCGCTGGCGTCGAGCGCCGCCACCATCTTGGGTTGAGGCCGGGACGGAAGGATCTCACCACGGAGACACGGAGAACACCGAGGAAAATCATGGTTTGCCGGAGTTTTTCCGCAGCCTCCGTGCCTCGGTGGTAACATTCAATGGCTATGACCAAAATGTTATACCGGTTAAGGGTAAAAAGTTTCATTTCGTGTGCGCTCTTTCCCGGGAGCGCGGGCATCTTGCCCGCTGTTGAAAATGAAACATCTGATCCTAAACCAGTATAATCAAGACCTGGAGTGAACCATGTTCGTGACCCTGCTGCTGGTGACTTTCGCCATTGCCCTGGCGGCTTCCCACGCCGTGACCCGGCTGTTCGAACAACCGATCGGCGCGATCCTCCGGCGCATCGTGGCCGATGAACTGAGCGACGCCTGGCTCCGCTACTTGAAATTCGCCATCTACGTGGTGGGGATTTCCGGCGGGGTGCGGATCTGGGAATTGGAAAAATACATCACCGCCCGCGCCAAGGACACCCCCGTGATCGTGCTGAACACCGACCGCTGGGTCCTGGAAATCTACCGCACGGTGATCGAAACGCTGCAGAGCATCGCCTGGATGCTCCTGGTGTTTTTCGCGTTCGCGCTGATCGCCTACGTGGTGGTGCGCGGTTTCGAATGGAAACACTCAGTTCGAGGAAAGGAAGCCGACCATGACTGATCCGAACGCCTTGCCCCTGATCGATTCCCGCCTGGACGGCGGCGTGCTGACCCTCATCATGCAGCGGCCGGCCAAGAAAAACGCCTTGACCCGGGACATGTACGCCGCCCTGACCGATCTTCTGGCCGCGGCCGATGCCGACCCGGCGGTGCGGGTGCTGTTGATTCGCGGAGCCGGCGATGCCTTCACCGCCGGTAACGACCTGAAGGACTTTCTGGAACAGCCGCCGGCTGATGAATCCAGCCCGGTGGTGCGCTTCCTGCGCGCGCTGTGCACCGTGCGTAAACCCCTGATCGCGGCGGTCCAGGGCGCGGCGGTGGGGATCGGCACCACGCTGTTGCTCCACTGCGATCTGGTCTACGCCGGGGAATCGGCCCGGTTTCAGCTACCGTTCGTGAACCTGGGGCTGTGCCCGGAAGCCGCATCGACCTTTCTGCTGCCGCTCGCGGCCGGGCACCGGCGGGCGGTGGAACTGCTGCTGTTCGGAGAACCGTTCGGAGCGCTCGAAGCACAGCGGGCCGGCCTGATCAACCGGATCCTGCCGGACGCCGAACTCCGGCCCGCGGCCGAGGCGGCGGCGCGGCAACTGGCGGCCAAACCCCTGGCTGCGCTCCTGGTGACCAAGGAACTCCTTCAGAGACCCTTCCGCGACCCGGTGCGCCAGGCCATGGACGCGGAACTCGCCGCGTTCTACCCGAGGCTGCGCTCCCCCGAGGCGGCGGAAGCCATGGAAGCCTTTTTTGCCAAACGCAAACCGGATTTTTCCCGGTTCCAGTAGCCTCCCCCGTTCCGGTAACTCACCCGTTCCGGCAGAGTTCGGGCCGGCGCCCGAGCGGGCGCCGGCAGCGAGTGGGGATCCAGACGTCAACTCTAGCGACGCGAGATGCGATTCCGATTGCGATAACGATCCGTGACCCGTGGCCCCAGAGCCGATAGCGATTCCGATTCCGATTCCGATCCGTGACTCACGACTTACGACTTACGATTCACGATTCAAAGCCGCCACCAGAAAACCATCCATCACCAGATGGATCAGGTGGTGGCCAACGTTGAACACGAGCGCTTCGCCGAATTGGGGGAAGAACTGAAGTTGCAGCAGGACCGCCAGGGTGAGGGTTTTCTGACCGCCCATGAAGATGGCCGCTTCCCGGCGGCCCGGGCCGATCCGGAGAAGTCGGGCGAGGCCGAGCGCGGCCCCGACCAGGAGCGCATGGTAGCTGCCGGCGAGCAGTCCGATTGACGGCAGCGAGCCGAGGCCGGTCAGGATGGTCGGCTTCGAGCGGGCGCAGGCCGTTGCCACCATGACCAAAACCAGCACCTGGTTGACCAGGCCGAGAACGCCGCCGCGGCGTTCGATAAACTCCGCCCAGGGACGGCGCAGGAGCATGCCGCCGGCCAGCGGCAGCACCACCAGGGAAGCGATGTTCGCCATCATCGGCAGGCGTTCCAGTTGGATCGGACCGCTACCGATGGCCCCGGCAAAAAGCAGCGGGAACACCAGGGGAACGGTGATAGTGGCCAGACTGTTGGCCACGATGGTGATCAACAGGGCCGCCGCCAGGTTGCCTCCGGCGGCAGCGGTCATGACCACTCCACTGCTGAGGGTGGTGGGCATGATAGCCACCAGATAGAGGCCGATGCGCACCCCTTCGGGGAGCGGCCAGCGGCCCAATGCCAGGGCCAGAAGGGGGGCCAGAACAAAGATCAGGAACAGGGAGAGGGCGAGCAGCGGCCAATCGGAGATGCCGTGTCTCAGTTGCTCGATTTTGAGGCCGAGGCCGGAACAGAGGAAGATCAGAAAAATCACCAGATCGGCCCCCCGGTTCGCCGCCAGCCAGTTGCCGGCCGCGGCCAGGGTATCGGTCGGGTCGGCCAGAACGGCGCTCACCGTGCCGATGAGACCCACCGTCAGCCAGTATTTTTTGAGGATTGAGGCCAAAGTTGTCGTCTCCTTCAGAGAAGCGCCGTGGGGTGCGCCTGATCAAGGTCAGAGTGCGTTCATCCGCGATCGCGAAAGAATTCCTGGTTCTTCGCGGATTAGCGTGAAGGAGACCTGGTGAAGGTCCCCTCTCCCTCAGGGAGAGGGTTAGGGTGAGGGAAGAGCTTCTGGGTAGTGTCCGGCATGAACTCCGGAGCAACTTTTTCGTGGTTTCCGGTTTGGCTCGTACCGGCGCTAAAATCATCCGGCGGCCGGCGGTTTGAGTAGGGCCAGGATGATGGCGCCGGCCCCGATCGAGATGGCCGCATCGGCCACATTGAAGGCCGGCCAGTGATGGGCGCCGAGGTAGACATCGAGAAAATCCACCACGTTCCCGTAGCGCACCCGATCGATCAGGTTACCGAGGGCACCGCCGAAAATCAGGCCGAACCCCAACCGGCTCCAGACATCAGCGGCCGCGGCCTGGCGATAGAGGTACACAATCACCAGCAGAGCCGCCGCGCCAATGGCCACAAAGAGCCAGCGCTGCCAGGCCAAGCCGGCGTGGGCGAACAGACTGAACGCGCCACCGGTATTGCGGACGTGAACCAGGTTGAAGAAACCCGGCACCACCATCTGGACCGAGAACAGCGGCAACGCGTGAACGACCCAGGCCTTGACCGCCTGGTCGACCATCGTCACCAGCAGGGCCGGGACCCACAGCAGCCGGAAACGATGCGGATCGCTTGCGGCGACTGCTCCGGCTGGTATGCCCCGGTTCGAGGCGGGCAATGACTTCGGCGCCATCCTGTTTTCCTCTATACCGCGACCGGTAACAACCCGAGTCCTTTGACCGTGTTGACCGGATCGACACGATGAGCCGGATGCTCATCCAGCCTATCCATCCTGTTAATCCTGTCAGGAAAAATTATCCACAAAACGCGCTTCCCGACCGTGCCAGGGTTAACCTCGGCCGCGCCATCAGGCCGCCGATCCGGTGACCACGCCGCGGCAGCGGCCGCAGATCCCCGGATGATCAGCGAAACGCCCGACCTCTTCGGATCGCGTCCAGCAGCGTTCGCACTTGACGCCGCCGGCCGGCACCACCTGGATGCGCACCTGGGTGAGCACTTCCCCCGACTCCCCGTCCGGCAGTTGTTCAGCTTTCACCAGGGTCACCCGGCTCACGATAAACACGGTCCGGAGCACGTCCGGATCAGCGTCGATCCGCTTCGCCAGGTCGTCCGGCAGGGCCAGCCGCACCTCGGCATCCAGGGGATGGCCGATGGTTTTATTTTTGCGGGCGGTTTCCAGCACCCGGCTGACCTCCGAGCGCAGGGCCAGGATGGTTTCCCAGCGCGCGGCCAGTTCCGCGTCCTGGAGCCCGGGATCCAGCTCCGGAAAACGCTCCAGATGAATACTGGGGCTGGCGCGGTTGGCCAGGTGCCACCACACTTCCTCGGCGGTGAAGGAAAGAATCGGCGCCATCAGCTTCACCAGATCGGTCAGGATCCGGTGCAGCACCGTCTGCGCCGAGCGCCGCGGGCGGCCGGTGGTGCCCGAGGTGTACAGCCGGTCCTTCAGGATATCCAGGTAGAAAGCGCTCAGATCCACCACGCAGTAGTTGTGGAGAGCGTGATAGACCCGGTGGAATTCAAACCGGTCGTAGGCGCCGCGGATGGTCCGGACCAGGTCCTGCAATTGATGCAGCGCGAATCGATCCAGTTCCTCCAGTTCGCTGTAAGGCACCGAATCGTTCGCCGGATCGAAATCGGCCAGGTTGCCGAGCAGGAACCGGCAGGTATTACGGATCCTTCGGTAGGCTTCACCGAGTCGCTTGAGGATGTCTTCGGAAATGCGAATGTCATCGCGGTAGTCTTCCCCCGACACCCACAGGCGCAGGATTTCGGCGCCGTAGCGGCCGATGATTTCACCCGGGGCGATCACGTTGCCGAGCGATTTCGACATCTTGTAACCCTGCCCATCGACCACGAAACCGTGCGTCAGCACCGCCTTGTACGGCGCCCGCCCGCGGGTCCCCACCGATTCCAGGAGCGAGGAGTGGAACCAGCCCCGATGCTGATCACTCCCCTCCAGATAGAGGTCCGCCGGGGACACCAGATCATCACGCTGTTCCAGCACCGCCGCATGCGACACCCCGGAATCGAACCAGACATCGAGGATATCCGTTTCTTTCTTGAAATTGGCGCCACCGCAACCGCCGCAGACACTCCCGGCCGGCAGCAGTTCCGCCGGTTCGCGCTCGAACCAGCAATCGGCGCCTTCGCGTTCGAACATCTCCTCCACCCGCCGGAACAATTCCGGGGTCGCGAACACCTGGCCGCAGTCGGCGCAGGTGAACACCGTGATCGGTACCCCCCAGGAACGCTGCCGCGAGATGCACCAGTCCGGGCGATTGGCGACCATGTTGTGGATCCGGTCGCGGCCCCAGGACGGCACCCACTCGACCTGATCGATGGCGGCCAACGCTTTCGCTCGCAGATCGTTTTGTTCCATGGAAATGAACCACTGTTCGGTGGCTCGGAAGATGACCGGCTTCTTGCACCGCCAGCAATGCGGATAGCTGTGGCTGATCGCCTGTTCCAATACGAGCCGGCCGCTTTCCTCGAGCTTTTGAATCACCGGCCGATTGGCCTCGAACACGAACTGACCGGCGAAGAAAGGGACCTCCGCGGTGAAGCGACCATCGTCATCCACCGGGGAATAGACCTCGAGACCGTACTTCAGGGCCATGTCGTAGTCTTCCCGACCGTGCCCGGGAGCGGTATGGACGCAGCCGGTCCCGGCATCGAGCGTGACGTGGGTGCCGAGGACCAGCACCGAACTCCGATCGAGAAAGGGATGCCGGCACTTGAGCCCTTCCAGTTCCGCCGCCCGAAACGAACGCAACCGCCGGAATTGGTTCATACCGAAGCTGCGCAGGCAGCTTTCCAGCAGGCCCTCGGCCAGGATGAAAACCTCGTCGCCGACCTCGACCGCCACGTATTCGAAGTCCGGATGCAGGGTGATGGCCAGATTGGCGGGCAGGGTCCAGGGCGTGGTGGTCCAGATCACCACCGCAACGTTGCGTCCGGCCAGTTCCGGAAACCGGTCCCGAGCGGTCGCTTCCAGTTCGAACTTCACATAGATGGATGGGGAACTGTGGTCGTGGTATTCCACCTCCGCCTCGGCCAGCGCGGTGCGGCAACTGGAACACCAGTAGATCGGCTTCTTGCTGCGCACCACCCCGCCGTTTTCGAAAAACCGCCCCAGTTCGCGGGCGATGGTGGCTTCATAACGGTAGGTCATGGTGAGGTACGGATTGTCCCATTCGCCCAAGACCCCGAGGCGTTTGAATTCTTCGCGCTGAATATCGATGAAGCGCTCGGCGTAGCGGCGGCAATGGCGGCGGATTTCCACCTGGGTCATGGTTTTTTTCTTCGGCCCCAGTTCCTTGTCCACCTGATGCTCGATCGGCAGCCCATGGCAGTCCCAGCCGGGCACGTAGACGGCGTTAAAACCGCTCATCTGCCGGCTTTTCACGATCATGTCCTTGAGGATCTTATTGAGCGCCGTGCCCAGATGAATGTGCCCGTTGGCGTAGGGCGGCCCGTCGTGGAGGATATAGGGCACGCGCCCCTTGGCGCACTCGCGCAGGGCCTGGTAGAGCTTCATTTCATCCCACTGGCCGAGGATTTCCGGTTCCCGTTTGACCAGGTTCGCTTTCATCGGAAAAGATGTCCGCGGCAGATTCAGCGTAGCTTTGTAGTCCATCCTCGTTCCCTCGGTCCCCATGGCTCGTTGCTGCATTCCCTTGATGGTGAGCAGACCGCCTGAGGCGGCCCAGCGAAATGTTCGTTTCTAGCACACGAGCTTGACAAGTCAAGGACTTGCCCAAAGCGGTGTGCAACGCAAAGGCCTAGGCTCGTAGTGGCGCCGTCAGGCGTTGGCGGCGCATCCGAAAGCTCGGTCGATGGCACTCCGGAAAGCGCCGACCGCCCTTACGGGCGCACTACAAGCAAGACGCCCTTACGGGCGCACTACGAACGCATCAGGCTCCAGGCATCAACTTCAGCCGGTAGGTCGGGTTGCGACCATCGTCAGCCGGTAGGTCGGGTTGCGACCATCGGGAGCTACCCGACAGCTCGACAACCCTTCCAATCCACGTTCTCACCGCGCATCGTCAGGGAGTGCTACGCACACCCTGACCTACCTGGAATGGATCGGGATCACGCCTGCGACGTGAACGAATTTCGCGGCACCGATGCAACTCCCACTTTAGCAAAACGCCCCCCCAAAATCCGCGATATACTGGTTTAGGATCGGATGTTTCATTATCAAAAGCGGGCAAGATGCCCGCGCTCCCGGGAAAGAGCGCACACGAAATGAAACTCTTTACCCTTGTTGTGGCCGGTCTCCCGACCGAGCCACGCTGCCGACCGCGGGTCTCCCCGGGGTTGCCCGCGCGGGAGAGGAGACCTGCGGTCATGCCGGGTGGCACGGTCGGGAGACCGTGCCACAACCTTG
>Ga0100398_1004463_pt1 | contig 11343 bp, 12 predicted proteins | sample CryGeymeta201522_FD_81568 | JGI IMG/M metagenome (GOLD analysis project Ga0100398, IMG submission 81568) | Groundwater microbial communities from Crystal Geyser aquifers in Utah, USA - Crystal Geyser metaG 2015-22 | ecosystem: Environmental > Aquatic > Deep subsurface > Groundwater | place: USA... | reverse complement strand
TGTGATAGGAAATATTCCTGCCGCCGGAAAAACCGGAACGACTGACGATTATGCTGACGCGTGGTTCATCGGATACACACCGACTGTGACTTGCGGAGTGTGGGTAGGCTTTGACGAGAGAAGAACAATGGGAAGAGGAATGACCGGAGGAAGAGCCGCAGGCAGAATATGGGCCAACTTTATTAAGAGCGTATTCAAAGATACAAAGCCAGGTTCATTCCCAAATCCTTCCTTGAAAAATATTTCCAGCGTATCAATCTGCGCATTGTCCGGATTGAGGCCTTTTCCGGATTGCATCGATATTATAACAGAACTCTTTCTGCCGGGAACTGCTCCAACTGATATTTGTTCCATTCATTCGGATCCTTCCCGACTACAGGAATTTTTGTATGGCGCTTCTGCGGCATCAGATACCGAAGTTTCGCTCTGGCCTGATCAAGTAAACATTGGCGCTCAGCAAAAGCCGCTCTCCGCTGAACGGCAGGCTCTTATGGAATTGATTGATGCTGAGGCCGGCCCGTCTCCTGTGCGGAGAGACAGCCCGAGCATACCGATACAACATAATGCTTTTTGAAAATAATTTTTATCCGGAATCATGTAAGTCGATATTGAAAACTGGATTTTCCCGAAAAAATAAAACTTTCATTTTTCAATTATTTCACGCGTTCTTTGTAAGATAGGCTGGAGACAAGGTAAAAAAGATAAAATAAAAAATTATTTAAAAATCTCTGTGTCTCTGTGTCTTCGTGGTTCAAAAATGCTGCTTGCACGAGCCCGGTAACTCAGTGTTTAAAGTGTCTGACTCCGGTCATGCACAATGCAATTCCTAAACTATCGGCGGCTGATATTACTTCTTTGTCACGGATTGAACCGCCTGGCTGAATCACTGCAGTAACGCCAGCCGCATTTTCAATTCCATCTGAAAACGGGAAGAAACCGTCGGATGCCATTACGGAACCTTGTATTCTCTCACCTGCTTTCATAGCGGCAATCTTAACTGAGTCGGATCGATTCATCTGGCCTGCTCCGATTCCAACCGTTGCTCCGTCTTTGACCAAAACTATCGCATTGGATTTAACATGTTTTGCTATCGTATCGGCAATTTTAAGATCAGAAAGTTCCTCGGCAGTCGGCTCCCGTTTTGATACGACTTTCAGCTCTGCTTCATTTAAATAAACAGTTTTGGTATCTTTTGTTTGTGTCAGAACTCCACCTGAAATACTTTTCATCTCGAAGGTTTCAAATTCAGGATTCGGCCATTCTAAAACTCTTAACTGTTTTCTCTTTTTCAAAATTTCCAAAGACTCTTCAGAAAATTTTCTAGCAACAATAACTTCTATAAAAAAACCTTTTAAAATTGAAGCTAAAGATTCGTCGAACAATCCGTTGATTGCTACGATACCCCCATAAGCGGAAGAAGAGTCCGAGTTAATCGCTGTTTGCAGAGATTCTAAAACAGTCTTCTTCTTGGCCGCGCCGCACGGGTTTTGATGTTTTATAACTGCAACTGCATTTTCTCCAAGATCGCATACAAGAGCCATTGCCTCAGAAAGATCGAGAATATTGTTATATGAAAGTTCCTTTCCTTCTTTCGTGACAGCTTCATGCAAACCGTGACCGCCATTCAAAACCCACCAATCAGCAGACTGGTGAGGATTTTCGCCGTATCTCAAACTTCTATGCTTTGAAAGACGGATGATCTTCTTTTCCGAATCATCGGAAAATGCCGATGCTATGCGGCTATCGTATTCTTCAATCATAGCCCACGCTTTGACTGCAAGTCTTTTGCGTTCCTCGTCCAAAAGTTTCTCATCTGCTGATTCAAGCTTCGAAATAAAGCCATCGTAATCGCCTGCATCTATCAGAACAGAAACAAAACGGCTGTTCTTCGCCGCCGCGCGAATCAATGATACTCCACCAATATCTATCAGCTCTTCCCTATTCGGTGCGTCTTTGTCAAATTTGTATAAATTACAAATTACGATATCAATTAATGGAATTTTCTTTTCTTCGAGTTCACGCATATCTTCGATATTATCTCTCCGCGCAAGAATGCCGGCAAATATCGGAGGAGAAAGAGTCTTTACTCTTCCACCAAGCATTTCTCCGTAACCGGAAAGTTCACCAGCTTCAATAACTTCAAGCCCCGCGCTCTTCAATATCTTCGCAGTGCCTCCGGTCGAAATTATTCCAAAACCAAGTTGTGAAAGTCTCACAGCGATACGATCGAGACCGGTTTTGTCTGTCACAGAAATCAAAGCATATTTTTTCATACCCTCACCCTTACCTTGCAGGCTAAAGCCTACGGCTACCAATTCGAATGCAACCAATTCGAATACGGATACCATTCTAATGAAAAAAACATGGAGCGGGAGAAGGGAATCGAACCCTCATAACCAGCTTGGAAGGCTGGAGCTCTACCACTGAGCTACTCCCGCAATAAAATACAAATTCTACTTTTCAGAGCTAGTCTTAATAACTTCTGATTTTGTAGAAATGCCTTGATTGACAAGATCTTTAAGAATTTTCCCAGGCAAAAACTTAGGAGCCATTCTCGCAGGTATTTTCACCGTGCCGCCAGTCGAAATGATTCTCCCTAACTTAGGTTTTCTCATAACAGCCGAAAAAGTTCCAAACTCTCTAATTTCTATCTTTTTGCCTTCTTCGAGCATTTCCTTGATGGACTCGATAGCGGCATCAAAAATATTATGAGCCTCGAACTTCGTCAGATTTAAACTTTTTGCAATCTCTTCAACCAATTCTTCTTTAACCATTTTATCACCAAAAAAAGTATAACTATTTTCAAGATGAAATCAATAATAAATTTTTATTCCATGAATTAGAGGGACACAATACCTAATTCGGTGAATTAGGTATTGTGTCCCTCTAATTCCAGAACAGCCATAAATGCGCTCTGAGGTATATCGACTCTGCCTATTGTCTTCATTCGCTTCTTGCCTTCTTTCTGCTTCTCCAGCAATTTGCGTTTGCGCGTCACATCTCCGCCGTAACATTTTGCAATAACATTTTTTGCAAGCGAGCGTATCGTCTCACGCGCAATAACTCTTGAGCCGATCGCGGCCTGAACCGGAATAGTGAATTGGTGTCTCGGTATAAGTTCCTTCAATTTCTCACATAGCTTTCTTCCCACAAAATATGACTTATCTCTGTGAACAATCATAGTCAGAGCGTCAACTGTCTCTTCATTCACTTTGATGTCGAGTCTTACGAGATCGCCTTCTCGATGACCGATATAGTCGTAATCGAACGATGCGTATCCTTTCGATATGGATTTCAGCTTATCAAAAAAATCCATTACAACTTCTGCAAGCGGAAATTCATACTCGATAATGACCTTTTCTTTGGAGATAAATTTCATGTCGATAAACGTTCCGCGCTTATCCTGCCCCAACTGCATTATTGGACCGATAAATTCTTCAGGAGTATAAATTCGAGCTCGAATGTAAGGTTCATCTATTTCTTGAATTTGACCTATCGGCGGAAGCATCGAAGGGTTTTCTACAATCACAACCTCTCCATTTGTCATTAGCGCCTTATACTCAACAGAAGGTGCGGTAGTCAAAAGATCCATTCCGAATTCTCGTTCCAAACGCTCCTGAACAATTTCAAGATGAAGCAATCCTAGAAATCCGCACCTAAATCCAAAACCTAGCGCCGCCGAAGTCTCAGGTTCGAATTTAAATGCCGAGTCATTCAACTGGAGTTTCTCAAGCGATTTTCTTAAATCATCGTATCTATCTCCATCAACCGGATACAGGCCTGCAAAGACCATTGAGAGCGGTTCGCGATAACCTTCCAACGGCTCAACTCCATCAACATTTCCTGTTAAAGTATCACCAACTCGAATGTCATCGATTCGTTTCAGAGATGCAGTCAAGTAGCCTACGCATCCGGATTGCAGTTCATCGATAGGCACTCTCTGCGGAGCAAAAGCTCCGACCTCAGTCACTTCATTTTGCTTTCCGCTCGATGCCATTCTTACGATATCTCCTCTTTTGGCAGTTCCGTCAATGACTCGCACATACGCAACAGCTCCAAGATAAGAATCATATTGTGAATCGAATATCAGAGCACGAAACGGAGCATCAGAATCACCTATAGGAGGAGGAATCCTTTCGATCAAAGCATCGAGAATTTCTTTCACACCTTTGCCCTCTTTTGCGGAGCAAAGAAGAATTTCATCATCCAAAAAACCAAGTTCGTTCAACTGAGACTTGACGCGCGGTATATCAGCTCCAGGCAGATCGATTTTGTTAATCACAGGAATTAAGGTCAAGTCTTCTTCAAACGCAAGATCGATATTGGCAAGTGTTTGAGCTTCAACGCCCTGCGAAGCGTCAACAACAAGCAAAGCTCCTTCGCATGCCGCAAGCGCGCGCGAAACTTCATATCTAAAATCAACGTGGCCGGGCGTATCAATGAGATGAAGAAGAAACTCCGGCGAATCTGCGCTAGAACGGTACCTCATCTTTACCGGATGAGCTTTTATTGTTATACCGCGCTCGCGCTCAAGATCCATTCCGTCGAGCACCTGCTCCTGCATCTCACGCTTATCAATTGTTCCTGTAATTTCGAGAAGTCTGTCGGCTAATGTCGACTTGCCGTGGTCAATATGCGCTATTATGCAGAAATTACGTATGAATGCCTTATCGAAACTCTGCATACTCAATCTTGAAAACGAGCGCCGTTAATCTCGAGACTCTTTACTCTTTCGCCAAATGTTTTTTCAACTTTGTCCACTGCGTCTTTTGTAAAGAGCAACTGAGCAATTTCTTTTGCAACTGAACTTGACTCTTCAAACGAAATTCTTCGAATCATTTCCTTTGCAACAGGTATCGACCTCGGGTTCATGGAAAGCTTTGTAATGCCCAAGCCGATAAGAATCGGAATCATTCTTAAATCGCCGGCCATTTCGCCGCAAACGGAAAGTTCGATTCCTGTTGCTTTTGCATTGTCAGTCACTTCTTTAATAAGTCTGATGATAGTCGGTTGCATGGGTCGGTGGAGATAATCCAACTGCTTGTTTCCGCGTTCCGCCGCCATCGTATATTGAATGAGGTCGTTGGTTCCAATCGAAAAGAAATCCATGTAATTGGAAAAAATCTTGGTATTCAGCGCCGCGGCCGGAGTTTCAATCATAATTCCAACTTCAATGCAGTCTGAATCCAGATCGAATTTCTTACAGCATTCATCGATGTATCCCATCGCTGAACTTATCTCTTCAATGCATGAAATCATCGGCAAAAGCAATTTAACTTTTCCGTGCCTGGATGCCCGAATTATAGCTCTGATTTGAGAATTAAATATGTCAGGTTTTACAAGAGAAAATCGTATAGCCCTGACTCCAAGATACGGATTGACATCTTCAGGCATGCCTGAACCGGAAAGAAACTTATCGCCGCCAACATCGATTGTTCGGATTATTACATCATTTTGAGGAAATGCCTCCGCGGCGAGCCTGTAATGCTGATACTGCTCCTCCTCGCTTGGTAGTACTTTGCGATTCAGAAAAAGAAATTCCGTTCGGTAAAGTCCGACTCCTTCCGCTCCGTTTTCCTTTGCAATTTTAATCTCAATTGGCATTTCTATATTTGCCGAAATATCGATTTTAACTCCATCCGTCGTTACTGCATCCAAACCGATTTTTCTGCGGAGCATAATTTCGCGTTCAAGACGCTTCTGTTCTTTCTCTTCGTATTCCTCTATAGTTTTCTCATCAGGATCAGCTACTACGGCGCCGTCCATTCCGTCAACAATTATAGTATTAGCGTTTTGAAGTTCTGTTATAGTGCCCGGTGGAACCACGACTGCTGGGATTCCAAGAGCTCTAGCAATAATCGCTGTATGCGAGGTGACGCTTCCTATCTCGATGACACAGCCCAATACAAGCTCCGAATCAAGTTTAGCGGCAGTGGACGGCGAAATTTCAGTTGCAACTAAAATGCATGGCTCATCAATTCTGATTGCCGCCGAAGGACGTCCCATCAAATTTCGAATAAGAATTTGCCCAACATCGGCGATGTCTGTCGCTCGTTCGCGCATCATCTCATCTTCTATCTTTGAAAAACGTTCTGCCAAATCATCGATGACCATTTGAAGAACTATTTCAACGTTCTTCTGTTCCGATTCCAATTTGCGCGAAACTTCTACATGAAGCAGAGGATCTTCAAGAACCAGAATATGAGCATCGAATATTTCCGCTTCATCTTCGCCTATCTCTTCAGCTGTCTTATCTCTGATTGCAAGTAGTTCGTTTTTGGTCGCTTCAATAGCATCTGTAAATCTTTTGAATTCCTTCTCAACTTCATTGCTCGATATTGCCCGCTCTTCGCTCTTCAGTTTCATTCCTTGCACCAGAAGAGGCGGTGCTTCTGCAAAGCCGGGCGATATCGGAGTTCCGTAGAAAATATTCATCAGCATCAATCCTCGTCAAACTTTCTGGCAATCAAGTCAGTCAGAGCATCCATTGCCATTTGAGCGTCTTCGCCCTCTACTTGGACGAAAATCTCGCTTCCTTTAACTGCAGCCAGCATCATTACGCCCATGATTGATTTGCCGTTCACCGTTTCGTCGTCTTTTTTTATTTCAACGTGAGATTTGAATCGCGATGTGCACTGCACCAAAAGCGCAGCGGCGCGAGCATGAAGACCGGCATTGTTTTCGATTATAAACTTTTTTTCCAGTTTCAAACTCATAGGGAACCTCCGACAATCCCGCCGCCAATTACAGTTAGATAAAAAAGGAAAGTTGGAGACCACTTGCGCATAGTTGCAAGTATCAGCAGTCCTAAAAATCCCGCTCTAATCGCAATAAAGATCATTTGGCGGTTTGAAAAGAGCAAACCGTCTGCAACATAAAAAACAGAGACAAGCCCGATAATCAATGCGCCAATGTTTCTTATTCTCCGCATGCTTCCGTGAAAGTCTCTCTTCTTTAAAATATCAACTACGTTCATTCCGTGATTGTATCCCCAATCAAATCCCATCCAGCGAATCCACTCAACAGGAATGATGTAAATAGAAAGCAAAAAAATCAGCGCGTAAATTGAGTAAGAAGAACCGGGATTAGACACGTAAACGCTCAAAGCGGCAAGGCTTCCAATAACAGGCCGCACAGTTTCCCAAAAAAATGCGTCACCAACAGCGGCGAGCGGTCCGCTCATTCTGCTTTTTAAAACCGGAATCATCTCAGGCTTGGAAAAATTACCGGACATCAAATCTTCCTCATACTTTGCGGCAACGCCGATGCAAATTGGAGCAAAGTAAGGATGAGTATTAAAATATTGAGTATGCCTTTTTTCAGCCTCAACATATTTGTCGCCGGAATATAGCCGTTTCAATACAGGCCTGATTGCAAATAGGCATCCTAAATTTTGCATGCCTTTGTAGTTCCATAGCGCCTGCAGAAAATGAAGTCGGATAAAAATATCGAGCCTCTCTAAAAATTTCATGACATCTTCACTAAAATAATGCATGCAATCGAAAAAATAGCTCCGGCGGCAAGCCATGTTTTTCTGCTCTTTGCTCCTATGCACCTTGCCAGCTGAACCATACCCAGAGCCGGAATCAGCGTTGCAGAAAATTCAAGAGCCTTCATCAATTTATCAGTGCTAATGATTTTTGTCACTGCAGGAGCCAATATGTATCCTGCAATGCCTGTAATCAGAACTGCAAAAAAAGCCTTAAGAAAAATTGGAAGTATTCCCATAGCCACGAGCCTAATCAGTTCAAAAGGCGATTCCTTTTTCATCATCTCTTCCATCTTAGCGGAGAGCTCTATCCTCAACAAATGATCGAATTTTCTCGAAATGATTCCGATTGGAACACAGCAAGATGTAGCGAGCACAGCCGCGGAAACGCTTCCGCCCCATGCGTGAGCGGCAACTGCGGAGCAAACTGCAGTAATGTGCGCATCAGGCGGAGTATAATTTCCTATCGGCAAAACTCCGAGCCAAATCAATTCAATCCATGCGCCGCACAGCATTCCCGTCGCAGTGTCGCCAAGAATTGCTCCGATAATAGTTCCTGATACGATAGGTCTGGAGAGCATCCATTGCATAATCTGAACATTGTCCAGCGCCAGAATTCCAGCTACAAATGCCGCAGAAAGCAGAGAAGTAATTGTCATTTCTGCGCGGCTTCGAAAAGATCGAAGAGATCTTTCTTTTCATTAGACGGTATCAATCTTACTTCTATTTTCACTCCCGCATCACTCAACGCTTTGAGGTCTTCAAGAGCTTTATCTGTCAGCCTTACTCCTTCGCATACTACATGCTTTCCGTCTTCATATCTCTGACCGCCGACATTAATCTCCTTCAGATCAACTTTGTGTTCTAATACAAGAGCCCTATATTCTTGCGGAGACGCGGAAAGAAGAAGAGTTCGTTTTTTCGTGTAATTATTGTCGCTCAAATTTTTAGCCGCATCTGCGACAGAGCAGAGATCGAACTCTGTTGATTCAGGCACTGCAAAGGCTAAAAATTGGCGTTGCATTTCATCTTCCGCGTATTCATCTGAAATGACGACGATTTTTTCTATGTTGAGAAATCGAGACCAGCCGACCGTCACTTGTCCGTGAATTAATCTGTCATCAATTCTGGCTAAAAGTATCATAACTCAACAGCCTTTTTTCGAATCAAACTTCATCTGCTCATCACCTTGAATTTAGCATTTACATCGAGACACGCTTTTTTACCAGCTTCAAGAATTCTGTCGACGAGCTGATCAAAATCGTATTTGTCTCTCGAAAATGCAAACTCGATCAGCATCGCAAGATTGAATCCTGCAATAATTCTCAAAGGAAAGTCAGTCTCCTTTTGCTTCTTCAACAGCTTTGCTCCGACATTCGAACATGAACCTCCAAAAAGGTCCACAAGTAGCAATGTCGGCCTGTCGGAGCCGAAATTTTTACGCGCGTCCAAAATAGACAGTTCGAATTCATCAAGCCTTCCGTTCTGATCAAGCCCAATCGCAATAACATTGTCGAACCGCCCAAAAATCTGAAAAGTGCTTTCAATTGCGGACGATGCCATATTGCCATGCGACGCTACAATCAAGAGAGGAGGATTCATATCTTTTTTTCCTCCAATATTTTTTCCAATCTCAAACTAAATTCCTCCGCCACATGAACTCCCATATTCTTTAATCTTTGATTCATTGCCCCCACCTCTATTATGATCGCAATATTTCTTCCAGGCTGAACAGGAACCAAAATTGATGGAATTTCAATTCCAAGTATCATTGTTTTCTCCTGATCAAGGCCCAGCCTGTCGTATTCATAGCCCTCTCTCCATCTCTCCATCTTCGCCACCATTGACACATCCATTTCGTCCACAACAGCTGACGCTCCATAGAGCTGGCGAATGTTCAAAATGCCAAGCCCTCTGATTTCGATGTGATGCTTCGTCAAATCAGGACTCTTCCCTCTCAAAATTTCCTGACGCATCTTTCTCACTTCCACAATATCGTCGCTGACAAGCCTATGGCCGCGCTGAAGGAGTTCCAAGGCAGTTTCCGATTTTCCAACTCCTGACTCGCCCTGTATTAAAACTCCAAGTCCGAAAACATCCATTAGAACTCCGTGAATCATCTCAGTAGGAGCTAATTCTCTTTCAAGATAAAGGCCTATCTTATGAATCAAGAAGTCGGTCTTCTTTGGCGAAGAAAAAATGCAGACGCCCAATCTGTCGGCAATCTCCAATAATGCAGGAGCAAGAAAAAGTTCGCGAGTGACGATAACGAGCGGTGGGTGATGTGAAAGATATGCAGACCAATTGCGAATCATAACGGCTTCAGGCCGAGCTGACATGTAAGCCAATTCTGTCTGACCTATTATTTGAATATTCTTTGAATCGAAGTAATCCAAAAAACCTGCTAAAGCAAGTCCGGGCCGCTGAACCTCAGGAGCATGAATCGAGTTTTTTAATCCGACTTTGCCTGCTACAACAGCAAAATCCAAATCTTTACCTAAAGTTTCAAATAAATCTTGAACCAGAACTTCATTGCCTGATTCCATATCACGAACTCCGCTCAGGCGCTTTTCAATTCCTCTTCTCTGATGATGGCTAAAATCTCTTCGCTCTTCTTTGCGTCAAGAAGCGCCTGCCTGAAATACGATTGCTTCAGGAGCCGCGAAATTCGAGCGAGAGCTTTTACGTGAGGACCTGACTGATCTTCAGGCGCCACCAAAAGGAAGAAGAGATGAACCGGCTTTGAATCAAGCGCGGCAAAGTTAACTCCAGCTTCCGATTTTCCAAAAACAGCGTAAAGACGGTCAACTGAATTAGTTTTAGCATGAGGTATTCCTACTCCTTGCCCTATGCCCGTGGACATCAACTCTTCTCTGTCCCAAACAGCCTTTAAAACCGCTTCTTTATCTTTAACTGAACCGGTAGAGTTTGCCAGCAAATCAATTAATTCCTCGATAATTCCCTTTTTGTCTTTTGCCTGCAACGAAACCGATATCCCGGCTTCATTGATTAATTCCGAAAGCTTCATCATATTCACCTCTGCATTTATATGCTTATTTATCTATCCGGAACTATTAAGCCGTAATGGCCGTCCGGTCTTCTGAAAATTACGTTCACATCGTATGACTCGGCATTGATAAATACAAGGAAATCATCACCTGCTTGATCAAGCTGAAGCATCGCGTCATCAGGAAAAAGAGGTTTCATCTGGAATGTGAGATAATCGATTATCCTGGGCTTTCCTGTTCTCTTTTTTATCTTCTCTTTCTTTTTGGAAACTGCTTCGAGCAGTTCGTCGGCGCTAACTGCGTTCTTCGCAGCTTTGTGAGTCTTCAACTTGTCTTGAAACTTACAGAGCTGTCGCGACAGCTTATCTACCACGAGATCAAGCGCCGAATAAGCGTCAGATGAAGATTCTGATGCTCTTATCGTTGTGCCTGAAGCTATCAGAGTCACTTCCGCATTGTGCGAGGTCTTACCTGAAGAGAACGTTATCTTTGCTTCGATAATACCTTGATGATATTTTTCGAGCTTTGATATCTTCAGCTCTGCATAATCCCTCAACGGCTTTGAAGTCGGCATCTGCCGAAATGTTGTGACAATCTGCATTTTATAATTATCTCCAAATCCAAATTTTTGATGCAACTCAATCTGTGTTTTTGAATGAGTCAAAAGATAATATCGAATACGTAATCAATATGCAATAGAAAAGTTGCAAGCACAAGCGAGGCGGCTATTGACTCGGAGCACCCGCGCCGCCATGACGAGTTATAATATTTGAAATTGCAAATTGGAAAGTGCAAATTGAAAATTTTATTTTTCCAATTTTCATTTTTCAATTATTTTACGCGTTC
>Ga0100398_1004452_pt1 | contig 11357 bp, 13 predicted proteins | sample CryGeymeta201522_FD_81568 | JGI IMG/M metagenome (GOLD analysis project Ga0100398, IMG submission 81568) | Groundwater microbial communities from Crystal Geyser aquifers in Utah, USA - Crystal Geyser metaG 2015-22 | ecosystem: Environmental > Aquatic > Deep subsurface > Groundwater | place: USA... | reverse complement strand
TGCGCTCGTACTCCCCAGGCGGGATGCTTAAGGTGTTAACTTAGGTAGACAGCGCTGAAAGGGTCGATACTTCCAATGCTCAGCATCCATCGTTTACGGCGTGTACTACTGGGGTATCTAATCCCATTCGCTCCCCACGCTTTCGTCTTTCAGGGTCAGCTCTATCCCAGTCTGATGCCTTCGCCTTTGGTATTCCCCACGATATCAACGGATTTCACCCCTACACCGTGAGTTCTTCAGACCTCTGATAAGCTCTAGCCTTAACGTTTCGGATGCATTCCCGGAGTTAGGCCCCGGTCTTTGACACCCGACTATTAAAGCCCCCTACAGACCCTTTACGCCCAGTAATTCCGGACAACGCTCGGGGCACTCGTATTACCGCCACTGCTGGCACGAGTTTTGTGACCCCTTATTCCTAGGGTACCCTCAATCGTGCCTCGCTATCACTCGCCACTCAAATTTCTAATTCTTAATTTTCAATTTTTAATCAATCTCAATGTTATAATTTTTTAATTTTTAGTGCGCGAATTACATTTAGAAATTAAGAATTAGTTCAATAGAAATTGTTTAGAAATTAGAAATTAAGAATTAGAAAATTAAGATGCTGAACAATAGTGAAGCACGATTTGTTTCCCTATAAAAGCAGTTTACACTCCGAAAAGCTTCTTCCTGCACGCGGCGTCGCTTCGTCAGGGTTTCCCCCATTGCGAAAGATTCTCGACTGCAGCCTCCCGTAGGAGTATGGCCCGTATCGCAGTGCCATCGTTGGGGGTCGCGCTCTCACGCCCCCTACCCGTCATCGCCTTGGTGAGCCATTACCTCACCAACAAGCTGATAGGACGCAGACCATTCATTAACCAGAGGTCAGATCTCAGATATCAGATGTCAGACGCTTAATGTCCGAAATCCGAACTCTGAGATCCAACCTCCTTTACTCATAAAATAAATTATGAGACCATCGAGAATTAGCTAACCTTTCGGCTAGTTATGCCCAAGTTAATTGTATGTATCTACGCATTACTAACTCGTTCGCCACTCGCTTTCAACCTTGCGGTCAAAAGCTCGTTCGACTTGCATGCCTTATCCACGCCGCCAGCGTTCATCCTGAGCCAGGATCAAACTCTTAATAGAATAGAATTACAATCTTGGCATTTCGCGAGGTGTCAAAAACACTTCGCTTGTCCGCCGAAGTTTTACGAAGTAAAACGAAGGCGGAAGCCAGGATCAAACTCTTAATAAATATCCAGATTTTCAAGCTACAAAGTAGCGCTAAAAATCTAACAGATACTAACCCCTCACTTTTAGAAAAGTGAGGGGTGCTCTATTTCTAAACTGCTCGGTTTTGCCTCGCAGAAGAAATAGGCACTAAGGACAACTACACAAAATCGAAATGTTTGTCTGCCAAACATTTCGTCCTTACCGTATTCAATTGTCAAAGGACTTATCTCTGCCTCTGTATCGGCCTATACATTCTATCAGATAAAAAAACCTTGTCAAGTAAAAATCTGCCCGAAGGCAGATTTTTAGCTATAGTCTTTAATTTTAAATTTAAAATCTGAAATTTAAAATATGCAATCCTACCGCTTACTCCACTGTGGCGCGCGGCGCGCTTTGTTAAGGCCATAATGCTTGCGCTCTACCATTCGAGAATCGCGGCGCAAAAATCCTGACCGTTTTAATTTTTTACGAAAATCAAGATTAAATTTTACCAAAGCCCGCGATAAACCAAACTTCACGGCGCCGGCTTGACCAGATATACCCCCGCCAGAAACTTTAACTGTTGCCCGAAACCGATTCAAAGATCGCAAACGGCCCAGAGGGGATTCAGCAACTTTTTGTAAATTTAAAGTAGGAAAATATTCTTTATACGGCTTATCATTAACTACGATATCACCGCCTTCTCGTTCCTCTAATTTAGCCGTATAAAGCCGCACCCGCGCCACTGCTTCCTTACGCCGGCCCACTGCTTCCCAATATGTTTTTGGCTTGGGCTTGAGTATTTTGGCAACAACTTTTTTCTTGGCAACAACTTTTTTAACAGCAACCTTCACCGGTTTTTTTGGCGCTACTACTTTTTTGTTTTGAATTATTTTTTTAATAGGCATAATAAAAATTAAATAGTCTTTTCCCCGTGATAAAGTTTTAAATTATTTAGCATTTTGGCACGCAATTTATTAACAGGCAACATGCCAAAAACCGCCTTGCGAACGGCTTGACGCGAATCTTGTTCCATCAACTCGCGTAAGGTTTTTTCTTTAAAACCGCCTGAATAGCCAGAATGACCTTGATATTTTTTTTGATCTAATTTTTTGGCAGTCACCTTGACCTTGTCGGTATTGATCACCACGACCTTATTCCCAAATAAAATATGCGGCTGAAAATCCACCCGATCTTTGCCGCGCAAAATCACCGCGATTTTTGTCGCCAGACGCCCTAGAATTTGATTCTTAGCATCAATAATTTGTGGTTTGGTTTCAGACATAAAAAAATTATTCTGTGAATGTAATTAAGGCCTGCGGTGCCGCGTCTTGCAAGCGCGACGGTAATTTAACCAAATGCAAATAACCACCCGGCCGCAAAGCATAACGCTGGGCCAATTTCATTAATTTCTTTACCGCGACTTCGCTTAAAGAACGCCTTAACAATCTAATAGCTGATATGTCTTGTTTCTTAGCCCGCGTTATCATTTTTTCCACTATCGGTTTAATCGTTTTAGCCTTGGTTTCTGTGGTAGTTAATTTTTCATGTAAAATTAAAGATTGAGCTAAGGATTTTAGCAGGGATCTCCTTTGATCGTATCTTAATGATAGAATTTTTTTGTTAGATTGGTGTCTCATTAAACTTTTTGAGAATATCTTTATAGTGTCATTCCCGCATTCGCGGGAATGACACTGAACGACAAAGATAACTCTATTTTAACGTTAAGCCTAGCCGGCCCAAAACCCTTTTAATATCTTGTAACGACCTCGCTCCAATGCCCGGTAATTCCACGAGGGTCTCTGCTTTGCGTTGTGCTAGACCCGCGGCTGTTTTGATGCCAGCTTCTTGTAAAACACTAATAATCTTAGTTGACAATTTTAAATCTTCAATTTTAATATTAGCCAAATCCTGCTTAATGGTTTTTTTATCTTCTATCTTAACTGTTTCCTTGTCCTTATCCTTGATATTCTTTTTTACTTTGGCTATTTTGATGGATTTCCCATCTTTTTGTTCGCTCTCAAATTCACTAAAGATTTTAAATTGATCAACCAAAATAGCTGATACCTGCTTTAAAGCATCTTCTGGAGTCATTGTGCCATCTGTTTCTATTTCTAAACGCAATAAATCATAATCAGTGTGCTCACCAACTCTCATTTGTTCAACGCTAAAATTAACTCGTTTAATCGGCGTAAAAATAGCGTCTAAAACCATAAGCCCGACTGCTAATTTTTCCTTTTGAATTTTTTCCGCTGGCACGTATCCTAAACCGCTATCAACTTCAAATTCAATTGTCAAACGGGCATTCTTGTGCGTTAACGTGGCAATCGGCACATTCGGCGTGGTGATTTCAATTGAAGAAGGCGTCTTAATGTCAGCAGCTGTAACTTGGCGTATCCCGCGAACGTCTAAGGTCATTTTCTGCGGTCCCTCTCCATACATTTTCAAACGGATTTGTTTTAAGCTAAGGATAATTTGGACTACACTCTCCATCACATGAGGAAGCGTAGCAAACTCATGATTGACTCCATCAATTTTAGCGGAAATAATCGCCGCTCCCGGCAATGAATCAAGTAGCGTACGGCGTAAAGCGTTACCAATGGTTAGGCCGTAACCAGGATGGTAACCCTTGATTTCAAAAATTGATAGATTCCCCTGCTTTTTTACTATCTTGGGTTGTTGCGGAAGATTGATTGGAATAAACATAATTTTAGGAATAGACAACTGCCTAAAAAATAAAAGTTAACCCTGTATTTTCTGCGCTCGCTCGGAAATAAAATGATTTCTCTTTTATCTCGCTCGCTCGCTTGAAAATAAATTTTTCGAGCATAGTTGTTGATTCAGTTTAAAAATTATTTAGAAAAATATTCAATGATTAATGGCATATCAACATTTACCTCCAATTCACCGGATACTGGCAGTTTAGTCACCTTAGCAGATACACCGTCTTTATCTAAAGATAACCAAGAAGGTGATTTTTTTGTTTTTAAACGCTGATCTAGGTCCTTAAATAGATAGCTTTTAATTTTTTTTATTCGCAAAGCATCCTCCACTTTGATCTGTTGTGATGGGATTTTCGCTGTTTTGCCGTTGACCAAAATCAAGCCATGATTAACGATTTGTCTGGCTTGGCGTCTTGAAGATGACCAACCCAAACTAAAAATCACGCTGTCCATTCTCCCTTCCAACAAAGACAATAAAACATCTGACGGGCCTTGTTGTCCCTTTTTTAAAATTGCTTTTTTAAAATAATTTTTTAATTGACGCTCGCTAAGACCATATAACGCCTTAATTTTTTGTTTTTCAACCAATTGCCGACCATACTCTGACAACGATCCAAAACGGCGCTTACTTTTAAAACCTGGCGGATAAGGTTTACGAATAATAGCGCATTTTTGCGAAAAACAACGCTCGCCTTTTAAAAAAAGTTTTTGGCGTAAACGACGGCATCTTTTACATTGATCAATAATCATATTCTTATATCTCTTCCCCCTGCTCACTGGAAGAAGTCTGGATGGGGGGTTAGGTTATTGTATTTTTCCCCCTTAAACACGACGCGGCTTAGGCGGCCGGCAACCATTATGCGGTGCTGGCGTCACGTCTTTAATTAATAATATCTCCATACCAGAATTAGCCAATGTTCTAACCGCGGATTCGCGACCACTACCAATCCCCTTAACATAAATTTTAATCTTCGCCAAACCACGGGTTTTCACCTTAGATATAACGGTCTCAGATACCTTAGCAGCCGCGAACGGCGTAGCTTTTTTAGGGCCTTTAAATCCTAAGGATCCCGCGCTTGACCAAGCTAACAGATTGCCCACGGCATCAGTCAAACTGACAATTGTATTGTTATAGGTCGCTTGAACAAAAGCACAACCCTCTACCACTTTAACATTTTTAGCGGACACTAAACCCGTTGCTTTGTTTTGAGCTTTTTGCTGTTTTTCGGTTTCTTTTAAAACCTCTTCTTCTGTTTTTTGATAAATTCTTTTTTTCCCCATAAAATTTGCCGCGCTAAAAATTCCAAATTACAAACTACAAATTTCAACCAAGAAAATCATTAGGTTTTTTCCGCTGATGCCTTGCGCCCACTGCCAACTGTCCGACGCACATTCCCCCGAATAGTTCGTGAGTTTGTCTTTGTTTGTTGCCCGCGAACCGGCAACCCCCGACTATGACGAATCCCTCTATAAGAGCCAATATCGCGAAGCCGTTTAATATTAAAAGATTTTTCCTGACGTAAAACACCTTCTATTTTAAAATTTTTCTCTACATAATCACGCAACCGGTTTAAATCATCTATTGGCAAAACATTAACCCTGATGTTTGGATCAATTTTGACAACCCCCAAGATTTTTTGCGCCAAAGACGGGCCTATGCCGTAAATATAGGTTAAAGCGGTTTCAATTCTTTTATTGTCAGGGAGATTAACTCCAGCAATTCGAGCCATAATTACTTAAAATTTCTAATTTTTAATTTTTAAACAATTTTCAATGCTATAATTTTATAGTTTCCAATACGCAATTCATATTTAGAAATTAAAAATTGAGAATTGAAAATTTTAGCCTATCCTTGTCTTTGCTTGTGTTTTTTGATTTCACAAACTACCCGCACGCGCCCCTTGCGACGGATCACCTTACATTTAGGACAAATTTTTTTCACGGAAGCGCGTACTTTCATCGATTGATAGTTTTTAGTTTCTAGTTTTTAGTTAATAATCTTTTTCAGACCACAAACTACAAACTATTTACCCGCCAAAGCTTTAGTGAAGGTGGGCGTACTAAAAACCGATACTATTTTTCACGATAAACAATCCTCCCCTTAGTTGTATCATAAGGGCTCATTTCAACCTTTACCTTATCCCCCGGCAAAATTCGAATAAAATTCAAACGCATCTTACCCGACAAATAAGCCAAAATTTCCTGATTATTTTCTAAGCGGACCCGAAAAGTGGTGCTCGGCAGACTTTCAATAACAATTCCTTGATGAGTTTGTTTCTGATTATTATTAGCCATTTGTTAGACGATAACAAAAAATTGGATAAGTAATATCCACTAAAAATATAACAAAAGTAATTCTTTTAGTCAAGTGCTTGAACGATTTTTAGCTTTAAAGATTGCGGATTATTGGGTGCTTTCTTTACCCAAAAAGGCCAAAAGGTTACTCGCACCCTGTCAACCGCCGTGTTATTAGTGAAATACTGCTGTAGGTCATTAGCGTTTTTTCCGGCTAAATCACGACGCAAAACAACTTCGTCTATTAAAGAGTCAACTCTTTCTTCCGTATTTATCCTAAATTTCGCATATTCATTTTCTGAATCAACTTCGCAATCTAAATAATTAATAATTTGACTTTCTGGCAAAGATTTTTTCTGATCAGAAATTTTAGTCATTACGTTTTTTTCAATTAAAATCTTTAAATCGTTTAGATCGAAAATCACGGCTTCCACTTGTAATTCTCCGTTAACCAAAAACTTTCCTGAATTGTCTGGATTTTTTTCTACTTCTATCCTCGCCAGCTCCTTACGTTGACACTTATCAAAAAACTTCAAATTGCTAGGAATTTTTTTCGCTAATTCCGCTTGAGCGTCTTCTTGCAAGGCGGCATTTACCTGCTCTTTGGCTTGAGATAATTCTTCTGTGGAAGCAACCTTCCCCTCCCCCTTACGATTACCGCCTGCCATTGCTTCAAGCGACTTGGCATAAAAACCTTCATATTTCGCGGACCCCGCAAAACCAGGGATATTCCAAGTAGCCGGCTCTATATTATATTCAGGCCCAAATTGGTCTGCCTCTATATCTGCCTCCACGGAAGCCGGCTCTAATTTCCCATTAACCATCTTGGCTGGTGGCACAATAATCTTTTGCTTGGTTCTAAAAATTAACTGGCTTCCTTGCGGGATAAAACGAGTTGTTGCCACTAATGCTTGCTCTTGAGTGCTGAAATTATTATAAATAGTAATTTTACCCTGGGCCTTGCTATCAACAGCGACAGTTTGGCTGGCATCGAGCTCTTGAGTTTTTCTCTGGGTAATTTTAACCATCTGACCTGGGATCTTATTCAAAACCAAATCTGACTGAGTGACTTGCGGATCGGCCACAACCTCTAAATCAAAATTTACAATTTCAGATTTTGGTAACACCTCGACAGTGGCGCGCGGTAAAATCAAGTAAGCCGCGGCTAGTCCTAAGAAAACGCAAATTGCCACAAACGCGTAAACAATTTTCGCAATTGGCATCCACGACCTTGCTTTGGCTAAATCGTTATTGATATTCGACCGACGTGATCTTTGTTTAATTTGGGCTATTGCCGGAGAATCTATTTTATCGGTATTAACAGACGAGTTGCTTGGACCAGAGATAAAATCAACGAAAGAGTTTGATTCTTGCGGGATAGCGCCCAAAGGCGTTAATTTGTTTAATTTTATCGGCACCTCAAAATCCGCAGCAGGAATCTTGTCGATTGTTTTAAAGCCCGCCTCTTTAGCTAACTTCAATATGCGCTTATCAGAGCTTGATACCTTAATATCTTTGTCCATTTTTTGCGTTTCTCTTTTTAAAATACGTAAACTAATCGCCTCTTTAGCAATTTTAGCGTCAGGCGGAATTTGTAAAATAATTTCCCTGACACTAGCAGACATTAAACGATGAATAACCGAAATCACATCTTGATCCTGATTAACAAAAAATTGTGTGGCCATAAATTTAAAAATTAATGGGCTAACTTTATAGATTTTTTTAAAATTCTTGCAATCGGCGAAGTATTTTTAAAAAAGCTAAGCGCTATTTGGCACAAACTAGACAAAACGACTTTCTGCCCTTTATTTTGAGACGCATCTTGCTCTTTGTCTCGCGTCGCAACCCGAGCCCCCAAGCTTTCAATCGTCAAACGATTTTTATCTAAAAAAGATAATTTTTCGGTTAATAAAACATTTTTCAAATCACCAATCAAATCGATTGGTGAATCATCGCTACCCGTGATGAAAATTTTCTCTGGCAAAATCGCGTTTGGCGATAAACCTTGCAAAGCAACAACTACACCCCGCAACCAACTTTGGCGTACTGGTTTAAAAATTTCCGTAAAACGATTTTGAGCTTGGTTGCTCAAACTATGCGCCAAGTATCTCGATTTGATTTCTCTTGCCTCACTCAAACCAATACCCAATGCCTCAGTTAGGACATAGTCAAAAGACACACTACCGATATTAAAGGATGATTGACCGACCAAAAGATTCTGTCTTTTTAAAGAGATTTCCGTTTGCTGATAACCAACATCAATAATGATACCCCTATCAACTGGCAAAGTTTGAAGCAATGACCAAAAACGTGGCATTAAAAAAACTTCCCGACAATGTAAAAGCTCAATTAATTTTTGCCAATGTTGCCAACAATCTTCTGTAGTATAAATATAAAAAATTTGTCCTGCTATTTGTTGACCAGTAAGATCCTCCGGGTTCGATACTGGATATCCATCAATTTTTAAATTTAATAAATGCCCGTCCACAAGATGAATACTGACACCGCTAATTCTTTGTTTTATATCCTCTTTAATCTTATCTTTAATTTGAAAAGTAGTTTTTATAAAAACATTTTCTAATTCTCGCAAATCAATCGCGGTCTGTGGATCTTGGCGTTGGAAATTAAAATTAAAAACACGACCGGCTAAATAACTGGCGGGCGCCGCTAAAAAGCAATGGCTAACTTTATTTTTAAGGCCGGCATCAAGCTTGCTAATTAACGCGATAAGTGTGCTGAATATTTTTTGCTCATCAAAACAAAAATCTTTTTGAAAAGAATCTTGTGGCGTCAAATCTTGCTCATATTTTAAAATAGCTGCTTTTTCGTCTTGTTTATTGTATGTAGCCAGTCCCGCTTGCAAAATGTCAACACCTAAATCTAAAACTAAAAATAGCTCACCACTAGCCCGCGAATCCTCCTTTTGTATTGAATCATCTTGTGTCATAGAACTTCCTTATTCTACCAAAAAAAACGACCTCTGGCAACAGAGGAGTTTTTAACAATGTAATTTTAGAAATCAATCTACGTTTGTCATTCCGGACTCCGTTGTCATGCTGAATTCATTTCAGCATCCACGCCGTGGATTCCGGCACTTCGACCGTGCTCAGTGCGGGCTCGGCGGCCAGAATGACAGCAAGAAAACGAATCCCGCCCGGCCATTCTCATTCCAAAATCGCCTTAATACGCCGCAGGCTCGCGCCCACGGATTCTTGTTTTAAAATTTTAAATTTCCCCAGCTCGTCAAGATGTTTAATATGCGGCCCAGCGCAAACTTCGCGAGAAAACTTCCCGATAGAATAAACATTAACTTTTTCAGGATAACGATCTTTAAAAAATGCCAAAGCACCCGAATCAATTGCTTGTTGATAAGGCATCGTTTCGCACTTAACCGGCAAGTCCATTTGGATTTGCTCATTCACAATTTTCTCAATTTGCGCCATTTCCGCGTCAGTCAATTTTTGTGAATACGAAAAATCAAAACGCAAACGTTCGGATGTAATATTAGATCCAGCTTGATGAACTTTATCGCCTAAAACTTGCCGCAATGCCTGATGCAACAAATGCGCGGCTGTATGTAATTTTACAGTGGCTTGCGAGTGATCTGTCAAACCGGATTTAAACTTGCCGGCCGAAGCGCTCCGAGAAAGTTCTTGATGCTTTTTAACTTGCGCTTGAAACCCAACCGCATCCACTGCCAACGCCTTTTTAGCTAATTCTTCTTGAATCATTTCTAAGGGAAAACCATAAGTTTGATAGATAAAAAATGCTTTTTCAGCATCTACCTTGTCTAATTTATCTAATTCTTTTAACCCTCGCTCTAAAGTTTTTCTAAATTTAATTTCTTCTTTTTCTAATTCATTAAAAATAAATTGCTGATTATTTTTAACCTCAGGATAAACATCTTGATAAATTTGAATTACTGCTTGGGCGATTTTTGGCATAAATTCTTGCTCAATGCCTAAAATTTTACCGTATCTAATCGCCCTTCTAATTAAACGTCGCGCAACATAACCACGCTCTGTATTCGCTGGCGCCACGCCTTCGGATAGAATAAACGTAGCCGCCTTAATATGGTCAGCAATAATTCTTTGCGCCTTGATTTCGTCAATTTTTGAATTTTGATTTATGTTTTTGATTTTTGATATTTGATTTTTGATTTCGTTTATTATTGGCGTGAACAAGTCCGTTTCATAAACATTACTTTTACCATTCAACACTGCCAGCGTTCTTTCCAGTCCCATACCCGTGTCTACATTTTTCTGCTTTAGGGGGATGAACTCATAGTCTATTTTTATTTTTGAGTCTTTATTTGTCTTTTTGATTTTTGATTTTTGATTTTTGATTTTTTTATTGTATTCCATAAAAACATTATTCCAAACCTCAACCCAGTGCTTATCAAATGGATTAAATTTTTGCGGCGCCGGATCTTCACCAGTCCAATAAAACATCTCGGTATCCGGACCACACGGTCCAGTCTGGCCCGCTGGCCCCCACCAATTATCTTCACGACCTAAATAAGCAATGCGCTTAACTGACACTCCAAGTTTTTGCCAGATATCCGCCGCCTCCTCGTCACACGGAATATTATTTTCAGGCTCGCCCTTAAATACTGAAAAAGCCAACCGCTCAAGTGGTATGCCCAGTTCCTTAGTTAAAAAATCAAAACTCCATTCAATTGCCTCTCGTTTAAAATAATCACCGAGCGACCAATTGCCTAACATTTCAAAAAAAGTTAAATGAGTATTGTCGCCCACATCGTCAATATCGCCAGTACGAATACATTTTTGCGAGCTACAAAGCCGTTGGCCTAAGGCGTGTGGCTGGCCTAATAAATACGGCACTAAAGGATGCATGCCGGCCGTCGTAAAAAGCACTGTCGGATCATTTTCCGGCACCAAGGGGGCAGATGGAATCATTTTGTGGCCTTTTTGCACAAAAAAATCCAAAAACTTTTTTCTTAATTCTTGTGATGTCATAAAAATATTTTTTCATTAGTGGTGGATTCAAGTTTCTAACTCAACAAATTTATTAAAAGCTTCGTAGGGAGTTTGCCAGTCCAAGGTCTTTCTGGGACGGCCATTCAAGAGATGCTGGACATGCTTAATTTGTTTACGGGATACTTGGTTAAAATCAGTCCCC
>Ga0100398_1004442_pt1 | contig 11367 bp, 12 predicted proteins | sample CryGeymeta201522_FD_81568 | JGI IMG/M metagenome (GOLD analysis project Ga0100398, IMG submission 81568) | Groundwater microbial communities from Crystal Geyser aquifers in Utah, USA - Crystal Geyser metaG 2015-22 | ecosystem: Environmental > Aquatic > Deep subsurface > Groundwater | place: USA... | reverse complement strand
TAGAGAAAGAGCTATTTCATGTTCTTCCTCATTTGTATAAAATTGAGACAAAGCTTTTTTAATTATTTGTTCGTCAACACCCTTTCTTTTTAATTCTCGAAAAATAAAATTTTTTCCTTTGCCTAAAAATTTTTTTAATTCTAAAAAACTTTTAGCAAATTCTTCATCATTTAGATATCCCCAATTGTCAATTTGTTTAAGGGCTAATCTAATAGTTTCTTCGCCGAATTTTTTTTCTGATAATTTTTTTTCCAATTCCTTTCTGCTTCTTGGTTTGAGAGCCAAATACTTCAAAGCCATTCCTATGGCTTTCTTTTCTTCTTCATCAAATCTATTTTTATATTGATTCATTATAATAGAGATTTCACTGATTTAAAACACAGATTACACTGATTTTTTATCAGTGGTATCAGTGTTTATTTCATCTGTGATATCAGTGTTTCAACTATTTTTTCTCCAAACTTCTTCGCTGCCATTGGTCCATTAGCGGTAATAATTTTTCCATCAACCACCACGTCTTCTTCGCTGTAAATAGCTTTATTTTCTTCTAGCAATTTTATCGGCTCAAGGTCAATTGAAGATGACCAGACAGTGGCTTTTTTATCTGTTAAAACGCCTGCCTTGGCTAAAATTTCCGGGGCAATACAAATAGCAGCGAGAATTTTTCCTTTCTCTATCGATTCTTTGGCAATTTTATGCGCTGTTTTATTGTCGATATATTCTTGAGCCCCTGGTCCGCCAATAAAAACGATGGCGTTAAAGTCATTCACATTAATTTTTTCGATCGTTTTTTCGATTTTAATTTTTTCACCAAATTTTCCTTCTGCTTCACCTATAGAAGAACTCATAGTTATTACTTCTATGTGATTTTTTTCCAAAGAATCTTTAGTGTCTTTATATTCTTGATCCTGAAAACCACGGAAAGCAATAATTAAGACTACTTTTGGGCCTTCCTCTTTATTTTTGGTTTCTTCTAACATATTTTTTTCTTTAGTTTTAGGTAAATTTAATAAATATAAAACGCCTATTAGGACAATCGCTAAAACTATCAGCAGCCAGGCATATTTTTTTTTATTTTTATTAATCATCTTTTAAAAGATGAGAAATTTTAGATTTTAGATTATTTTAATTTAAAATTTATAATTTAGAATTTAAAATCTATTCAATTATTTCATCTATTCTAACTTCTATTCTGGCACCATCTTTTGTTTCAATGATTAGTGATTGTTTTAAAATTTTCCATATAAGGACTTTTCCCTCCCCTTTTTTAGTTTTTACTTCTTTACCAATGGCAGGAAAATTTTTACTTAATTCTTTATAAACTTTTTCTTCAAAGGCAAGACAGCATTTTAGACGACCGCAAACTCCGGTCATCCTTTCAGAGCCTCGAGAAAAAAGTTGCTGGCTAGATAGGAGACTGGTAGAAATGCTATTTATTTTTTTTAAAAAACTTTTACAACACAAAGTTTGACCACAGGGGCCGATATCTCCCAATCTCTCCGCTTCATCTCTAACACCGACTTGATACATTCTGATTGAGCGATGAAATTTGTGAGATAGCTCTTTAACTAATTCTCTAAAATCAACCCTCGCCGGCGCGGTAAAAACGATAACTACTCTGCTGCTGTCAAAAGAAAAAATAACATCAGTTATCTTTATTGGCAATTTATATTTTTTGATTATTTTTTTGACTTCTTCTACAGATTCTTCTTTTTCTTTTTTGCTATTTTTCTTTTCATATTTTTTTAGGTCTTCGCTTGTCGCTTTTCTCAAAATTATTTTTTTGCTTTTTCCTTCTGTCTCCGACCGGCTGTCCGACCTGGTGTCGGACTTAGGTCGGACTTCTATTTTAATTATTTTACCAAGATCAATGCCTCCCTCTGTTTTAATAATTACCTTTTCCCCTAAATTAAAATCGTCAGATGTTATTGGTTGTCCATCCCATCTTTGAGTAATTTCTTCAGGTTGAATTTTAGGGATAATCTCAATAGAAACAACGATCATATTTTAATTAATTCTCAATTTATAATTTTCAATTTTCATTAAATTTTCAATAAAAATTGATAATTGATTATTTTACAACTGCGTTTATCTGCGTTCTCTTGTCTGCGTTTATCTGCGTTCTCTTGTCTGCGTTTATCTGCGTTCTCTTGTCTGCGTTTATCTGCGATTTTTAAATTTCGAATCTGACAAACTCCTTAACCTCAATCTTTTCTCCTAATTTATTGACGTATGAAGAGATCAATTCTTCAATAATCATTTTTTCGTCTTTGATAAATGACTGTTTTAACAAACAGTTTTTACTATAAAATTTTTCAATTTTGCCCTGAATAATTTTTTCTTTAATTGTGGCTGGTTTATTTTTGTTTATTTCTTTCAAATAAATTTCTTTTTCCTTTTTGATGATTTCAAGAGGAATTTGGTCAGGAGAAACCCATTGAGGTTTTAAGGCAACGACTTGCATGGCTAAGTCGTGAGCCAAATGTTTAAACTCCTCATTTTTAGCCACGAAATCTGTCTCACATAAGAGCTTGATGACCGCTGCTTGTTTGCGGTCTTGATGCACATAAGTTTCAATAATGCCAGATTTCGTTTCTCTTCTTGCCTTGAGAGCCATCACCTGCTCCCCTCTTTTTCTTAAAATCTCTGTTGCCTTTTCCAAATTTCCTTTTGCTTCTTCAAGAGCTGTCTTGCATTCTTTAATACTGATGCCCGTTTTTTCTCGTAATTTTTTGATTAAGTCCAAAGATATTTTCATTTTATAAAATTAAAAAGATAAAAATTATATTTTAGGCAATTTTGTTTCTGCCCAAGCAAAAAATCTTTCAGCATGTTTTAAGGCTTCTTCGGCTTCGGGACGATAAAATAAGCGGTATTCATATTCAATTAAATTTTTTTTGTTTATAAGCCAGACAAGATGTTTTGAATTCTTTTCGGCCTCCCCGCCTTTTAATAGTGATAAAAGTAAGACTGGGGCATCCGAGTGTTTTTTACTAGCGGATCTAATTTTTCCGTAATAAGCAGTTAAGGCGTCATTGGAAGAAATTACCGAATGGACAGCATTTAAGCCAACAGCGTTCCAGCTTTCTTTTAAATAAGCATCTAGAGCTGCAGTTAAAAATTGTTTAGCTTTAATTAAGTAATTTTTCCAATTCGAATTTGATTCTTTAGATGTTTTTATTTTTGGCATAGGAGCTCACTTATTAATTGGCCGACAAGGACTTCTCCATCTTTTAAAATAGATTTTAACAGTTTATTACCTTTTTTGAGTTCTGATAAGAATTTTGATTGTTTCATTATTAAGGGCGCAATTGAATTTCCGAAATAAGAGATAAACAGAGGATTAAGGGCAGAAATTTTTTCTCTTAATTTTTCAGGGTCTCCTCGATTGGGAATAACAAATAATAAATCAATATCACTATTCGGTTTTTCATTTTTTCTGGCAATGCTGCCAAAAAGTATTATCGACTTTACGGGGAAGTTCAATTTCAATTTAAAAAGTTTAGCTAAATTTACTTTCACTTTCTGTTCCTTTTCAAAAACGGGTAAGATAATATTCCTTATCAAATAGTGTTTTGAATTCAAAGAGTGAAGAATTGACCGTCCGGCCTTTTTAGCAATAACTACTCCTTCGACTTCTAACTCCTTTAAAATTCTCGAAGCATTAGGAGGCGTTACGCCTGTTTCTTTTGATACTTCTCTAATAGTCGATTCCTTTTTATATAAATAAAGAAATCTTAGAATTTTTATTTTTGATTTCTGCCCAAAAATTTGATCGAGAAAATCGGTAAATCTCATATATTAGATAGGTTATATTTTTATTACATATGTTACATTTTTATTATATATCTTAAATTTTCTTTGTCAATCAAATTCATTCTTCACTTCTCTTATTGTAGTTATTGACAATAATTATTGTAACTAATAACAATCGTATTGCCAAATGAATTTTCCACTTTCTAAATCCCCTTCTTTGCTTCGCCGAAGCTCTGCGGATGCAGAGCAAAGGCGAGTTGCTTCTTCAAGAGCAATTTTACATTCTTTAATACTAATGCCTGTTTTTTCTCGCAATTGTTTAATTAAATCAAGAGAGATTTTCATATTTTTTATTAGTTATTAAGAAAAATTTTTTCACTCCGTTAGAAGTCACTGACTTCTAACGGAGTTTATCATCAACTAAATAAGACGCTTTATTTTAAATAGCAATTTCTCGACAAATTTATAAAAATCTTTAGCTTCTTTTTCAGAGATAAAAATTCCTCCACTATATAAATCTATATTTCTCTTCATTCTCATGGCGTTCCCTATATTTTGGATTGATTTATCATTTAATACTTCGCTCATCTTTTCAATAATTTTTATATGATGACCCGAGATGCTTCTTATTTTAACTTTAGCAATTTTTGCCAAAAGAGCAATTCCGCTTTTTATCAAAGCGCTATAACTATAAGTAAATTTGACCTCCGGTCGTTTATTCTCTTTAGCAATTCCCAAATCTTTTAAAGCATTATTAAGATACCGGTCAATTTGAATTGGAGAAAAGTTAAATTTTAAAAAATATTTTCTTTCAAACATCATATTATTTTAATTTTTTTTCTCTTAAATATATCAGAAATAAACGAATTTTTTTCTTTTCTTTTTACTTCAAATTCTTTTTTATCAACACCCACCACATTAATCTCCCTGTCTATTGTCTTCTGTAACTCGCCTATCTTTTCTTGAAGCAAAATTGTATTGTAATTTCCTATTACTAAAACATCAATATCGCTAAAGACATCTATTTTATCTTTTGCATAGGAACCGAAAATATAAGCCTCCTTAATTCCTTTTATATTCTTTAAAATTTGTCTTAATTCTTCTTCCAGTCCAATTGTTTTTGCAATAATTTTTTTATATTCTTTATAAAGAGGATATTTTTTATTCAACTGATAATGCCGTTGATTACCGCGCAATTGACTAGAAAAAAGGCCTTCTTCTTCTATCTCTTTAAGTTTCTTTACTAAATTTCTTTTATCTAAACATAAATTTCTCGCTATTTCATTAAGATAAAAACTTTCATCTTCATGGAGAAAGAAAAAATTTAAAATTGACTTTGTAATTTTTGACTTAACAGAAATCATAAAAAAACAACAAAAAATGTTATTACTTACACCTTTAAGTGTAGATTATAACACTGATGTTGTCAAGCGCTTTATTGTTTTCTACCTTTTATCCAAAAAAGCAGTTTGATGCTAATTCCCTGCTAACTATCAACATGCTAACTATCAACATCCGATGTTGATAATCTCAAATAGAGTTGACCCCATTTTCATTTTCACAAAATTGCCTCTAAAAATGCCAAATTTTAAATTTGGACTAAAACTCCGCGTTAACACAGGTTCTTTCGCGACCCAAAAATAGGGTCTGACCCCGGATAAAATCCCAACTTGTCAAAACGTTCCGTTATAAGAAAGAGGATTTGTTGTACCACTTAGAGAATTATAATCTAGTCTTATTCTGCCGACTCCACCTCCACCGCCATCAGCTGTAGGTACACACCCATTTGAGGTAGCATGTCCGCCTAAACCTCCAATCGCGATTACGCTATTAGAAGACAAATTTATAGTCCGCGCCTTTAAATAGATACTCCCTCCAGCGCCTCCACCGCTTGCCCACTCATCCAAGTTTCCCATTACTGCATTCTGGCCGCTAGTTGTAATCAAAGCGTTGCCCCCTGTGGTTATTTGATTGGCAAAAATCATTACTATCCCTCCACCAGCACCTCCATAATTTGCATTATTATTAATCCCTGCTCCTCCGCCACTTCCTAAAAATATTTTTGTTAAGTCAGCAGATCCGTAAACTGTCCCACCATAGCCATATCTATCTAAATAAGAGCAGGTTCCTTTTAGGCCATTTTCGCCCGCAGTTCCATAACCACCGCCACCCGCGCCACTACCCGAATAACCCTCGGTGCCATGATAAGCACCACCTCCGCCACCAGTGCCGGGATTTCTATTTTGCTGACCCTTCCCCTTTATATCTTCACCAGCCTGGGATGTAATCGGATATCCACCTACTGGATTTCCTCCGCGAAACCCTTTTGCCGAATTATCTATTGAGCCATTTATAGTGACTGTCCCATTGGCGCGGAATACTACAATTCCTCCTTTGTAACCATCCCAAGCATCTGACGTAATTGAGCTACCGCTATTGACGAGCACGTCTGTATACCGAGGAACTCTAACCACCGCCGTGACCGTAGAATTGATCGCGTCAAACGTTCCGGAATAATAATTATTAGAAATAGCACTTTTTAAAACTAAATTGTTCTCATTTATAGAAGAAATTTTTTTAAATTCATATTTGCCCGCCTCACCGCCTCCATAATCTTGCATTTGAATTATTAAAATTTCATTTCCAGCAGAAAAAACAGAAGCATTGTTTACTGTTATTGTCGAATCTCCAGATAATTCATTTCCAGTAAGATAAGTATAATTGTTTACAATCGTATTTACAGAAGTTATTGTTAATGCTCCATCACTTCCGTCGCCTAAAATAGGGATTTCTTCTTCTGGAGGTGGAGGAGCGCCGGCGGGCATGGCAGCAGCGAGAGTTTCGTTAGTCAGAGCAATCGCGCTCCCGCTGCCAGTTGGCCCTCCATAGACTTCGTAAAAATCAGAAGCGGTCCCGTTATCATCAGCTGAACGAGCTTTATCTTTTTCAAGATAAGCAGCTATTTTGTAGTTTCCGCCAGTTTCATCTGATTGGTAATAATAGCAATATTTGTTTGGTAAAGGATCTTTAGGAGGAGTTCTTATGTATTTGTCAGTGAAGAAAGCCGGAGAAGAAGTGGCGCCTTCGATTAAAGGATTGCCTAATGCTTCTAAACAACCAGATTCCCAGATTGGATAATGGTTGTAATCACTAAAATAGAGTTCCATGGCTGTTTTCAAAGTATTTAAATCTGCCAAACGCCGACTGTCCCTGGCCTTGGCTCTGGCATTAGAGATGGAAGGCATGGCAATAGCAGCCAGAATACCGATAATGGCAATGACGACCAAAAGTTCAATAAGAGTGAAGGATTTTTTCATAAATTAGTTGTAAGTTATAAGTTATATGTTCTTAGTTGTTAAAGGTTGGCTTGTCAACTTGATAAAATATTCCTAAGGGAACTTTATTGTTTCTCCGACTTTCTGTCGGAGTCCGACTTAGGTCGGACCCTTCTCTAACTTTTTCTAAAGCAAAATTGAAATCGTCTTTGTTCTGACGGTCAGGCAGCCAATAAATCCTTTTTTGATAAAAATCCCTGGTATCGTTAAAACTAAGACAAGGCTGAATAATATCTAAAAAAGAAAAACCTTGATGTCTGATTGCTTCTTTAATTATTTCCTGGGTTTTTTTGATTTCTAAGGCGTATGATCTGGCCACAAAGGTGGCACCAGCTGAAAGTATTAAAAATAAAGGATTAAGGGGTTCCTCCGGACTGCCTTCAGGCGTTGATTTTCCCTTAAAACCTTTGGGGCTGGTTGGGGTAAATTGACCAGTGGTTAAAGCAAAAGTTTGGTTATTATGAACAATCAAAGTAATATCAATATTTCTTTTAGCCGCGTGAACTAGATGTTCAATTCCTTCAGCATAAGACTCTCCATCACCAGCAAAGGTAATAATTCTAAGTTTTGGATTAGCGATCTTAACGCCGCTCATGAGAGGCAGCACTCGACCATGCAAACCATCGAAGCTGTTGAGATTGAGATAATCAGCAATTTTGGAAGCGCAGCCAACTCCACTGCCAATGACGATCTCTTCTTTTTTTAATTCATTGGTTTTAAGTAGGTCTTCAATTGCTCCCTTAAAGGCCGCCAGAATGCCAAAATTAGTGCAGCCCGGACACCAAGTAATTTTTGTCTTTGTTTGTAAATTCATAAAATATTTATTTTACTTCAGTTATAAATTTTGTCCTTTGAAGCGCCTTGCCGAAGGCTTGCTGAGCGGAGTGAAGCAATAGCGCTGAAAAGGAGCAAAATTTATAGCCACTTGTTTATTTTTTTAGCCAATTCCATCGGCTCAAATGGCCGGGAGTCATATTTTAAAATTTTATCTTTGATTTCAATCCCTGTTTTCTCTCTGATTAAAGAAGCTAGTTGGCCGGTAAAATTAGCTTCTATATCAATTATTTTTTTAGCAATTTTAAGATGTTTTTCTATTTTTTTAGTATCAAGAGGTTCTAGCCACAAGGGCAAAATAAATTTGATTGGTTTTTTTAGATATTTCATTGCTTCAAGAATTGCTCCCTTGCTGCTTCCCCAAGAAACAATAATGTTTTGGCTTTTTTTGTCGCCATAAATTTTGATAGTTTCTTGACGAGCCTGCTCTTTGACCAAAGACTTGAGTTTTCTGAATCTCTTTTCTTGCATTGATTTAACTATTTTAGGATCTTCGGTGGTTATACCAAATTCATCATGTTCGTAGCTCATTGATTTGATTACCTTGTTCTTTGTGCCGGGAAAAGCCAAAGGTGAAATACCATCAGCAGTAATTTGATAACGAAGATAGGGCTGATTGGTTTTGGCTATTTTACCGTAATCAATTTTTGTTTTTTTTGCCTCAAGATCAATGGTGGATAAACTTTCGGAAAGATGTTTGTCTAAAAGAACAAAAACCGACATTTGATATTTCCAGGCCAGATTCAAAGCCAGAGCGCTTAACCAACAGGCTTCTTCTTGATCACCAGGACCTAAGATAATTCTGGGAAATTCGCCATGGCCAGCAAATCGCGCATATTGCAATTCGCTTTGCGTGGTATAGGTTGGCACGCCAGTGGACGGTCCTGGTCTTTGCGAAAGAATAACTACCAACGGCGTTTCAGTAATGCCTGCCAGACTTAAGGCTTCTTGCATCAAATCAAAACCACCGCCAGAGGTGCCAAGAGCTGTTCTCTTTCCAGTATAGGCTGAGCCCAAGGCCATATTTATGACCGCGATTTCAGTTTCTGGCTGAACAGTTTTTAAACCGAATCTTTCTTTGTTCTTCGCTAAAAAATGCAAAATTGAAGTGGCTGGTGTCATGGGATAGGCATAATAAATATCAAGCCCGGCCTTGACCAAGCCTCGAGCGCAGGCCTCATTGCCATCAAGCAACGCTTTTTTGATAACCTTTCCTGATTTTATTTTTCTCTTTTGGAAATTTCTGTCTTTGAGAGATTGATAACCCAGGCGAGCCAATTTAATATTTATTTCTGCTTTTTTTTGAAATATTTCTTGAAAAATCTCTTCCAAGATCTTGAGATCAAGATCAAAGTAATAACAAACCGCACCCAAAGCAATTGAGGTGCGGCAGATATTAGGAGCGCCATTTTTTTTAACCATTTCAGTCATTGGCAGATCAACCTGTCCCTTGATTGGTGTTTCAGAAATAATCAGGCTATCACTTTTAAGTTCTTTTTGGTGAAGAAAAACTGATTCTTGATTCAAGGCGATCAGTAAATCAATTGCTTGATAATCATTAAAAATTCGTTCTTGTCCAAAACTGACTCGAGAAAAAATATGGCCGCCCTTGATCAAAGATTGGTAATCAGCAGAAATAAAAACTTCTTGACCAGCCCTGATCAATAATCGCCCTAGGTTAATTCCTGCCTCTTTTACTCCATCACCAGCCTGCCCCCCAATTAGAATAGTGGTAATTTGTCTTTTGTTTGGCATAATAATATATTTTACAGGATTTTTAATAGATGTCAACACAATTGCAAAATCACAAATTACAAATCACCCCAGTAGTAAAGCAAGGCTTACTACGGGGCAGGCAAACAAATTCGAAATGTTTCGAATTTTGGTCATTAGAGATTGTTTGTAATTTGGTGCTTGTAATTTGGTGCTTTATAAATTGGGATTTATTTAGGTTAATTAGAAATTAGGTCAATTAGAAATTAAACATCTTGTTTAGATCAATTGTGTTTTATCTCAATAACATCTCCATCTTTGACGACATAATTTTTGCCTTCAGTCCTGATGAGACCCCTTTCCCGAGCATTAACGAAGCCTTTGGCTGTTAATAATTTGTTCCATTCAATTACTTCGGCTTTAATAAATTTAGTTTCAAAATCGCTATGAATCACTCCTCCAGCTTGAGGAGATTTTGTTCCTCTTTTAATGGTCCAGGCTCGAGTTTCATCTTCGCCGGTCGTAAAAAAAGTAATGAAATCTAAAATTTTATAGGCCATTTTAATCAAGTCGTCAATTTTTGTTTTTTCTATGTTAAGTTCTTTTTTTTCTTCGGCCAAAAGTTCTGATGTTTCTAGCTCTTCTTTTAAATTCATTAAAATATAAGAAGCGTGCAGGCCACCGTAGGCGGAAATTTTTTCTAATAATTCTTTAGAGATTTCTATTTTGTCAGAATTCAAGAGATAAATGGTTGGTTTATTTGTTAAAAGTTGAAGAGAGTTGATAACTTGTTTGGTTCTTTCCTCGTTTTGCCGAAGATCCTGAGGAACCCTGACGAAGGAAAAAAATTGATTAGCTAACCTGCCTTGATCAAGATGAGTTTTAAGTGGTAAAAGGACCGTTTCTTCAAAAATTGCTTCTTTGTCTCCCGTTTTAATATCTTTTGCTATATTTTCTAATCTTTTATTAACAGTTTCTAAATCTTTAAAAATTAATTCTGTATTAATAGTGTCAATGTCGCGTAAAGGGTCAATTTTTTTTTCTACATGGACAATGTCTTCTTTCTCAAAACAGCGAACGATATGAATAATTGTCTTTGTTTCTCGAATGTGAGAGAGAAACTGATTGCCCAAACCTTCGCCAATGCTAGCGCCCTTAATCAATCCAGCAATATCCACAAATTCCACAATCTTTTGAATAATTTTACGGGAATGGAAAAAATTAGCCAATTTTTCTATTCTCTCGTCAGGGACCTTAACGATCCCTTTATTTGGTTCGATAGTGCAAAATGGGTAATTAGAGATATTAACTGGTATTTTAGTGAGAGCTTTAAAAAGGGTTGATTTACCGACATTAGGCAAACCAATGATGCCAATAGAAAAAGACATAGACTCCAACTTATTTTAGAGAAATTTCTTTTTTTTCTGAATTAATAGAAATTTTTAAATTTAAAAATTTTTCTAATAGCCAGATATGGGTTAGCAAATGATTAGTGATTTTTGAAGTGGTAAAAGCAAATGGTTTTTTGCTTAAAGATAGATAAAGAATTATTTGATCAGCTGAATAATAATGGAGAGCCTTTTCTGAAAACCAGTATTCCTTAAGTTCTTCCGCCACTTCCTCGGCAACTTTTTCTGCAGTTTTTCCTATCTTCCCTAAACTTGAAAAACCGGCGATTAAATTATTTTCAAAAATTAATTTAAGAAAAAGAAAGGTGCCTGGGGAAAAG
>Ga0100398_1004440_pt1 | contig 11370 bp, 8 predicted proteins | sample CryGeymeta201522_FD_81568 | JGI IMG/M metagenome (GOLD analysis project Ga0100398, IMG submission 81568) | Groundwater microbial communities from Crystal Geyser aquifers in Utah, USA - Crystal Geyser metaG 2015-22 | ecosystem: Environmental > Aquatic > Deep subsurface > Groundwater | place: USA... | reverse complement strand
CGATGTGTTCCTGTTTCTGAGTGGGAGACGGGATGGGGCATTTCGGGTCATTCCGGTGACGTCGGCTTCGGGTCTCCTTGTCTCACGTTCCCTTCGGCTGGCTCTGAGTAGCTACAAAAACAAACTTTTTGCCATGCCTTGGCAGCTTGCCTCCGCGTTTGAAATATTGCAAAAGCCCGATGATTTTTTTAATATCAAGAACACGCTATGCTTGAGCGATATCATTCACAGCAGCATCATAGTCAGACTTGATATTATATGCAGCCAACACCAGAGACTTTGCACGCTCAAAGGTAGGGTCAACGCAACGATACAAGCAAGAAACTTTCAAACGTTGGCAGTTTCTGATATAATTATTTCTTCATCTTGTCAGATCGTATCTGCAGCTATTGTGCCTAGCTACTACGAAGGATTTCCAAAATTGTGCCACCAACAGAAACTTTATTATGATTATCTGAAAACGAATACGAAAGCTTCCCCGAAAAAAAAAAAAAACGTTTCAGGCCAACCAATCACGGACGACCTCCAAGGATTTTTGCCACAATTTGGCGGCTAGGGCATCGTTGGACGCATCTTTTGATACGGGCGTTGCTACAAACCCATTCTCTGGCATGGTACCTCTCGATTTGGCAGGAGCACAGTAGTAAACTCCACTCTTGAGGTTTGGTGCTGTGGCCATGTAAACCAAACGATCTCCAGCAATTTCCACAGGGATCGAAAAACCAACGATGTTGGCAAAAAATGTCAATGCTTGTGCGCGGAACCAAGATTCCTTTCGTAAGGAATCAAATAGACCTGTGGTAGGCACGAAACCAGGATTGAAGCATACGGTGGTGACAGAATCGGGAAATTCTCGAACCGCTTGGCGGCACATGAGAATGTTGCAAAGTTTCGAATCCTTGTAGACTTTGGCGCCGTGGTAATCCACAGAACCATCCAACATGGTAGCACGTACACTGTTCGTTTTATTTCCTAATAAGTTGACCCCAAGTCCACTCAAATCTCCCAAACTGGCTGTTTTCCCACCCGATTGCCCAGCCTTGAGTGCTGGGTCATGCACAGAGCTGGCTGTGAGAACCAATCGACCACCATCATCACCACCATCACCACTTGCTTTACTAGCTGCTAATTTTTCAGCTAGCAACTGAGCCAGAAGGAAATGGCCCAAATGATTCACCCCTATACATGCTTCGAATCCCTGTGCCGTCAAAGGAGGCTTTACAGATTTGGTGGAAGGGGCAATGCCGGCATTGCAGCACACCACGTCCAGATAGGGTATTTGCGAGTGAACTTGCTGGGCAAATGTCTTGACGGAATGAAGATCTGCAAGATTGCACACCATAGGAACTCCTCCGCCGGCAGCCTTTACGGCGAGCTGTGCTCGTTCTGAGGTCCGACAGGCATGGTAGACAGTGTGGCCTTGCTCGACCAGACGTCGAGCAGCTGCCAAACCGATTCCTGCAGAACTTCCCGTGATTAAAATATTCAGGGGTCGCTGCTCACGGTGCTGGTGGATCTCCTTGAGACTCATGACTGACGGTTTGCGTCTCTCTGTCGGACTTATTCCAACAGTGTATAGGCAAAATGCAAAAAATAGTAAATAGTAAATACTCCTAATAATAATAATATTTTTCGAGGATGTCCTTTCGGTTGCTGGCTAGCGTGTACTTCCTGTCAGTTGGATCTTTGCTCTGTACCCTTTGCTTCTTTGGACGACCTGTGTGTGACTGTCAAGTACGTAGAGAAGGTATCATGACTTTTGCTGAGCTGATGATAATATTATCATATTATTAGTCTACTACCATAAAACTACAGTATGTGTCCATCGTACTAGTTAAGTAATTGGCCTTTGAATGTACGTAGTAGGGAACGAGTCCTGAAAACCTCATATCCCTGTTGAGACGTAGACACGACACATCTTTTACCGATGACCAGGGTGCCATGAAACTTGACTGGACTGCCTTCTCGCACGGAGTGTTGCATTTTTTTCCAAAACAGTTACAGTCATCATGTGTCTTGGTAACGACGAGGGAAAGGCAATACTACTAGAAACTTGTCCTTCTGTTATATTACCACCCATAAAGAAATAATTGTTTCTGAAAAATTCACCTAATTGAGCTTGATGGAAGATTGATATTAGGATCATACTGCCAAGTACCGTACCAGGAACCAGCGTACCTGGTAGTCAAGTACTGCACATTCTTAGTAGTAGTAGTCTAGCAGTACCGTAGTCATCATGACTACGGTACTAGTAGTACGCCGCCTGAAGCTCCCCAAGAAGATCTAAACATTCCCCAATACTCCTATTTTAGTGGTATAGATTTTATTAACATGTGCGTCTCTAATAGTAGTAGTACATAGTACTACTAGTAGTACTAGTACTCTAATAGAGTAGTAGTACTACTCGCCTAGTACTACTACTGTACTACTACTAGTACTACAGTAGGTTTGATCGTCGTTTGCTTGGGAGACGAATAATAATAAAGTACATCCGATGATGTAGTACTGGAAAAGGAAAGAAATGGAAAATATAGCTATATATGATTAACTACTCTAGTCTAGCTAGTAATAGTACGAAAAAAGAACTAATCCTTGTGACCACTCCTTTCACTCGTCAATATTCTAATAAGCAGCGCAATGGCCCAAGCAGCAGAAGTAGTCGACGCACAATTAGTGCAAGTAGTAGCACAGTTTCCGCCTAGGTACGGAGGAGAATTCTCTTTCGTCTTTCATGATTGATTTGTCATTTGTCTATTAAGGACATGCTCCGTGGATCTTTGCTTGCTGACACCTGTGTTTTTTCGTTTCTCACTCATCACTGTTCATTCACTATAATAAAGAGCGGATGCCATCATCACCCTCTTGGCATCGGACGATTTTTTACCTGGTATGTCTGTGACTGTATTTCTCCGTTGCCTGTTCAAGTTGTGCCCGTCCGTGCCGTTCCCAGACACGTCATCTAATAACGACACGATACGACGACACAGGAGCCCAGACATTGCTGTATTCGATTCAGAAAACACTCGACAAGACAATCATCTACCCACCTGAATTGGTGGTTTTGGTTACGCCCGATGTATCACAAAAGACCCGCAATGCTCTGTGGCCAGCACTCTGTACCCGCATTTTGGAAGTGCCCATCCTCTATTTGCCAGCAGGGATCAATCGTAAAATACCCAAAGAATTTGCCAAACCTTGGGACGACCATTCTCCTGGTTTAACCAAATTACACGCCTTTCGACTAGAGGTTTATGATACGATCGTTTTTATTGAACCGGACTGTCTTGTCTTGGACGATATTTATCCCCTGATTAAAAAAGGAAAGGTGTACACAGAAAGCGAAGCCTTGGTGGCGGCCGCTCCCGATATGTTTCCACCCGACAAGTTCAACAGTGGTGTTATGGTTATTCGTCCGAGTCAGACAACATTCGACAATATGATGGGACAAAAGTCGCTATTGGCCAATTACGATGGAAGTGACACGGGATTTTTGAATGCCTACTACCCGGAATGGTTTACCGAAATGGGGCCTCTGGCACGTCTTCCGTTTACCTGCAATGCTCAACGAGCACTTTACGATATGACCTATCACTATGGACATCGTAATTATTGGGATTTGGTAGTCTCGCCAGATTTACGTATCCTACATTACAGTGGACAACCGAAGCCTTGGGTAGCAGCTCCAGAGAGTGCCAAAGCTGCCGTGAACAGAAAGGAGTCACCGACACAATCTACAACACCATCCATTGGGAAAACTGGTGACTATCTAACGGATTTATGGCGTCAATGGTTTCACCGAAGCAAGAATTTTGTGGCGCGTTTTCACAAGGAAACGATAGCGGAAGAAAAACGCAAAGCCACGGAAGAAGTTCGACAGAAACAACAAGGAATGCAAGCCGCCAAAGCTCAACGGAATGATCCTCGACATATTCACAAAATCGTATCCAAGCGATTCAAAGAGTTGCGTAAGGTGGGTCATGATGTCAAGACTGCCATGGCCATGGCCCGAGCGGAACATGGTTTGCAGGATGGCATTGATGAACCGGTCGATGTCGGAGCAAAGGTAGCATCCATGTTTGGGATTACAATGTAAAACGAAATTGTACCGACAATGGCAATTTCGTATACCAGTACCTTATACTCCACACGTCATAAAATGGATTTTACAGTAATTATGGTAAGATAAAAGTCTTTTTGTGTCTAGTATTGAATAGAGTTTGTGCAAATTTCTAGTTGTCCATCAAGAACTCAAACAGCTGATCGTCCATAACGTCTGCGTTCCAAAAATCTTCGCCACCTCCCATGGAAAATGATGGCAATCTTTGTCTTCCGTCTACTGCAGCTTCCCCACTTGCTTGCGTTTGTGCGTCCCCATTTTCGACACCAGCACCATCTTGTTGTTGGTCGTTTGGCTGATGTGCACTGTGCCCCTGGCGTTGTTCTGTGTCCGACAATTGCTCACTGGTATTTTGCTGATGATCCATTTGAAACGACACCAGATGGTGCGAGCCACCTTCTGGTGATTGCTGGTGTTCGTCGCCGGGTACCTTCGTGTACTTGTTGAGCTCTTGCTGTTTCAGTGCACGCATCTTGTTTTGAAAGGCCATTTGATTCTGCATTTCTCGCTTCATCATACTGCTGGCTTCCAAGTTGGTACGGGTCGATCCAGTCTGAACCGCGACAGCATTCGGCGAACCACTTTCTCCCGTCGTCGTTACGGTTGCCGGGAGATGAGCAGAATTGGCCGATGACCACTCCGCATTTGCCGCGGATGGAACCGGCTGGGCGCTGACATTTAAGGGAGGGGCCATGGCCATGGATGCAGACATGGAATGATTGCTGGCTCCCCCAACACGAGCATCACTGGAAGAATGATAGACCATTGGAGAAGCGGCCACGATTTGTGATTCCGTGGCAGAAAGACTCTGGTTTTTCTTGGCGCCAGCAGCAGCAGCGGCTGTCTTGTTAATAGCTCGCTGTGCAAGCAATTGCTTCTTAAGAGAAAAGAAGAGCCCCAAGAGATGTCCCATGGAATTCCCAATGGGCGACATCTTTTCGGCTTCCGTCATTTTCGGTAACATGATGGCTTCGTGGTCGGGCAATGTTCCAGATACCGCCAGAGGTGGAGCTGCTGATGCTGCTGGAGCAGCATTGCCATTGGCAGTTCTTGGAGTGGTGGAAGGATCTGCCGCATCGGTCAACACACTGTGACTCAAATGCGCAGCTGCTTCCCCATTAGACAAGGACTTGACGTTGGAAAGACTTCCCGGGGCCGCTTGAAAGTTCTGGAGCGTGGATTCGTACGAGGTCATGAATTCTTGTTTGGACTTGACTCTGTGAACCCGGTACTTTTGAAGGTGTGACTTGATGCGTTCCGAGGTAACCTGAGGGTGCTTGGGCATGTGTTCGAGGATCGTTGAAGGACTGGAATGCTTCAGACCGACGTCAAAGACGGCGGAAACGAAATCTCGGTGCAGTTCATCCGGCCACGTAAAACGCTTGGACCATCGTCCGTCTGTTTCCTTGGCCTTCTTGCGGTTCTTGGATCTACTACTACTACTACTACTACCAGAATTCGTCCTTGGTGATGTCTCTTCTTGTGAATCGGTTGACTGTGCGATGCTGGGTCGCTTGCGACGCGACGATGTCCTCTCCGATGACTGGGAGTTTCCTCCGTCTTCACTGGGAGCGTTTTTCACGGCATCATCCTTGGCGGCACCGAACGGTGGTGGAATGACTGGCAGCGACATAGCCATACTATGTGGGCTGTACTGCTGCTGCTGCGCCTGCATCTGAGCATTGTCTTGGTCGGAATCTCCTTTTTGAAGGTGATACACTTGATTATACTGTTCTGCAGATGAGATGAATGCATAGTTGACGTGTTGTGCTGGTGCTGTTGTACTTGTATTCACCTGTTGAAGTTGTTCCTGTTCCTGCTGTTCCTGTTGCTGGTCAGCTTCGCTGTGGTTCTTGGTGAGACTTTCGTATACCCTCATCAAGTCTGGAACGACACTGTGAACTTTCGTTGTTCCTTGAGAAGACGCCATAGTCTTGTAGGATGGAACGTTCTGGCTGGAGTTGTTGTTTGCCGCGCTTTCTTGGTTATTGCTGTTGTTGTTGTTGGTGGTGGTGGTGGTGTGTTCACTGCTTTGATCATCGGTCACTGCTGTGTGTGCTGTATTTGCAGGGCTAGCACTGCGATTCTCTGACATGACGATTGGATGCAGAAAACGAATAATAGTGTGGAGACTGAGACGGATCACACAACCAAAAGACAGTGCCTTCCTGAAAGTGACAGACTCTTTTTATTGGACGCCCTTGCTCGCTACAACGTCGCTTTATAGTACCTCCCTTTTCTACCGATCTGCTACTGTTAGTGAATTATTGATTGCCTTTAAGATCTCTATCCTGCTACTGGCCAATGCTCTTAGAGGAGCTGGCAAGTAGCTTAAGTGGGCTCTCTCCCTGCTGCTGTATTGCGAAGATTCCATTTGTTGTTGGTGCCGTGGGGTAAAGGTGTGATTTTTTGATAGTAGATTCCCGTTGATTCGTTTGGAGATTCATTCCGTGACCAAGCTCTTCTTATCGTTGGGGACTGAAAATATTCCTTTTTTGTCGGGTTTTTCGTCCATTCTCACACCACAGAAACCCAAGTACTCATCACCATCAGAATATTTACAGTTCATTTTGTACAATATTTCATACAGTAAATTCATTACTACTACTCCGTACTCTAGAGCTAGCTAGTTAGTAACCAAAGAAAATCCGAAAAACACTCAACCAAGCCAATCCCACCTCTCAATAAGAATGGCTTACTAGTAGGTCTACTAGTAGCGAGTAGACTACCAGTATAAGTTAACAAGTCGAGTAACTCGCAAGACGCACAATATTGAACAGCCCGCTGGAGTTAGTACTTTTAAAGAACTTCAGAAAAGAAGTCTTCCTTTTTTAAAAAGGTTGGATATGCCCCCACAAGACAAGAAGCGACGAAGACGCCGAGGAGGCCAAAAAGGATCTACTACTACTATTATCCGACATCCTCCCATTGACAACATCAGCAACGGTAATTTGCATCATCACAATCCAAAACGCAAGAAACTCTGCCATGATCCAAAACCTTCGTCTTCGTCTTCTGCCCAACTACTCGAAACTCGAATCGTCCATGCCCAGAGTCTGGGAGCGTCCTTGCCTCCTCTCATTATTACCTACACCAATCAACAGGACGCAATAGCGACCTGGTTGAACCAACATGTCACTGACACAACCGTTGCCGTGGGGATCGATACAGAAACCAAACCTGCCTTTACACGCGAAGCCTCGTTGGACAGTAGGGGACCAGATGTTATACAATTGGCTGTGTCGGACGGGAATTGTTTGGTGGTGCACTTGTCTCGTATGGACAAATATCACGGTAATGTTGATGATGCTACAGCTACAGCTACATCTGGTACTGTTGCTGCTGCTGTAAATGACAATGCTGTGGCCAACAACCACGAAACGAAAAACAATAATAAACGGCAAGCACAACCGGGATTTGCACAACTTTCTCGGGTCTTGAATAGCCAACAGATTGCCAAGGTGGGAGTTTCTATCGATCAAGATTCTTTGGAATTGTTCAAGAATCACGCATTCGGCATTAATTGTCGTTTGGATTTGACCATGATTGACAGGAACAGTGGAACGAAGTATGTTCAATCCAAAAATACTAACGATAATAGTACTAATAATGACGAGAAAGAAGCCAAGAAATTTCCGTCAAGTCTCAAAGGTATATCCGAATACTACGTTCCTGGAATGATCTTGCCTAAAATTAAAAGGATACAAATGAGCAATTGGTCGTTGAAACTCAGTGATGCGCAGATTGGATATGCCGCAGCGGATGCTTTTGCGGGTGCTATTGTAGTGACCACTTTGGTTACGTCAACCTCGTCATGGACGCGTGATGCACTCATTGCCATGGTAATGGAGACAGAGGTAGACATTTCAGAATTGCAATCTGTGAGAGAACAGCGCAAACTGGAACGAAAGAAAGCAGCTGAGAAGAGACGCCGGGAACGAACGAAGGGGAAACCAAAACTGGGGAATTGCAATCATCATGGCAGAAAGAAGAAAGACAAGAGCAATCTCAAACAACTTTATCCTGCTACACAGCAGCAGACGCCCAAAAGAAGTCCTACGAGCAATATTAATATTAATAACAACAATCAACAAAAGATCCGCAGAGAGAAAGCGCCACGGACTTCTACCAAGCGCAAAGGCGAAGAGGATTTGTTACCAGCATATGCGCAATTGCAATCTTTCCTATCAAGTCCGAGATGATAGGACCTTGGAGTTTGCTGCACAGCAGTTTTCTTCCCCTCATCTCACCTCACTGCCTGTAGGCGAGACTGATTGGGCTCTACGAGTATTTATTTTGATATCTGCAACTATTTTCTAGAAAATAAGCTATCAGGCAGATGTAGGACTGGAATCAGCCCGCGGTAACCAATAGTTTCGTTTTATATTATGTTCTCTAGCAAGCTGCAAAGCTAGAGTAAAAGGTCCAACTAGACTACTACTAGCTAGCAAGCTCTATTCACCACAGAAGCGAATGCGCCGTCGATAGGACCTGCAGTGTTTTGTTGTACCTACTAGAGTAACGCGAACGCTAGAAGTGATGTTATAACGCTAACGCTAACGCTAACACTCAGAGAATTAATGACCATGTTGCAAATGTTTCATCAAAAATATTAATTTTTCTCCAGTTGGCACTCATCACTCATCATTATGATTCCAAAACTTGTCCAAGTACTACAACTAGCATGGCACCAGCAGGCCTTAATAAGAAGAAGCGACAGAAGTTATCTATATCTCCGTTGTACTTAGTGCTAGGGGTCTTGACATTGGCAATCTTTTTCGTTGGATACAATCTATCTTTTCTTCGAAAGTCACTGCACCAGCAACAAACAGCCGAAAGCAACGGCGGTGCTGCAAACTCAAACTCCAAAGCCACGCGAGGGGATTTACCGGTAAAACAGAAGACTGAGCGGCGAGATGTAGTAGAGGAAAAGGTTAAAGCTGACAAAAATCAACCAAAGAATGCCGATGCTGATGCCGATGAAACAGAAGAAGAAGAAGAAGAATCGTACGAGCCCATCACAGATGGCGTACAGTATCAGCTCATCTTTTCTACAGGCTGCAACGCCTTTCAGGATTGGCAATCTTACATGTTCTTTTTTCACGCAGCCAAAGTTTTGAAAGCTGCCAAACCACCTTATAGTTGCACGGAAAATACGCATGTGACGCGCATTGCATCTGGGTGCACAAACGAAGATGCCGATTTGATGCGCAAAGTACACAAGGAGCAGTTTGATATCATGACGCCACGAAAGAATTTTCACTTGCACCTGACTCCGGATTTTTCCTATGTTCACGGTGGAACAAAAGAATACAAATATTTCAACAAGGTATGATGTTTTTGGTGTTTAGCAGTAAACACACTTCAACCCCTTCCCACATGATGACTAATATTCGTTTCGTTGATCGGCAACAGCCGTACGGGACAAAACATTGGATGGAGCATGCCTTGGGGTACAAAAAGGGGGAAACCAATTCACACGACAATGATATTATCATTCTTCTAGATCCAGATCAAATCATTTTGAAGCCCTTCATTAATGACTTTTCCAACCAAAAACTTGCACGGCGACCACGAAATAGTCTGCCACTGTGGGATAAAATTACACATGGCCAACCCTTTGCACAACACTATGGGTTCCACAATCAATGGCACAGTAAAACAGATATCAGCAAAATTGCTAAACCAGAAGAGCTTCCTTCGCCTTTAGAGAGCATGGATAGACCAATGATTAACGAGAACTTTGCAGCTGGGCCACCCTACATGGGGACTGGACGCGACTTTTACAAGATTGCCGATAAGTGGGCCGAGTTTGGAGTGGGCGTGCATAAGCAATATCCTTATCTTCTTGCAGGTATGTTAATGATTCGACATTGTATAGATTTTGTTTTCTCGGTTGCATCATATCGAACTTATTGCTAAACACACTGGTAAATGACGTTTTAACCGCCCAGAAATGTTTGCCTACTGCTTGGCGGCTGCTCATTTGAACCTGCCACATCAAATAGTAGAAAGTTTCATGGTGAGCGATGCTGGTGCAGGGGGTATGGAAGGCTGGAAGGGTGCAATTGATGATTACAATGAAACGGATGTGTGCACAGAGGGAGCAATAAAAGAAGACGACCTTCCCTATGTGCTGCATTATTGTAAGTTTCACTGTTTCATGGACATAAACGAGTAGACAGCGGTTGCAGAAGGGTTACTCACGCATTTGATTCTGCACCAATCATACCGCACCAAGGCCAAAGATATTGGCTGGGTAAATGGTTCATTGGAAAGTACAAACTACCAAAAAGTTTCATTTCTTGCCCGAGCCCTCTGCTGACTGTTCCAGAAGCGGACATTGCTTTGAAATATGATTTTGCGATTCAACCCGGCACAGGCGAGAAGAAACCGATGGCCAAAGAACTTGTCAAGAGAAACGCGTTCATGCTTTGCAGATTTATTCCAGCACTGAACGAAGCTGCGCGTTTCTACAAAGCGCACCACTGCGTGAACGATCCACCAAACATGAAAGAGACGCTGATTTTTCACGACTCACTGAACGTTTGAAATCATTGATGCTCGCCCGCCGGTAATACAATTTTTTCCTCTGGAGATGGCGACTGCTACAGATTTCAGGCGCTCCAGCAGACGGTATGAGTAGCTACATGTCGCGCTCAATGTACTGCCATAACGACCATTCCATGTCAAACAGACGTTTCAATCTATGGGATCCGGTTCAAGGCACTGCTATACTAAGTACTTTATCATCTAAGTCAATCTGTTTTGGATTTCAATATTTATATTAATTTTTGTTAACTTATTGTCACTGTCACGTTGGTAGCCCTATAGTGGACTATAGAAAAGAACTCCGAGAAAGCTCAATCCTTTAATGGCTCTTTTTGCCCTTGCCCTTGCCCTTACCTCTACTCTTGTACGGTTCCTTGGGAGGTTGGGTAGGCTTGACTGGAGTGCGAGGGCCGCCTCCACTGCTGACATTATCATCCTTGGGCTTGCTCTTTCTGCTCTTAGGTTTCTTAGGATAGTAGTCGTCATCAGGGGCTGTAACGAATGTGAACACGAGAAGCAAGAAACGGTAAGTGCTAGGAGGATGGTGAAATGTGAAGACGTCGACAGTCGATCAAACCGAAAGAACGACTTACGAGAAGGTGGTCTCGTTGCAGTCTTGGGGGGTGTCTCGAGCTTACGCCCGCGGCGTTCCCTGATTCCTCGACTCTCTCGCAGATACTGCTCGTGAGAAGAAGCCATGG
>Ga0100398_1004438_pt1 | contig 11377 bp, 12 predicted proteins | sample CryGeymeta201522_FD_81568 | JGI IMG/M metagenome (GOLD analysis project Ga0100398, IMG submission 81568) | Groundwater microbial communities from Crystal Geyser aquifers in Utah, USA - Crystal Geyser metaG 2015-22 | ecosystem: Environmental > Aquatic > Deep subsurface > Groundwater | place: USA... | reverse complement strand
TGTTCAGGGGCGGCTTCGTCGATGGACCGTTTTGCCTCAGAGAGATAGAGGAGTTGACGGTGGGAAAACAGTTCAAAAAAATTCGTCACCCCTCGGGCGATAAGATCACTTGATTTCGGGCCTTGAGGAACCTTGAAACCATTATTACCGGGAAAAGTCAGTCTGGATGCCTGTGACGCTGCGGCAGCGATGTTCTGAAGATCCCTGACATCAGGCGCCTTGAAGAATTGACCATGATGTTTGCATTTCCCAACCATGACCAGAGGGACATAACGGTCTGCAAAGGGAACATCCAGAAGCTCTAAATTTTTAACGGTTATTCCTCTATTTTTTACCTCATCCTTATCCATCAATGGCCAAGTTCTGTTCTCGCGTGTAACATTCAGGGAAGGATAAAAATCGAGGATGGTTTTCCTGTCTCCGTTTGTTTCCGCTCGCAAGGTGAAGGAATCAAGAAAAATCGCTTCGTCCTTATTGGTCTGTCTTCTGAGGCCATAAAGCAGAAATTGCATGTCGCTTTTTTCGGAACAGTCCGGGCATAATGTTTCAAAATATGGGGATAGTTTCTGCTCCAGTTTTTCAAGAAAGAGATCAAATGCAGCCTGTTTTTCTTGAAGGTTGATCTCGGTTAGCGAGGCGCGGGCCTGCAGAACAGGTATCGGATCCACATCATAGCCGATGACATTGGCGCCAAGCCGGATGGCCTCATGCAGAGTCGTCGCCCCTCCCATCATCGGATCCAGGATAGTCAGGCCTTCAAGGCCTCCCGGAGTATAAAAATGACGTAGCTCGGATTTAGTGGAGAGTTGCTTGAGTATATAACGGAATGTGACACCGGAACGCCTGGCCCACCATTTATGCAGGTATGTATTGGGGCGGAAAAGGTGTTTGTTGTATGATTCGATCTGGGCAAGCTTGTCGGCCTCCTCTTCAGGGAAAAAAGAATCGATAGCCACATCTGCTTGCGGGGAGATGAATTTGCGTTGGACATTGGGGAAATTGAACATTAATTGTGTGCTGCCCATAATTTTTTAGTCGAATAGACATGTTTCCTTCATTCGTATCACAATAGCTGAAGAAATACTAACATTGATTACGACTTGAAGAATCCTTCATCATCACTGAGGTTTGCAACTTGTGACTTAGGAGGAAGCTATTCTGAAAAATAATACGGACATTTTCCGTGGAACTCCTCCGTCAGTAATGGTACCTCGCCTGCAGGAAATCGATGCGGTCGTCGCAGACCAGATAGACGATGCGGTGCTCCTGGGTCAGGCGGCGGGACCAGACGCCGGGGGCAAGGTATTTCAGAGGTTCCGGCTTGCCGATTCCGGTAAAGGGGTCGCGCAGAACCGCTGCCACTTTTCCCTCACCCGGTCAAGCCCTATTTATCCGGTTGATCCGTTGTTTCCCGATTTGAAGCCGGATTGTCGCTGTTTAATTTTTCCCATCGGTACCAGAATGTCTTATAGCTCATGCCGAGAAGTTTTGCCGCCTTGGCCATGACGCCATTGGCCCGTTTCATCGCCTTTTCCATAAGATCCTTTTCCAGCTCCTCGAAATTTATCCCGCCGTCCGGGAGATCAAAATCGAATGCGACGACCGTCTCCGCAGTCCGGAGTTCGCTTTTTATATCCCTTAAGGCGATGGTTTCAGAATCGCTCATGATGACCGCCCGTTCGATAACCGATTCCAACTGCCGGATGTTGCCCGGCCAGGTATATTCAACGAGGGCCTTGATCGCGGTAGGGTCGATGCCTTTGATCCTTTTTCCGAATTCGCGGTTGTATCGGTTCAGGAAAAATCCCGACAGTTCCGGGATATCGCTTTTCCGGTCCCGCAGCGAGGGGAGGTCGATGGTGACAACCTTGAGCCGGTAGTACAGTTCTTCCCGAAAATTACCCTTGGCCAGCTCCTTTTCGATATCCTTGTTGGTGGCGGTTATGATTCTGACATCGACCTTGATCGGGTCTTTCCCGCCGAGCCTTCTGATCTCTTTATCCTGGAGAACTCGCAAAAGCTTCGACTGCATCATGAGCGGCAGATCGCCGATCTCGTCGAGAAATAGGGCGCCGTGGTTTGTGGCCTCGAACAGTCCTATTTTGCGCGACAGTGCGCCCGTGAAGGCCCCGGGTTCATAGCCGAAGAGTTCGCTTTCAAAGAGATTTTCAGGTATGGCGGCGCAGTTCAGGGCGGTAAAGGGTCTGGACCGCCTGGGACTGTTGTAGTGAATGGCCCTGGCAACCAGTTCCTTGCCCGTGCCGCTTTCGCCCCTTATCAGGACCGTTGCGGAACTTTGCGAGACCTTCTTCATGATATTCACGGCTTCCTGCATCTGGCCGGACTTGCCGATGATCCCTTCGATCCGGAACCGATCATACAGTTCCCTCTGGAGCTGGACATTTTCTTTGAGAAGTTCCGTGCGCTCAACGGCCCTCCTCACCGTCATCAACAGGGAATCCTTGTTCAGCGGTTTGGTCAGATAGTCAAAGGCGCCCTTTTTCATCGCTTCCACAGCGGAGGATATGGTTCCGTGGGCAGTGACGATAATCATGGTCGGGGAAGGGGAAAGAGAGTCTTTCTGAACGGCGTCCAGCAATTCGATGCCGTCCATTCCCTCCATCTTGAGGTCCGTAAGCATGACGTCGGGATTGTATTTCTTGACGGTTTTCAAGGCCTCTTCGCCGGACGCGGCCGTATAGGTCTCATATCCCTCATCATCGAGGATCGTCTTTACGATGTCCCGCTGAAGCCGTTCATCGTCCACAACCAGGATAACCGCCATTTATTTCCCCTTATCGAAAGGCAAAGATATTGTGACGGCGCTCCCCTTGCCTTCAATGCTCTTGAATTCTATTCGGCCCTTATGTTCTTCCACAACCCTTTTTGTGAGCGAAAGACCGATCCCGATCCCATCCTGTTTCGTGGTAAAAAACGGGTCGAAGATCTTCGCAATCTTCTCGGCTGAAATACCCACCCCGGTATCTTCAATGACGATGCTTAGCTTGTCGTCCATCCTGCCCGTTCGGATCGTGACCTTGCCGCCATCAGGCATCGCGTGGAAGGCGTTGAGGATGATATTGTAAAGACAGGTTTTTATAAATCCGGGGTCCAGATCAATCTCCGGCAGTGCGCCTAATTCCGTGATGATAGAGATCTTATCCTTTTCCGCCTTGGCCTTGACAAGCTCGAGAACGTCCTCGATGAGCTTCACCATATCCGTCTTCTGAAGATTAAGCTCCAGGGGTCGGCTGAACTCCAGGAAACTTTCGGCAAATCTGCTCACGCGCTGGATCTCACTTTTTATGTTGCGAATCAGGGAATCGAATGGCTCTTTCCCGCCTTCTTCTTGGGGTTCATATTTTTTCTGGATATGGTCAATGGAAAGGCTGATAAAATTGAGCGGGTTTCGGATCTCATGGGCGATGCTCAGCGAAAATTGTCCCAGACCCGCCTGTTGCTCGGCCTTGCGCAGCCTTTCTTCCAATACGCGCTCTTCCTGAAGTTTACCGACCATGTGGTTGAAACTCTTTGCGAGTTCTCCGATCTCGTCTTTCCTCTCCGTGTGTATCTCCTGATCGAGGTTGCCATGCGCGACATTCCTGGCGGCCTGCACGACCTCCTCTATGGGTTTTGTATATCTCTTCGCCAGGATGATGCTGAGGAGCAGCCCGATCCCAAAGATCACTGCGGTTGCCGCAATTCTGCGGATGAGTCTTTTCTGCATATGGGCCGAAAAGTCCTCGGTATTCACCGTAAGGTGTATATACCCGTAATGTTTATTGTTTGCAACGACAGGAACAATGACATTATAAAATTGCCCCTCGCCGATGACGGGTTCCCCCAGTTCTGCCTTGAAGATGAGCTCCTTTTTTGTCCTTGTGATCCATTTTCCTATATTGCGCGGGTCCGTGCTCGAGATGATCCTGTCGGAATTGCTGATAATCGAGATTTCTTTAACGCCTTTTGTTTTCAGTTTTATTAGATAGTTCTGGAGGCGTTTCTCTTCCGGGAGGCCGCTGCTGGTGACCTCTTCGACGCCCATCTGGATGCCCTTGGAAAGATCGGCGATCTGTTTTTCGAACTCGTTATAGATCGATGTTTCGGTTCGATAATAGAGAAAGACGAGTATGGCGATGATGCTCAGGCTCTGAACAAGCATCAGGACCACAAGCTTTTTGTTGAGAGAAAGTCTGGGGAAAAAGTCTCTTATTTCATGGATGTTCAATTGCATGGATCCATTGTATCTTTATTTCTCATCCCATGTCAATCCAGGAAGCTGCATCGGATCCCGCAACGGAAAAATCACGGGGGATATAGGATGGCGCCGGAACCCTCGGAGAGTGACCAGTAAACGGCCCGGGCGTCATTTTTTTCCAGGACCATATCAATGACTGTATACGGTTTCCCCCTCAGCGCATACCAGAGCATTGAGAGCGGACGAATGAAAAATCTCATGGAGGTATGGAAAATATTGCCTGTTCCCGAGACAATCCCTTCCGTTGACGGTCTTATCAGGATCCTTACGCCGCCGTCAAAAATAAGGGTATATCTTGACGGCATGTCGGCCAGTTCCAGCGCCTCTATCTTGAAATTGTCCTTTTCCTTGCTTTCTCCGGGCTTAATCATCTCCCGGCCGGGTTTAAAGAATGTACTTTTCTTTATCAGGCGATATGCGTTGCCTGCAACAGGGCTGCCCCAGCAGTGGAAGTCATTAATTTGCAGTTCCCTCAGCGGAATCCCCCTGGCCTTGATAGAGGCCATTTTTTCCTTCAGATTGAAAACAAAGTAGATATCGGGTTTGCGGGCCAGGACAAGCTCCTCTTCGAGAAGCCGGTTTTCTCTGATATATCTCTCCTTGTCGTCGCCGGCAGAAGCCGGGCCGGCAATCAAGGCCATAAAAAGCAATATGAGTTGCAGCCGCATCATCAAAAAATATATATCCTCGTACCGACGCCGGCTGCAGAATAAACCGTCTTGAGATCCCTGTCGCCGACCCTGATGCATCCGTGGGTCACGTTTCTTCCCAGCAGTCTGGTATAAAGGGTTCCGTGGATAAAATATCCGTTGCCGAAACCTAACGCATACTCTCCGAGGACGCCTTCCTCTACCCTTTTTCTGGGGTCCTTGGGTATCGCTTCGCCTTCTTCAATGAACGCCCAGTCCGGCCTTGTCCATTCAGGAGCGAGATATTTTGTCTGCACATGATATTCGCCCCGCGGCGTATCGAATATCCATTGACGTTTGCCCGCTGGATCTTTCAGAATACTGCCGCTTCCGGCTGAAATGACGGCTTCACGGATCTTCCCATGGCCTCTTTTCAGATAGAGCCTATTCCTGCCGGTGTCGATGACGATATAAATCTCATTGGGGGTGAGGCCTTTTAACCTTTGCCGGAGCGCCGAGTTTCTTGCTTTCAGCGCATTTAAACTCATTTTGCCATTTTCCCTGCTGAGATTTCCCTTATTGCTGAACGCTACATCTCTGCTCCCGAGATAATATCCGGCAGACTCGAAAGTCAAAAACATGATGGATAAAATGATAAGAATCTTAATAAATTTCCTGTTTTTCAACATCTTTTCAGAGCCCTTCTATCGCTGATGAGAGACCGTTTTCGTAATCCACGGCCCCGACAATGGTCACTGCCGTTCCGACAGGGACAAGACTGAAAAGATTATCAATCGCCTTGTTGTCCATGGCAATGCAGCCGTATGTCATGCTCTCCTTGCCGCCGCCGTGTATTTCTATCAGTCCGCCTATCCGGGCCCCTGCCGGAATAAGACCTTTTTTCTTGGCGCGAATGAAATTCCTCCGATCATCCTCATTCGGGTAATTTATTAATAATGCCTTGTGGTAACGGCTTACAGATATTTTTTTTGTTACCCTGTATTCCCCTTCAGGGGTTGAGTTGTCGCCGGCGCGGAGTTTATCGAGAGACCCATTGCGTCCGAGGCCGACGTTATACGTCTTGAAGGGGACGCCGTTTTGATAGAGCACAAGGAGGCGCTTGCTTTTATTTACAATAATTACAGGAACGCCGCTGTTTTTTGATTCAGCTACGGTCTCCTTTGCCATCCGCTGCCACTTGTTGATATGACTTCGGTCCGCATAGCGGTTAAAAATGGGGAGGATCGTATCTTCAGCCGCCGTAATGAATCCGGATAAATTTTTTATTTTGTCTTCAGCAGCCACATAATCATTGTTGTTATACCGGCTGGTTGCCTCTGACAGGAGTAGTTCCGCCTTGATCAGGTCTTCCCTTGCAAGCCTTCCTTCATTGATAATTTCAGTGAGTCCCTTAAGCGTTTCTATTCTGTTTTTAAGCGAGGATATTTGATTGGCGGCGCTCTCTTTTTTTTTATTCTTTTCTTCTAAAATCTTTTCCTGCAAAACATAGCCGGCTTTCAAAACATCTCTGAACTCAGACTGAACGATCCGGTAATCCTGAAACCATACAAATCGGGATTTTTCTTTGATCAGGTCTTCTTTCGCCTGCCGAAACGATATCCGGTAACGGTTGTATTCTGCCGGCGCATACACGGGCGCTCCCAAACGCCAGAGGGTATGTTCCTGTTCTTCCGCCAGTTTAACTTCCGGAGGCAGCGGTGACGCAGTGCAACCGGATACCCATAGAAGTATGGTGAGAAAAAGTATTTTCTGAATAATATTTTGCCACCCTCCGAAAGTGATCATAAAAACCAGCATGAGCATAACGATTGAATTGAGTATTCAAGGGGCGCTTCGGAGCTCCTTGGTCCGTTGCAAAAACCTGGCGCCGTTACCAAGCACGGGCGATCCTGACCTCAAGATCGCCCGTGCTTTTTACGGTTGCAAATATTCAATTATACAACAGATTCATTACTTCTTCTTCGTCCCCACTTTTTCCATGGCCTTTTTGATCTGGTCCGAAATCGCCGCGGCCTTGTCCTTGACGGCATTAGACTTTTCAATCGCTACGTTGTAATCCTCGGCGTCGTTTGCGGTCTTTATCTCGGCTAAGGAGTCTTCAATGCCCTTCAAGTCGGCCTTCAATGCCTCGATATCCGCCTTCGAGCCTTTTCCTTTCGGGGCTTTTGCCAGCAGCGCTTTTGCATCTGCTACGGAAGCTTTTGCCGCCTCCTGCGCCGCCGCCGCGTTTTTCTTTGCCTCTTCCTTCTTGGCGGCCAATCCTGCCTTGAGCGTCTCTGCGTCCGCCTTTACCTTCGCAAGAAGCTCTTTCGCCTTTGCAAAATCCTTGAATGTTTTGCCTTCCTGCACCTTGATTTCATCCTGGGCGGCCTGCATGCTGTCATTCAGCTTCTTGGCGTCCTCCGCCGCGAATTTTTGGGCGCCTTCCGCCACAACCGCATCTACCGATGCCTTCGCCGCATTAATCTCTTCCGTTGGCGGCTTTGCGCAGCCGACAAGCAAAAAGATCGTAACCATGCTTAATGCCAGAAACTTCAACGTTTTTTTCATAATTCTTATTCCTCCTTAATTTATAAATTATCAGTTTATTGCAAAACTATCTCTTCTTTTTTGCCTTTTTGACGGCTACAGGCTTTGCAGGGGCAGCAGCCAACTCCTTAAAAATGGCATCCCACTTGTCGATAATGGCCTTAAGCTCACCTCCTTTCGTCTTAGCGCCGGATGGATCAGCAGCGATCATATCTTTCGTCGTTTTCAGACCTTCCGTTTCACCCCATTTCAGGGTTAAATCCTAAACCGGGATGACAGCAAATGATGTGCCAACTCTAAGTGCTTGTATTGCGGAGATTTGAATAAACAGAGGTTCCCGATTTCGGGAAGTCGGTTCTTTTTTTCGGAATGAATTGAGACAGACCGGTCGCGCGGTATTTGCGACGCAGAGAAGGGGTGTATTGAAGACTGCCTGGGCTAAAGGGGTTATTCAATGGGGCGCCTACTTACCTTTGCTTATACAACGTATGGCCTCCATCAGCTTTCCGGCATCACTCAATTCCGCAATCGACCAGGCAGTATCGATTAAAGCTGATTGCCTCTCTTCATCCAAGACACCTTCACAGCAGGAGCACACCTTGGCCTCCAGATCCTTATCGCTCAGCGGATTTTCCGGTCCGCCGCGGTAGCGCTCATCTTAAACCCATAAGTTTTGCCGCCGTTGCATACGCGCCGAAGGCGCCCACGGTGCCGCTCGAGTGCATTCCGCGCAAGTAATGCTGAGGAAACATCCACTCGGAAATCTTGCACTCCACTTCAACGCCGGTAAGAAAGGCGAGCATAAAAGTCTTGCCGTCTATACTGCCGAGTTTCTGCGCCGTCACCAGAGCGCTGGTCAAAGTCGGAATGGTCGGATGTGTCAACAACCCATAGATGTGAGCCGGGTCGATGCTCACCTGGCTGTCGTCTCAATCATGGGCATGTCCTGCCGTGCCGAGCACGCGCGCAGCCATTGGAGCCGGAACCTTGGTATTGCCTCGTCCCAAAAGAAGCGCATCGGGCCGGCCACCCATCTGCGACGCTTCCTCGATAAGCAGCGCCACGGAATGTTCCTCAGATCCGGCAACAAACAAGCCGAGACCGTCGAGCAAGCAGCGTGTGCCGATCCTGATTGCCGCAGCAGGAATATTATCGAAACTTACGCTTTCGACGAAGGCGGCAGCGGCGGCTGTTGTTTTCAGTCTATCGGGAATCGTAGCAAACGCGTTTTGATCAGATGTCATGACTTATTAAAGATCCTTGATGAGCTCTTCCAAGCCCAACTTCTTTAAGGTTTCCGGAAGTGGTTTGCCTGTCTCGGGATTCCATCCCATCAGGGTGTAGTAATTTTCAACCATCCAATCCCATTTTTCCATGATGTTCATCCCCTTCGCCGGACCATCTATCGGTATGGAACCGTAGCGGACGGAAGGACGCTCAAGTTCTTTCTTTAAACCGTGCCGAACGTTGAACATCCTCAGTTGGTTGACGATACGCAGTCCTAAAGTAAAGGCGTCCTCAAGGGTCCAGTTCCAGCCGGTGGCTGCATTAAAGCATTCCAGGACCATTTTAGGGGCAGGCGATGCCAGTCGGCAGGCGCCGACACAATCGTCAAATTGCCGGATACCGTTGTATTTGGCGTTAAACGTGGAAATCTCCTCGTGTGAGAAAAGATTCTTAACCGGTTCCATATTTACCAGCTCCGGCTGTACGCCGGCCCAGGTCGCCTCGATGGTGCCGGTGTTGGATAAACACGTGTCCATAAGTTCGAACCATCGGGTTTTCCCCCGATGATCATGGCCTCTTGGCGCAGCGCCTTTATGGGTATAGATGGCCCAGTCCGCCGCTTCTCCTCCTACCGTTTGGGAAGCCCGCATCACCCCTTCGGCAAGCAGATTCCCGAGATATCCCTCTCTTCTGGCGATACGGTTGAGAAGCTCCTTAACCGACTCCGCATTTCCCCAGGAAAGATCGAGGCCATCGGTCTCCCTGGCAGTAAAAATACCCTTCTCGAAGCATTCCATGGCCCAGCCGACGACCCAGCTCGCTTCATTACAATCTATCCCCAGCTTGTCCACCTCATTGGCGAGCATCACAACGGCGCCCAGGTCCGTGTTGCCGATTTGAGGGCCCCATGCCGAGAGTTGCTCATATTCAGGCTCCTCTCCAACAAACCCTGCGTAAGGTCCTTCCGTGACGGTAACGTCCTTGACGTGGGCAAGCCCGCATTTATAACAGGGTTTAGAACGGATTTTGAAATGGGTTCTCAGATATTGACCGCCCATTTTCTCATGTTCGGGGAAAATATTCGTGGTGTAATTCTTAACCGGCAGGGAACCACTATCGTGGATTCTCGAAAATCCGCCACCGGTGCCCCATTTATAATAGGCCCCTCCTGCACGGGTCTTTGCATACTCGATCAGCTCTTTGGCTTTCTCCTTAAGCAATCCGGGATCGAGAACGCTGAAATTAGGTTTTGCCCGATACGCCACGACCGCTTTGAGATTTTTTGAACCCATCACCGCCCCGAGGCCGTTGTGCCCGGCCGCATGGCCCTCATCTCCCATGATGCAGGCATGCCGAACCAGATTCTCGCCCGCAGGCCCAATGCCGTAAATGCTGACTTCCCTCTTTTTTACGGCCAGATCGGATCGAATCTGACGCTCCATCTCGTTGACGTCCTTTCCTGCAAGATGTTTGGCGTCATGAATCGTTACTTTCCCGTCTTTGATGACCACGTAGATCAGTTTCGGGGATTTGCCTTTGAATATGATCCCGTCGTATCCGGAAAATTTCAGATAAGCGCCGAAGAATCCATTTGCCTGAGACGATCCTGCAAGATTCGTCATCGGGCCTTTCGCCATGATGTTTATCGTTGCGGCCCCCGCAACATCGGTGCCCGCTAAAGGTCCGGTGGTCCAGATCAATCTGTTTTCCGCGTCGGACCACTCTACCCCCGGAGGAACTTCCTCATATAGGTACTTTGCGCCCAGGCCGACCCCGCCTACCCATTTTTTGACAGTATCCAGACTCAATTCCTCTGTTACAGTCTTTCCGGTGGAAAGATCAATCCGTAAAATCTTTCCCGCATACCCGATATGTGTCAAATCTGTTGTCATGCTTCTTCTCCTTCGATCGAGTGGATAAGATCACAGACGATATGTCCTGGCTATAATGTTAACCATCCTTTTTTATGGTTGACACCAATTCATTAAGGACGGTGTCTGCATTTTCGTAAGGGACCTGACAGGCGCCCACTACTTTATGGCCGCCGCCCCCGTATTTAAGCATCAAAGAGCCCACATCGGTTTTGGAGGATCGGTTTATGATGCTGTGACCCACTGCATAAACACAATTCTGCTTGTTCCGGCCGTCGATCAGCCAAACAGAGATATTCTGGTCCGGATAAAGGGAATAAATCAGAAACCTGTTCCCGCTGTTAATTACATCTACCCCCCGCAGGTCCGTAATGATAACATGACCATCGGTGCGAGTGTATTTTAGAATCATCTGTTTAAACAAATCATTTTGCTCGAAGTATCGTTTGACCCGTTCCGCAACATCGGAAATCTGGAGAATTTCTTCAATGGAAATTTTACCACAGTATCCGATTAAATCGTCCATCAGTTGGTAGTTACTGATGCGGTAATCCCTGAAACGCCCCAGTCCGGTCCTGGGGTCCATGATAAAGGAGAGGAGAATCCAACCTTGAGGATTGGTTATTTCATCAGCGCTTAACTGGCCTGAATCCGATTTGTCAACAGCGGTCATCATTTCCTGGAGCCGACCAAATTTTTCCTCGCCGCCATAATAATCATAACTGGGGTATCCATTTGACTAAGCAACCCACAACATATAGTATGTTGATGTATGGCAGAATATCCCAAGACCCTCGAGGAATTCGAGGCCATGTTTCCAACAGACGCGGCCTGTCGCGATT
>Ga0100398_1004428_pt1 | contig 11389 bp, 12 predicted proteins | sample CryGeymeta201522_FD_81568 | JGI IMG/M metagenome (GOLD analysis project Ga0100398, IMG submission 81568) | Groundwater microbial communities from Crystal Geyser aquifers in Utah, USA - Crystal Geyser metaG 2015-22 | ecosystem: Environmental > Aquatic > Deep subsurface > Groundwater | place: USA... | reverse complement strand
GATCTGTGAAAGGAGAGAGGAAACATCCAGAAGGTTGGTAAGATTAAGCCGAAGCGCGTTCTGATAAAACAGTTTGAGGACATATTTCATCACGCCGACTCCATAAAAAAATCCGACGACGAACAAAAGAATCGCCAGCGGTATCAGAGTCATTATAAAACGGTACTCCCTTTTGCTGAGGGCTGGTCTCAGAAAAAAAAGAACCTGAAAGATGGCCAACGGCAGAGAGGCAATTATTCCCACAGCGAGGCCGGAACTCACCGCCAAGTTTATAAACTGAAAGGGCGAGGTGAAAGCGAAATTTACCCCCTCCAGCCGAAAGATCTTTAGACCGAAAGTAACGATCCGCTCGTAGAAAGCAAATCCCAGTAAGGTAAAGGCCAAGAATGAAAAGATTATCAACAGGAGGCGCTTTCTGATCTCCGCCAGGAAGGGAAAATACTTATTAACGGCTCCTTCCCAACCAGTGTCAACGGTTCCTTCAGTTTCTGGGGACATCGCGGGTAATCTCTAATTACTCCTTTTCTCCAGCTGCTCTCTTAAATTCTTTAACTCCTTCCGCTACACCTTTGATGAATTCAGGAAGTTTCCTCGTCCCAAAAAACACCGTGAGCATCGTGGACAGGATGATTAATTCCGCAAGCCCGACTTGGCTAGGCACTTCCTTCACCCCCCTTCACCTTTGACTCCTCTTTTGACTCCTCCTTTACTATTGGGGCGGCCTCCGTTTTGGGTTCCTCAGCCGGCGTGGTTTCGTCAATTGTTTTTTTAAGTTCTTCAAACACTTCCAAAGCTTCCTTTCTCGCTTTCTTAAGCTCCTTAGTTGCTTCGCCTGCATCGCGAGCAATTTCGCCTGTCTTCTTTTTGCCGAAAATGGCTACCAAAACCGCAATAATAATAATTGCTTCTGCGGGACCGATGTTTTCTAGCATTTTCCTACGGGTAATAATAACACAAAGAGAGTAGAAATAGAGAGTAGGAATAGAGAATAGTTAAGAGAAGGAGAAAGGAACAGCTACTTCTTATAGACCATCACATAGAGCATCTTGATTACTTCACTTAAGAGTCTTTCGGCTTTTTCATACTCTGTCTAGCTTACCAGTTCTAACTCCCTACATATGATTAATTGGGTATCCAGTTCCAACGCAGAACCGTACGCGATTGAATAGAACTGTTTGTACTCCTTAGAAGATTTCCTTCCGTACCCCTCGGCTATATTGGACGGGATTGAAACCGCCGCTCTTCTCATTTGGGAAACGACGCCAAACTGTTCGCTTCGGGGAAAGTTCTTCGTTAGCTCATATATTACCTTTACGAGGGCAATTGATTTTTGCCAAACTACCAGTTCTTTGTACGAATGTACTCCCATAACTATTCCCTACTCTCTACTAACTATTCCTTTACTTGAGCGAAGCAAGAGTGGCTTTGACCTTGGCGTCTCGGAGGGTTTTGCCGGTCGAACCGACACCGGTGTGTTCGGAGATCAGCTCGTTCCAAACGGCGTCGGCAATCGTGGATGCAGATTCTCCGCCGGCGGGAGTTTCAATGAACGTCCCGCTACCATCGTCCTGGATCTGACCCTGGTTTCCGGTGGCATTTCCGGAGAAAGTGTGATGGAGCCTTACCCCGGTGCGAAGGACGGCGCTCCCGATATGAATTCCGTAGCCCGTATTGTGGTAAATCAGGTTGTTTTCAAAAATGTTATCCAAAACGGTCGCGCCGCCAGTTAGTTCTGCTCCGTCACCAGTATTTCCGGAGATGATGCACTGTCGGATCATAAGGTTGCACGCAGGAGTTCCTACGCTAATGCCAACACCGGTACAATCTTCAATCGCGCAGGTATCAATGGTGGTCCGAGCAGTGCTGGAAATGTCAATCCCGTTTCCGGTGGCCTCCTTCACCCAAACGTCTTTGATCAGGGCGTTGTCGCCGGTGACGGTAATCCCGTTATCGGTTCCGCCGGCGGCAGTCTCAACATAAAATCCGGAAAACTCCACATTATCAGCGGTGATCTGAACGGTTGGTGTGCCAGCGGAGGTGGGAATGAACTGGAAGTTAAACCCAGGACCCCGGACTTTGAGGTTGGCTTTAGAGATGGTGATCTTTTCCGTAACGGTGGTAATCCCGCCCGTGGCGGTTGCCAGAGCAAAGATCACATCATGCTTGCCGGCCGTGGCCAACGTTTGGGCTTTGGAAAAGGTCGCTACCGCTGTTTGAGGGGTGGTGCCGTCGTTGCCGTCGCTGCCGCTGGTAGGATTCCAGTACCAGATGTCCCCGATCGAGGCGTGCCGACCGCGTAGGGATTCAACCAGATAGAGAAGGCCGTAGTCGGAAGGAGGGGTGATAATCGAGGGAGAAGTTGCCTGCGCAATCACCACCTGCGTGTAAGCGGTGGGCTTAATCGGGTTGTTGTTATACTGGTTGATGGCGACCAGGTTACCACCGCTGATCATGCAAAGGATCGTATCCGGGCCGGGGCGGGCCTCAAAAGCGATTCTCCAGTCGTTAATCAGCTCCAAGGTGATCCCGACATAAGCTCCGCCTCCGAGGGGCTGTTTACCGTAGGCGTTGGCGATCGTCGCCAAATCCAAGTTGATCAGCTCTGCCTCGTAATTCCGAATCTGATCGTGCACGTCTTGAATGGTGAGCGCGGTCTGCGGATCATCAACCTGGATCACCTTTTCATTTTTGAAAAAAGTTAGTGCTGCCGGCATCTCAGTCAGTTGTATCCAAAAACACGCTCAAGATCAGCCTCGGAACCAGTTTACCTTTTTTACCGGCATCGTAATAGATGTCCCTCGCTACCTTCGCCGCCATCAGCTCGTTTTTGAGTTTCGATTCTTTCAGGGCTTTTTTGAGGTAGTCTTTAAGTTTTCCTCCCTTTGGAACCAGGTCTCTCTTTGTCAGAGAAAGCTGTCGGAAACTTTGCTTTGGGAGATCCAAGACAAAGAAGACGGACTCGATAAAAACACTTCTTTCGAAACCGTTCACATCAAAACCGCTCCAATTAATTAATTTTGCGGGATGGTGGTAGCTCTCGTAGAAAGAGAGTGGGATCAGTCCCCGATCATAAAGGGCGACAAAGCGCCCGATGTCCGGCGCGACCTCGATGCTGAAATCTTTTTGCAAGGTAATTTTTTTCGTATCCTCCATCAAGTGCTCCAGCAGGTGGCGGTTGATGAAGTGAATTCTCCCCTTCCTGTCCTTGGCAAAAAAGACCAGCGCGTATTGGTGCTTGAAAAGGGGGGTGAGCTTGTATCGTTTAAATATCTGAGCAATTAGGGGTTTAACCCCTATGGTGGTGAGGTCCATTAAGTAAGGGTCGATCACCATAAAGGAGTTGTTTTGGGGGTTGAAGATCCGGTACCCGATGTTCTTGGTCACGGTCTTCATGAGATTTATGGAGAGGTTGTCTTCCCTCTCGCAGGTGAGAACCATCTGAGATTTATCCGTCTTTAAGGTGGCTTGGAGGGGGGTATCGGTGTAGGAGATTGTAATCAAGCTGGGGCTCTCTTTTTTCACGCTCACCTCTCCCACGAAGGTGATTAAGTAATCGATGATCTTCTGGAGATCCTCCTGCGGGTTGCCGGCCTTGTCCCTAATTAAATGGAATTTGATCAGGTCTGTCATTTTATAAACAAGGGGTTTAACCCCTCTGAGGGGTTAAACCCCTAAGGCCACCCCCGAGGCTGCTCATTTCTTCCTTTCTTCCAAAACGGCGATCATCTGCTTCAGTCTTTCGATCTCATCCCTCTCTTTTTTGATCGCCTCTTCAAAAATGCCGATGTTTTTCTCTTTCTTGACAACGTTGGCTTTGAGGGCCTCCAGATCGTATCGGAGTGCCTCTTCCTCTACCGGTTCTATCTCAGTCATTGGGGTTTATGGCCAAAAAAACTTAGTCCTCTGGGTCTTTTCTTTTTTCTGCGCCTTTTTTCTCCTTCTTTTCTTTCCGGTTTTGAGGGCCGTCTTTGTTTCCTCTTTCTCTTCTTTTTCTTCAGTCTTCTCTTCCTCTTTAGTTTCCTCCTCTTCCCCAACCGTCTTCTCCTCCATTCGTCCGCTCGTCTCCTCGTCTACTCGTCTAATAGCTTTCTTTTTCCCCCGGGCTTTTCTTCTCTTTCGAGGTTTTGGTTTTTCCTCTAATGTCTCCTCTGCTGCTGCTGCTGCTACCGCAGTTGGCGGCGCTACCACACCCCGCTCTTCCAGCTCTTTCTCTATCTCCCCGGGTTTTGGCGGCTTATATTCCTTAATCATCTTTTCCATCTCCTTCAAGGTATTCGCCCGCAGGCGGACAATGCCGTAAGGATCCCTGGCGATGTATTCAATTTTCTTTCCTTTTAAATTTGGTGAGATAATGAAATATGCCATAGATTGCTGTTACAGTATATCACCCGCCCCAAGAAAAAACCTGCCTGAGGGCAGGAATCTCCAACATCCGGAGATTAGAAGTGGGAATTTGGAAGTCGGATTAGTCAAAAATTCCCACATCTAACTTCGACATCTAGCTTCCCATTTCCATCTTCTAGCTTCCATTTTCCAGTTTCCAGTCCCTCATTACGTGTAGATCGTGTCAGGTGTTCTAATAACGTTCATCGTCATTCCCGCTGAAGTGATGGTGCTGTCCGCCTCAAAGGGGATGATGTCCCCCGCCTGCCTCGCTCTAATCCTGCACGGGATATTCGACGTAAAAGTGATGATCCCTTCCTCCTCACCGGGGGCGCCATCCGTTCCCGTGATCTCATGAGCATCGACGAACGGGACATAGGCGTCATCAGAAACTGTCGTCGCAACCGGCAAGGTATTGATATCAAATGTATCAGTGGCTACCTGACCAGTAACCGCAGGGGCAACCTCAACCTCGTTGGCGCTCGTAATCGACTTGATGTAAGTAACTGTGGTCCTGGTAATGTTGTAGATTATATCCCCAACCTTGCTGTTGGTGAAGGCCCCTGTTGCCACAATGGTATCGGTATCTGTTCCCGCCTCCATCACATCATCTTCGGTTGATGCTAAGGTAAAGGTTGAACCCGACCAGCTGCTGAATCTTATCCTGTATTCTTGGGATGCCGAGGTGTCAACCAGTCTCACAATGCCGCCGGCGCTTCTGCCCACCGTATCAGCTGTAATTGATTCGCCAACAATCAGCGTATTAGCACCCAGCGCTTGTGCTGTACATGAGTATTCATCCTTCTTGATCTCACCGCCAGCCGCCGTCAGGCGGAAGACGGCAACCCTATCTAACGCCCGAGTGTTACCCACCTTAACCGTAACCTTGGTCGGGGCCTTGACCACGTTCCCGTTGTCGTCGACGAGTTGGTAGTTGTTGGCGTCGGCACTGGGGACATTTTGGAGAACCACACCGGGAGCACAGAAGAAGACACCACCGGCGAAGCTCCCGTAAGGACAGACCTTGATCGGTGCAAGCGGCGTTGAAGCCGGACCCGACACATAGTTCGTAGCGTCCACATATATTGGGTTGGTGCTGTTAAAGGCGTCCCTCGAGTTGCGAAGGATAAGAATTTTATCCGTCAGGTTATGGGCGACAACCGTACCGGTAGCCACATACCCGGAGCCATAACCACCGCTGTACTGCGTAACGACACTCCCCTCCGCGATGCTCCCTGTGATTGAGGTATAGATGATGCGATAGTCACTGCCGATATACTGCTCGCCCGCGATCCCGTCGGTGTTGCCCGTGCCCGTATCGCCCCGCCGGGTGATGTATTTGCACCATTCAAACGCGTCTGCCAAAGTCTCAAGGCTGACATCAATCCTGATCGAGTAGTTCTCGGTTGTGCCGTTCTCGTCAACATCAAAGGTCTCGTTGGAGGCGTGGACAATTGATAGTCCCACTAAAGCTGCTGGACCGTAGTTAGCTGGCGTCCCTGCGGTACAGGTCGCCCCAGAAGTTGCGCCAGTTACCGACGTATCGTTGAGGATGAAGTCGGTGATGGGGTCTCCTATCAGATAGTAAGTCAGCTCTGGCGCGGCTCCAGTTCCAGCAACTGCGGTGAGGATTCCCCTCTTATTGGTGCCGGATTTGTAGATCTCTTCCCCAACGACGAAGGTGCCCGTGCCCGCCGAGCCCGTAAACTTCCTGTAACCAGTCTCGTTGTTCAGGTCGTCCCCGGTAGCGAGAGGGATAGGGTTTCGCCCACCAGCGCTCAAGTCCACGATGTAGTAGTCATAGGTCTTGGAATATTGCCTGGCGATGACGGTGATATATCCTAAATCAATCTCGGTACCGACTTCCTTGACATTGACGAGGATATCGATGTGCTCATCACCCCACCAGTCGCTCGTGCCTTTGTAGGCGACCAGGTTGGCGTTGTTTTGGTAAATGAAGAGGTGGGTCTTGGCTTCAATCGTACCAAGGGAGTAGACATTCGCCCAAAGGGATTCACCAGCCGAAGCAGCAGCGCTTTGCGTTGCCGTGTGAGTGTTGCAGGTCAAAGTTCCCGTTGTCGAATCGAAGTTGTTTGCCGCTGCAAAGCTATCAGGCCTAACCCAGAGCGTGCTGCCCGCACCGGTACCCTTGACATCAAGGAGCGTTCCAGAGTCGAGGTCGGCGTGGGTGATGTCATAGCCGATGTCGCCGGCAACGATGCTCGTGTTGTCGCAGGTTATCCTAACGATCCCCGTATTCGAGTCCTGAACGCGGTTCCATGAGGCGGTCTTGATTGCTCCGCCCTTGAGGTATTCTACGGACTGCCGATCAATGAACCAGGGGTCTTTATCTCCGGCGTCGATGATTCCAATCGTGTACTCAGTCGGGGTCTGGGCGCTCATCGGCACCCCATCGTCCATCTGGGCCAGTTCGTCGAAGTGGTCCTGCAATGCGGAATAGAGGGCGTTTACGGAGTCGATGGTCGTGGGAGTTACAGAAGTATCGCGGACAATCCGCTTTTGGCGGTTTTCCGCGCTGTAGTAAACTACCCACCTGTTGCTTAAAACTGTATCCGACATCGCTTACGACGAGGTTACCGCAAACAGTATACAGCAGAGAAAGAGCGTCTTGTCAAGTCCCGCTGGCAACAGGGGTTAAACCCCTAACGCCAAATAGGGGTTTAACCCCTAAGAGTCAATCGCTAAATGCTTGATCTGCTCCAGTTCCTTAGCGTAGTCGGCCTGGTCCTCATGGAACCCCTTAAAAGCCCCCAAAGATGGGAAGAGAGATAAGACCTTTTTCTTGGAGACGGGCAGGTCGGCCTGCCCGCCCTGCCCGTCCGGCAGGCGGGCGGCAGGCGCGGCTTCTTCGCCTAAGTAGTCAGCGTAGCTCGACCACGGGTAACTGTTTAAATCTTTGGCGACTTTCGCGGCGACGGGGTTTAAATGAATGTACCTCACCAGGTGGATAAAGAGGTTGTCGTGGGCGATCTCGGCCGCTTTGAAACTACCTTGCATCAGTCCCCCGACGCGATTATTCTTCTCGTTGAAATAAAGGGTGTAGGCGTTGGTGGCCTGTTTCAGCAGCTTCGAGATCCCGTTCCTTGTTCTCTGCCTTAAAAGCAGGTGGAAATGGTTCGGCATCAGGCAATAAGCCAAGAGCTCCACCTCCTCGGAGAGGTTTTTACTGCTCAGACGCAGGGGGAGGTCAGGGTATTTCTCTAAAACTTCCTCAAGCGGGCGGAGATAGACGAAGAGATAGTATTGAAAGAGGCGATAATCCTCATCCCTCAAAAAGATATCTCTCTTCTCCACCCCCCGATTGAAGACGTGGTAGGAGGAGTTCTCGGTGAAATTGCGGACGACGTATTTGGAAGGCACGGGTGAATTTTAACACAAGCGAGCGAGGGGTTAAACCCCTAAGTTGGAAGTGAGAAGTTGGATGTTAGACGCTAGAGATTGAAGTTAGAGGTTAGACGGATAGTTTTGCCAATTGGTTTTGAGATTAGATAGCTTCTTCCCCAGAGTGTCGTACCCTTCGATTAGTTTTGCCGCCCAATTTTCATTTTTCAAATATCCTAGGCGCCCGGAAAGTTCTAAATGCGTTAGCATCTCATTTGACTCCGCGATCGCATCTCGTAGGAATTTCCTAAACTCTTTAACTGACTCTCGTTTCGCATAACCTTCAGATATCAGAGGTGCTATTCCTCGAGAAGCCCTTTTCATCTGATCAACCAGAAGGAATCTCTCGTCCTTGGGGAACGTCTTGAGGAGCTTGTCAATTTCTATCGCGAGATCAACAGCTTCTTGATAAACTTCCGAATCGCGGAAGCTTTTAACTGGCATTTAGCCAAATTGTACCACGCACTGATCCTTCCCACGTCTCCCTTCCTATCCAACTTCCCCTTTCCAGCTTCGCGCTTCCAGCTTCCAATTTCTAACTTCTCACTTCTAATCCTCCCTTAAGATGCTTCCGCGCCTCCCCATCAATCGTCCAGCCGCCCGCTAGACGAAACTCCCCCTTCCCCACCGCTTCAATCGGGACGTCGTATTTCATATTTTCCGGCTCGTCGAAGGTGTCCTGCAGATACGAATAAAGCTCACTAACGGTATATTTCTTCTTACTCCCCTTCAGGCGCCAGTGGATCTTTTTGTTTTCGAAATCGATCTTAAAGTCGTTTTCGATCGTTTTAAGCGTTCGGATTAGCCGCAGGGTTAAACCCCTAAGCTCCCTTGATCCCCTAAAGTTACCTTATGGTGTCTTCTGCGAGAGTAACGATCAAAATTAAACCGTCGGCTGTAATTTGCTGCTGAGTGCTAAGCGGTAAATATTGCGGCTCCAGCGCCGAGGATCGCCTTACCCTAACAACAACGTCTTTAACCCCGCCATAATTGTAGTCCTCTGTGGCGATCCCACTAGCGTTGGTTTCTTCATTCATCAAGGGGACGGTGGCTTTGTCAACCCCTGACTCATAATCTACAGCCAAGGTATGAACAGAGTAGGTGGCGCTCGCCCAAGAGGCGCCACCAGAAAGCGGCGTCGTCGTCACCGAGTTGGCCGATACCGACAAAACAACAGCCCACGCGAGAGGAGCGGCTGTTTTTCTAATCGTGTCTCCTTCCACGATATTTTTTGCGCCGATCCCGGTCTCGTTTATCGTCGTCTCGTTTCCCGTACCATCGTCTGTTCCAGTAACCGTTGCCGGAAATGTAAAAGTGGAACCCGACTTGCTAGCATAGCGATAGGGATGTTCTTTGGCCACTAACCCCGTCACATCTTGGACAGCCAGCCAACCAGAAGAGGGTAAATCGGTGGGGGGTGTTTCGGTAACCACAAAATCGCCGTCGCCTTGGTTGTTACCGGCGGCGGAAGTGAAAGGGTTGCCGGAGTGGCCGTAGTCGGTGTCGTCGGGCCGCTTTTGAATCCAAACCTGGGCGTCTTCAATCGGATTATTGCTTGAATCTAAGGCAGTTACTTTCAGCGTCTTGGTATTGAAGATTTGTGTCGTCCCGCCGCCAGTGTTTTCGTAAGTGCTGGCATCAGCCCCATTGGTACAGTTGACGGTTACCAAGCCGGCACTTGAGTTCTCAATGTCAAAAGTATTCCCTGAGAATTTCAGGGCATTAAATGTGTAAGTTCCCGTATTAGGAATATGCACCCCATCAGGACAGCTGATGAAGTTACAGTCGGTGATGTTGTGGGAGGTGCTGGACATCCTGATGCCCCGACCATCAGCAGAGATAAAGTTGCAGTATTGCACGGTGCAGGTATCAGCTAGCACTTCAGCACAGGCCTCGAAGCTGGAGTTGAGCACCTTCCTTGTGGCGGAGTAGACAGGAAGAGAGATCGTGCCCACATCGTAAAATGAGCAGCCGTAGATTCCTAAGTCAGTGATGTTCGTGTCGGTGGCGGTGAGTGAGAATTTCGGTGTCCCAACCGACCTGAAGGCACAACCTGAAATACCTCTCCCTCCCACCTCGCTCCCAAAGAAGACTTGGGTGTTGGCGGTACCGTTGCCCTGAACCGTCATTCCGTAGAAATCGGCAGGAACCGGCCTGTCCCTGAAGACAACCACCTTATTAAGGTCTTTGAAGTAGGTCGCCTCTCCAGCTGTGGTCGAACCAAAGAAGAGCTTGCTCTGGCAAAGCACTATCCCCTCCACCTCAGTGATCACCCCCCACATATTGGAGACGTTCTCCTCGGCAGTAACAAAATCGGCGAAAGTGGCGGGGCTTGCCTCCGTTCCCGCTTTTATATAAAGTCCCTCTCCATACCGCAAAGCATCCCACCAGAAGTTGTTCTTCGCCACTGAACCCGTTGTTGTACAGACAACGCCCACCTTGGTGATGGCGGTCATCGTTGGGGAAGTGGCACTGTTCGAGTCAAAGGAAGTTGTCGTGTGAACCATAAAAGGATCCCAAGATCCAGTCCAGGTATCTTTCCCCGCCACATACCATTCCCCCCAATTGGCGGATCCGTCTTCGACCCTAATCCTTACACCCCCGTTTGCTTTGGTGTCCAAGACACCAATGGAAGCGCACATCATCCAGACGAAAAGCTGGGTGCTGCTTAAGTCAAGAGCGGAAGCGAGCGAGAAAACTGAAGTAACGGTAGCTTTGCTGACCTTCGCCGACAACGCGCCCGTCCCCTGAACAAAGATCTCCGTGTCCACCACGCCGCTAGACCAATCAGTAACGGTGTCGCAGTGGGACGTTCCCCCTGTGGCCCCTGAAAAGAAAGATAGACCTGATGTAACCGTGCCTGCCATAGATTACCCCTTTTTCCTCTTTTTCAATTCCTTCTCTCTTTTTTTAACAAACTCTCGGATTTCCGCTCTCGTGTCTTCTCGACAGTCGTAGGCGAGGCAGCCCTTGGGAGAATCAGGCCAGATGGTGCATTGGTGCGTCGCGGGGTCGAAGTAGTTGCAATAGGAGTGTTCGGTGAAAGCCAAAACGGCTACCTTTTCCGCCCGAGGAACCTTCTCTTTCAGCCAGTCGGGCACATCAATAAACATCGTCGGGAACTTTCTCGTCATCAGCTCCTCCGAGTTAAGGATCGGTCGGAACATCCCTTGGCAACACGGTGCGGGACAGCCGTCGCACGGGCTTGGCTTTCTCGGACCCTGCTCGATGGTCGCAACCTTTACCTTTTTGCCATCCGTCAAATTCACATCCCAAACCCGAACCAGCCGTTTATCAACCTCTCGTTTTGATAAACTCACAGCTTTCTTCATGGGCTATTTTCTAGATTACAACTTTTTAAATAAACACAACAAGAGGAGCGCAGGGGTTTAACCCCTGTAGGGGTTAAACCCCCATTTCTTCTTTATTTTATTATAAAATTGGACGATGGCCACGAACCTCACTGCCCGTTATTGCAAAGTTTTTTTAGCGGTTTTCTTAATCTTGTTCTCTCTTCCTTTTATCTTTCACGCAAAGGTAACAAGGGCCGCTACCTCTTGCAGCGCCTCAGTCACTCCCAGCAGCGTCCAGCCCAATACTCAAG
>Ga0100398_1004425_pt1 | contig 11391 bp, 10 predicted proteins | sample CryGeymeta201522_FD_81568 | JGI IMG/M metagenome (GOLD analysis project Ga0100398, IMG submission 81568) | Groundwater microbial communities from Crystal Geyser aquifers in Utah, USA - Crystal Geyser metaG 2015-22 | ecosystem: Environmental > Aquatic > Deep subsurface > Groundwater | place: USA... | reverse complement strand
CCGTTGTCATCGATGCCGTTGTGATCGGAGCCGTTGTCATCGATGCCGTTGTGACCGGTGCCGTTGTGATCGGTGCCGTTTCTGTCATGGCCATTGCCAGAACGGCCGCCGACGCGGATGAAATCCCGGTTTTCGTTCCGGCTTTCGACGCCCGGCACCACCGTGTCGTTGGCACGAATGCGACCGGTCTGCTGCGACAGGACCGCACCCGTGGCGAGGTCATAGACGATCTCGACCTTGTCCTGACCGCGGATCGCCTCGACCTTGACCTGGGTCAGGCCGGTCCGGATCTCGATGCGTTCGAAACCCTGCGATTGCAGGCTGGAGACGATCTGGTCGTCAAAGGGCGAAGCCATGGCAACGCCGGCCGACAACACCATCGCAAGGGTCGTGCTCAGAAAGAAACGCTTCATTTTGGTGGTCCTCTTCATTCGCGGTGGGCCAGTCCCACCTGATGAAAACCACAAACCATGTTCCAGATGCCCAAAATACCCCCCCTGGACCATTGCGTAGGGCCGTCAGACCTTGGTCCGGCGGCCGGCACGGACCATCGCCCGAACCCACACCGGCTGCGGATCGCCAGACAGCAAAAGGGCCCCATGGCCATTCGGCATGGGGCCCTTGGGCACCGTTCTGGCGGCCAGACGCCTCAGATCTTCATGTCAAAGCCAAGGTGCTTGGCCACGGTAAAGATATCCTTGTCGCCCCGCCCGCACATGTTCATCACGATCAGATGGTCGCGCGGCAGGTCCGGTGCGATCTTCATCACATGGGCGAGGGCATGGCTGGGTTCGAGCGCGGGGATGATGCCCTCGAGCGCGCAGCAGAGCTGGAACGCCTCGAGCGCCTCGCGGTCGGTGATCGCCACGTATTGCGCGCGGCCCACGTCATGCAGCCAGCTATGCTCGGGCCCGATGCCGGGATAGTCGAGCCCGGCGGAAATGCTGAAGCCTTCGAGGATCTGCCCGTCGCCGTCCTGCAACAGATAGGTGCGGTTGCCATGCAGCACGCCCGGCCTCCCTCCGGTCAGGCTCGCGCAATGCTCCATCCGGTCGTCCACACCCTTGCCGCCCGCCTCGACCCCGATGATATTGACCGATTTGTCGTCGAGAAAGGGAAAGAAGAGGCCCATGGCATTGGACCCGCCGCCAATGGCCGCGACCAGCGTGTCGGGCAGACGGCCTTCGGCCTCCTGCATCTGGACGCGGGTTTCCTTGCCGATGATCGACTGGAAATCGCGCACCATCGCCGGATAGGGATGCGGCCCCGCGACCGTGCCGATGCAGTAGAATGTGTCGCGCACATTGGTCACCCAGTCGCGCAGCGCGTCGTTCATCGCGTCCTTGAGCGTGCCGCGCCCGCTCGTCACGGGCACCACCTCGGCCCCGAGCAGGCGCATGCGGAACACGTTGGGCGCCTGGCGTTCGACGTCATGCGCCCCCATGTAGACAATGCATTTCAGGCCGAACTTGGCGCAGACCGTGGCGGTCGCAACCCCGTGCTGGCCCGCGCCGGTCTCGGCGATGATGCGGGTCTTGCCCATGCGGCGGGCAAGGATGATCTGGCCCAGAACATTGTTGATCTTGTGCGCGCCGGTGTGGTTGAGCTCGTCCCGCTTCATGTAGACCTTGGCGCCGCCGAGGTGGTCGGTGAGGCGCTCGGCGAAATAGAGCGGACTGGGGCGGCCGACGTAGTGTTTCCACAGGAAATCCATCTCGGCCCAGAAGGTCGGGTCGGTCTTGGCGCGCTCGTATTCCGCCTCGAGCGACAGGATCAGCGGCATCAGCGTCTCGGAGACGAAGCGGCCGCCGAAATCGCCGAAACGGCCGTTTTCATCCGGGCCGGTCATGAAGCTGTTGATCAGGTCGTCGGGCATCGCGCTCTCCTTGTTTCACGAGGATGTAGCGCGCGGCCCTGTCGCGGTAAAGCGGCAAGCCAGCGCCCGGCCAGAGCGGAGAAAGGATTTTCGTACGAAAATCCTTGCAAGAATTTTCGTACGAAAATTCTTGTCCCTACCCCGCCGCAGCGATGAAATCAGCGATCAGTGTGGCGTCCTTGACGCCCGGGCCCCGCTCCACGCCGGACGAGACATCCACCTGGCGCGCGCCGGTGAGCCGCACCGCCTGCGCCACATTTGCCGGCGTCAGGCCCCCCGCCAGCATCCAGGGCAGCGGCCAGCGCCGCCCCTCGAGCAGCCGCCAGTCAAAGCTGAGCCCGTTGCCCCCCGGCAGCCCCCCGCCACGCGGCGGCTTGGCATCGACGAGGATCTGGTCAGCCACCGTCAGATACCTGTCGAGCACAGCGAGGTCGTCGCGTGCGGCCAGCCCCACCGCCTTCATCACCGGCAGGCCGTAGCGCGCACGCACCGCTGCGACGCGCGCCGGGCTTTCATGGCCGTGGAGCTGCAACATGTCGAGCGGCACCGCCTGCGTCAGCGCGTCGAGCGTGGCATCGTCGGCATCCACCGTCAGGGCGACCTTGGCCACCCCGACCGGCACGCCGACCGCCAACGCCGCCGCCTCGGGGAGGGTCAGGTGGCGCGGCGATTTCTCGAAGAACACAAAGCCTGCGTAGCGCGCCCCGGCCGCGGCCGCGGCCGCGATGCTGGCCGCGTCTCGCAGACCACAGATCTTGACCCGCACAGTCACACGGTCAGCGCTTTTCGAGCAGTTGCAGCACGTCGTCGCGCCCGTCGCCGTCGCTGTCGCGCAGGCGGTCCATTTCCCGCTTCAGGTGCACGACCTCGCGGCCCCGGTCACGCGCCTCGGCGCGGAAACGGTGTTCGCGCAGCCATTCCCAGAAGAACCCGATCAGCAGGCCAACCCCGATCGCGAGAAAGATCACCACGAAAAGCGGCAACTCGATATCGGGCGAAATGCCCAGCAGGTTGCCCAGCGCCTCGGGCATGGCGCGCAGGGTGACGGCCCCGCGGTTGGCCAGTCCCACCACGATCAGGCAAAGGCCGATGACGGCCCAGAAGGCATAGCTGAGAGTTTTCATCATGCGCCCAGCTTACTTCCCGTTCAGCCTGTCGCGCAACAGCTTCCCGGTCTTGAAGAAGGGAACATATTTCTCGTCCACGTCCACCGCCTCGCCCGTGCGCGGGTTGCGCCCCGTGCGCTGGTCGCGTTTCTTGACCGAAAACGCCCCGAACCCGCGCAATTCGACCCTGTCACCACCGGCCATCGCCCTGGTGATCTCGTCAAAGATCGTGTTCACGATCTTTTCAACATCGCGCTGATACAGATGCGGGTTCTCGTCTGCGATCTTCTGGATCAATTCAGACCGGATCATCGGCAGGGCCCCCCAGGGTTCTATCATGTCGTCGTCACGGGTTGGCCCCGCTTGTCCTGCATGACTATAGGCCCAAGATCACGGCTGAGAAATAGCGGCCTTTGGCTTCAACGGGCTGAATTCAGACAATCTTTGCCTTGCCCTGGCAGAATCGGGCATGGCCTGCGCCCGCTTGGCCCGGCGTCCCGGACCAAAAGCCACAAAGCGGCCGGCGGTCGCAGGGCCGATTCGGACAAGGAAAAACCCCGCCGTCTTGCGGCGACGGGGTCTGTTGTCCGGTCCGTGAGGACAGGGTTTACTTGTCGCCCTTGAGCGCGGCCCCCAGGATATCGCCCAGCGAAGCGCCCGAGTCGGAGGAGCCGTATTGTTCCACGGCTTCCTTTTCTTCCGCGATCTCGCGCGCCTTGATCGACAGGCCCAGCTTGCGGGTCTTGCTGTCGATATTGGTCACGCGGGCATCGACCTTGTCGCCGACCTGGAAGCGTTCGGGGCGCTGTTCGGCCCGGTCGCGCGACAGGTCAGAGCGGCGGATGAAGGACTTCATGCCCTCGTATTCCACCTCGATGCCGCCATCCTCGATCTTGGTCACGGCCACGGTGATGACCGAGCCGCGCTTCACGCCGCCCACGGCATCGGCAAAGGGATCACCATCCAGCGCCTTGATCGACAGCGAGATGCGTTCCTTTTCGACATCCACTTCGGTGACCTTGGCCTTGACCATGTCGCCCTTGCGGAAATCGCCGATGACATCCTCGCCGCGCCCTTCCCATGTGAGGTCGGACAGGTGGACCATGCCGTCGATATCGCCGTCGAGCCCGATGAACAGGCCAAACTCGGTGATGTTCTTGACCTCGCCCTCGACCTCGGCCCCTTCCGGGTGCGTCTCGGCAAAGACTTCCCACGGGTTGCGCATGGTCTGCTTGAGACCCAGCGACACGCGCCGCTTGGCGCTGTCGATCTCGAGCACCATGACCTCCACCTCTTGCGAGGTGGACACGATCTTGCCGGGATGCACGTTCTTCTTGGTCCAGGACATTTCCGAGACGTGGACGAGACCCTCGACACCGGGCTCGAGCTCGACGAATGCGCCGTAGTCGGTGATGTTGGTCACGCGGCCCATGTGGACGGATTCCAGCGGGAACTTGCCTTCGACGGCATCCCACGGGTCGGATTGCAGCTGCTTCATGCCGAGGCTGATGCGATGCGTTTCCTTGTTGATCTTGATGACCTGAACCTTGACGGTCTCGCCGATCGACAGGATTTCCGACGGGTGGTTGACGCGGCGCCAGGCCATGTCGGTCACGTGCAGCAGGCCATCGACGCCGCCGAGGTCAACAAAGGCCCCGTATTCGGTGATGTTCTTGACCACACCATCGACGGTCTGACCTTCGGTCAGGTTGCCGATGACTTCGGCGCGCTGTTCGGCGCGGCTTTCTTCGAGGATCGCGCGGCGCGAGACCACGATGTTGCCCCGACGACGGTCCATCTTGAGGATCTGGAACGGCTGCTTGAGCCCCATCAGGGGGCCCGCGTCGCGCACCGGGCGCACATCGACCTGAGAGCCGGGCAAAAACGCCACGGCGCCGCCCAGATCGACGGTAAAGCCACCCTTGACCCGGCCAAAGATCGCGCCATCGACGCGGATCTCGTCGGCATAGGCCTTTTCCAGACGGTCCCAGGCTTCTTCGCGGCGGGCCATCTCACGGCTGATGACGGCTTCGCCACGCGAGTTCTCGACTTGCCGCAGGAAAACTTCGACGGTGTCACCGATCTTGATATCGGGATTCTCGCCGGGGTTCGCGAATTCCTTGAGGTCGATGCGGCCTTCCATCTTGTAGCCGACATCGATGATGGCCTGGCCCGCTTCGATCGCGATGACCTTGCCCTTGACGACGCTGCCCTCGGCAGGCGTGTCCATCTCGAAGCTTTCGTTCAGGAGGGCTTCGAAATCCTCCATGGTGTTTTTAGCGCACATGCGTGTTCAGTTTCCTTTGGGTCTTGGTTTTCCGGCCATGCGGTTGTCTCCGCCGGTCTTGGTCAAAGTTGTGCCGAAAGGCCAAAAACAAAGAGGGCCGGTTGTGCCGACCCTGCTTTCATCCTCGCGCCCACGGGTGTGATCCCCGTTTCGACGCCGCCCCCTTAGCGCGGATGGCGTTCCAAGGCAAGGGCAAGGCGGCCGGCGCGGACGATCCGGTCGAGACCATGCGCCGGATACCTGATCTGCGCTTGCTGTTGGCCGCGACCGGGTTGCCCTGCCGAAAACCAGACCGGATGCGCAGGCCAGAGCTTGCTCTAGGCCCGGGGGGCAGCGCGGCGCATATCGCCTGCCGCAACGCCGCGCAGATGACCCTGCGGATGACCCTGTCGTGGGTGTCAACTGCGCCCTGATCCGCGTCGATGCTGTCCGGTTTCATCGCAAGGGTCTGGCCTGCGTCCGTCTCCCGCCAGCCCTGCGCGCGCCCGGCGGTCTTGGCGTCAGTCCGGAGCCACCGGCAGGGCCCGCGCGACCACGGCGATGGCCGCCGCAACGGCCGTGTCGATATCCATCTGCGATGTGTCGATGACAACAGCATCCCCGGCCGGGCGCAGCGGCGCCTCGGCCCGGCCCGCGTCGCGGGCATCGCGGGCGACCACATCGGCCAGCACCGCGTCAAGGCCCATCTCGTGCCCCTGCGCCTCCAGTTCCGCATGGCGCCGCGCGGCGCGCACCGGGGCGCTGGCGGTGATGTAGAGCTTTACCTCCGCCTGCGGGCAGATCACCGTGCCGATGTCGCGCCCGTCGAGCACGGCGCCGCTGCCCTGACGGGCAAATCCGCGCTGGAAATCGACCAGCGCCGCGCGCACCTGCGGCTCTACCGCGACCCGGCTCGCCGCCTGCGCGACAGCGGGGCTGCGCAGATCGGGGCGGGCCATGTCGGCGGGGGTGAGGCTGCGTGCCGCCGCCACCGCATCCTCGCCCGCCAGCACCCGCGCGCCCACAGCGCGGTAAAGCAGCCCGGTGTCGAGATGCGCAAAGCCAAAACGCGCCGCGACCGCCCGGCTGATCGTGCCCTTGCCCGCTGCCGCCGGCCCGTCGATGGCGACGGTAAAGCTCATGCGTTGTCCCGCGCAATCTGCGCGCCCAGCGCCGCCATCAGCGGCTCGAACACCGGAAAAGACGTGGCAATCGGGCTCGCGTCATCCACCGTGACGGGGCGGTTGCTGGCCATCCCGAGGATGAGAAACGACATCGCGATGCGGTGGTCGAGCCGGCTTTGCACCGTCACGCCGCCCGGCACATCGCCCTGCCCGCGCCCCGTGACGGCCCACCAGTCCTCGCCCTCATCGACCGTGATCCCGGCCGCGCGCAGCCCCTGCGCCATCGCGTCGATGCGGTCACTCTCCTTCACGCGCAGCTCCTTGACCCCGCGCATCATCGTCCTGCCCCGGGCAAAGGCCGCCACGACCGACAGGATCGGATATTCGTCGATCATGCTCGCGGCGCGCTCTGGCGGCACCTCGATCCCCGCCATGTCGGGCGAAAACCGGGCGCGCAGGTCGGCCACAGGCTCGCCCCCCTCCTCGCGCAGGTTCTCATAGGTCAGATCCGCCCCCATCTCGCGCAGCGTGGCAAAGAGCCCCGCGCGCGTCGGGTTCAGCCCGATATTGGGCACCAGCACATCCGAGCCTTCGACGATCAGCGCCGCGCAGACCGGAAAGGCCGCCGAGGACGGATCGCGCGGCACCACGATGTCGAGCGGGCGCAGCTCGGGCTGCCCGGTCAGCGTGATGATGCGCCCCTCCGGCCCCTGCGCCACGCTCACCTGCGCGCCAAAGCCCGCGAGCATCCGCTCGCTGTGGTCGCGCGTGGCCTCGCGCTCGATCACCACCGTCTCTCCCGGCGCATTCAGCCCCGCCAGCAGCACCGCCGATTTCACCTGCGCCGAGGGCACCGGCACGCCATAGCGCACCGGCACCGGGTCCGCCGCACCCACCACCGTCATCGGCAGCCGCCCGCCCGCGCGGCCATGGGCACGCGCCCCAAAGAGCGCGAGCGGGTCCGTCACCCGCCCCATCGGCCGACCACAAAGCGAGGCATCCCCGGTAAAGGTCGCCGTGATCGGCGAGGTCGCCATCGCCCCCATGATGAGCCGCACACCGGTGCCCGAATTGCCACAGTCGATCACCTGCGCCGGCTCGGCAAAGCCGCCCACACCTACGCCGCGCACAGACCAGCGCCCGGCGCCCAGCGCCTCGACCTGCGCGCCAAAGGCCCGCATCGCCCGCGCGGTATCGAGCACATCCTCCCCCTCGAGCAACCCCTCGATCCGCGTCTCGCCCACCGCCATCGCGCCCAGGATCAGCGCGCGATGCGAGATCGACTTGTCGCCCGGCACATGCGCCTGCCCGCGCAGCGGCCCCGCCCTGCGCGCGGTCATCGGGATCGGGGTGGCATGGCCGGACATGGGAACCTCTTGTCTGCTACACCGCGCCTCTTAGCGCGCGCCGCCGGGGCGGTCCACCACGCCCCCCTTCATCTTGCCAAAAATATCCCCGCCGGAGGCACCCGCGCCGCGCGGCACGCGCGGCGCAAACAAGGACTCACCGACACATCACAGCCGCACAAAGGTCAGATAATGCGGCACCCGCCCCTCGCGCAGCGCCTTGACTTCATAGCGGGTCGCGATCCAGTCCGGCCAGGCCCTGTGGATATCGCCCTCCAGCCGGGCAAAGCCCGCCTGCGGCACCTCCTCAAGCGTCTGGCGCACATAATCGGGAATGTCGGTCGCCACGCGCAGATGCGCGCCCGGCCGCATCACGCGCGCAAGCGGCCGCAGATGGTCCTGCGTGACAAACCGGCGGCGGTGGTGGCGCGCCTTGGGCCAGGGGTCGGGATAGTTGAGGAACGCGCGGCCGACCGAGGCGGCGGGCAGCACGTCAAAGAGATCGCGCGCATCGCCCGGATGCACGGCGAGGTTGCCGACCCCCGCGCGCCGGATCTTGCCCAGAAGCATCGCGACGCCGTTCACATAGGGCTCGCAGCCGATGATCCCGATATCGGGATGGGTCGCGGCCATATGCACCAGATGTTCGCCCCCGCCAAAGCCGATCTCGACCCACAGATCGCGCCCGCCAAAAAGCGCGCCGATGTCGAGCGGCGCGCGCGTCGGGTTCACGTCCCAGCCGACCGGCCCCGGCGACAGCCCGGCGAGGTCACGCTCAAGCATCTCGGTCTGGCCAGAGCGCAGCGTCTTGCCATGGATGCGACCATAGAAATTGCGCCAGGGCGCGCCATGGGGGGGTGTTTTCTGCGTCATGGGCGGCCGTGTAGCCGCCCCGACGAGAGGGGGCAAGGTCTGCGTTTCAAGCCCCGCATGGCAAGGTCTGCGTTTCAAGCCCCGCATCGCAAGCCCCGCATGGCAAGAACGGCCGCACGCCGCCCCCGCGCAACCGGAGCCCCGCGTGGCGACGCCGCCCAAGGGGCTCGATGCCCCGCGGGCGGCCATCGCGCCCCTGTCAGATCGCCTTCTGGATCGCCGCGGCCAGATCGGTGCGTTCCCAGGAAAACCCGCCATCCGCCTCGGGCGCGCGGCCGAAATGGCCATAGGCGGCGGTGCGGGCATAGATCGGGCGGTTCAGGTCCAGATGCGTGCGGATCCCGCGCGGCGTGAGGTCCATCACCCCTGCGATCGCGCGCTCGATTGCCTGCGCCTCGACCTTGCCGGTGCCATGCGTGTCAACATAGATCGACAGCGGCCGCGCCACGCCGATGGCATAGCTGAGCTGGATCGTGCAGCGCTCGGCCAGTCCCGCCGCCACGACGTTCTTGGCCAGATAGCGCGCGGCATAGGCGGCCGAGCGGTCCACCTTGGTCGGATCTTTGCCCGAGAACGCGCCGCCGCCATGCGGCGCGGCGCCGCCATAGGTGTCCACGATGATCTTGCGGCCGGTCAGCCCCGCGTCACCATCCGGCCCGCCGATCACAAAGGTGCCGGTGGGGTTCACATGCCACTGCGTCGCGGCGGTCAGCCACCCTTCGGGCAGAACCTCGCGGATATACGGCTCCACGATGGCGCGGATGTCGGCGCTGGTCTGGCTCTCATGCGCGTGCTGGGTCGAGAGCACGATGGAGGTCACCTCGACCGGCTTGCCGCCCGCATAGCGCAGCGACAACTGGCTCTTGGCGTCGGGGCGCAGCGTCGGCTCCTGCCCGTTCTTGCGCACCTCGGCCAGCCGCCGCAGGATCGCATGGGAATAGAGGATCGGCGCCGGCATGAGCGCCTCGGTCTCGCGCGTGGCATAGCCGAACATGATGCCCTGATCGCCGGCGCCTTCTTCCTTGCCGTCCCTGGCATCAACGCCCTGCGCGATATGCGCGGATTGCTCATGCAGCAGGTTGGTGATCTCGCAGGTCGCGTGGTGGAACTTTTCCTGCTCGTAACCGATGTCGCGGATCGCCGCGCGGGCGATGTCTTCGACGCGGCCCATGTAGTCGTGCAGCTTGTCCTTGTCCGACAGGCCGACCTCGCCGCCGATCACGACACGATTGGTGGTGGCAAAGGTCTCGCAGGCGACACGGGCCTCGGGTTCCTCGGTCAGGAACGCGTCGAGGACCGAGTCCGAGATGCGGTCGCACAGCTTGTCCGGGTGGCCCTCGGAGACGGACTCCGAGGTGAAGATGTAGTCAGAACGCGACATGGGGAAGTGCTCCATTGAGTGTAGTTCGCCACGCCAGGGAGCCGTTGTGACGAATAATGCCTTGACCTATTCCGCGTGTCGGTCTGGGTCAACCACGATTTGTGCGCGCACAGTCCTGCCCCGAATCAGGGCGAGAGCCTGCAAAAACACCATCACGGCCAAGGCCGGCCAGTCCCCGGTCCGCGAATAGGGCGTCGGCGGCAGCGCGGCGGGCAGCGGCAGGTCGAGAAAGGCCGCCTGCCCCAGCGCGATCTGCCCGGTCACGCGCCCGCGCGCGTCGATCATGCCGGATACGCCGGTATTGGCCACCCGCACCATCGGCAGCCCCTGTTCGATGGCGCGCAACCGCGCCTGTGCGAAATGCTGGTAGGGGCCTGCGACCTCGCCGAACCAGGCATCGTTGGTGATGAGCAACATCAGGCGCGGACGGCGCGGCGCGGCATTGACCTCTTCGGCAAAGATCCCCTCGTAGCAGATCAGCGGCAGCGCAGGCCCGATCCCCGGCAGGTCGATCACCGCCGGCCCCGGCCCGGCGCTGAAGCCGCCGCCGGCACTCGCCGCCAGCCCCTGGATGCCAAAGCGGCCCAGCCACTCACCATAGGGGATATACTCGCCAAAGGGCACCAGATGCGCCTTGTCGTAAAGCGCGGCCACCTCGCCATCGCCCAGCGTGACCACCAGGCTGTTGTAATAGCGCGTCCCCTCGCGGCGCTGGATGCCCAGCACCACCGGCGCGCCGCGCGCGGCGCGCGCGACCTCTGCCAGCGTGCCCTGCGCCTGCTCGAGGAGCCAGGGCACCGCCGTTTCGGGCCAGACCACCAGATCGGGCACCGGGCCGGTCGCGGTCATGGCGAGCAGGCGGCCATAAAAGACGCCCATCATCTCGGGGTCCCATTTCTGCGACTGCACGGCGTTGGGCTGCACGAGGCGAACGACCGGCGCCCCCTCGGGCGCGGGTTCGGCCGGGCCGGGGTCGAGCGCGATCCAGAGCCCCGCCAGCGCGACCGGCACGGCAACCAGCGCGGGGCGCGCGCCCAGCCACAGGATCACCGCCGCCGTGCCCAGAACCGCCAGTGTCAGCCCATGCGGGCCCACCCATGCCGCAAGCTGCGCATAAGGCGTGTCGATCAGCGTGTGCCCGATCAGCGCCCAGGGAAAGCCGGTAAAGATCAGCGACCGCAGCGCCTCGACCCCGGCGAGCGTGGCCACCAGCCCCGCGGTGCCGCCGCGCATCCAGCGCGCCAGCCCAAAGGCCAGAGCCCAGAACAGCGCCGCCCCCGAGGCCATGAACAAGAGCGCGAAGGGCGCCATCCAGCCGTGGCGCGCGACATCGACCAGAAAAGGCGACACGATCCAGTGCAGCGCCAGCCCGAAATAGCCCAGACCAAAGGCAAATCCGTCAGCCAGCGCGCCACGCGG
>Ga0100398_1004421_pt1 | contig 11393 bp, 9 predicted proteins | sample CryGeymeta201522_FD_81568 | JGI IMG/M metagenome (GOLD analysis project Ga0100398, IMG submission 81568) | Groundwater microbial communities from Crystal Geyser aquifers in Utah, USA - Crystal Geyser metaG 2015-22 | ecosystem: Environmental > Aquatic > Deep subsurface > Groundwater | place: USA... | reverse complement strand
GGCGATACGTGGATACCGGGTATGAACTTTCCTTTTGACCCTATTGCAAGCAAAAAGGCGCAACGACTCGGATTACGGGTCCTTATCGTCAAGGGCGACGATTTCAAAAATCTCAATACGTTCTTCCACGCGGGAACATGTAAGGGAACGATTATTGAATAACCTTACACAACAAAGTTTACAATCTTTCCTTTGACAAACACCACGCGCTTGATTTTCTTTGTTTCAAGCCATTTTGAAACTTTTGAACACGCTTGCGCTTGCTTTATCACTTCACTCTGCTCAGCATCAACAGAAATCGTCAACGTATCGCGGACTTTGCCCGAAACCTGAATTACATACGTCACGGTATTTCTCACGAGCACGGCAGGATTATATTTTGGCCATGGTTGCTTTTCAACACGTGATGCATTGCGCATGCTCCATAATTCCGAAGCTAGATGCGGCGCAAATGGATACAAAAGCAATGTAAATATATTAAGAATTTTGTTCATATCCGTGTACGCTATGTGCTCACGGTATTCAAGTAACTCGTTTTGAAATTCCATTAAGGCGGAAATAGCCGTGTTAAAACGCATATGCGAAATATCGTCTCCGACTTTTTTCACGGTCTGATGCATAAGCCGATGCGCGCGTTTTTTGATTTCCGCATTTGATTTTGCAATACGCTTTTTGGGAGCAAGAGATGCATGTTCAAACGCAAATGAAAATACGCGGCTCAAAAACCGATGTACGCCCACAATGCCGTTCGTATCCCATGGCTTTGACGCTTCAAGCGGACCCAGAAACATTTCATACATGCGCAGCGTATCCGCGCCGTATTGTTTGATAATATCGTCCGGGTTGACCACGTTTCCGCGCGACTTGGACATTTTTTCCCCATCTGAACCCAAAACCATGCCTTGGTTTACCAATTTCGCAAACGGCTCTTTGTTAGGAACAACGCCGATGTCTTGCAAAAATTTATGCCAAAACCGCGCGTAAATCAAATGGCGCGTTGCGTGCTCGGTGCCGCCCACATAAAAACCAACCCCGCCTCCGCTAAAGCTACGGTGGACAAGCCCGCCTCCGCCAGAGTCTCTACGGCCAGTGGTTAACCAATACTTCAAAACTTTTTGGTCCCAAAATAGCTTCGCGCGTTTTGCGGAAAGTTTAAGTTTATCTTGACCCAAAATAAATCCAAGATAATACCAGCACGAACCTGCCCATTGCGGCATAGTATCGGTTTCACGTTTAGCCGGGCCGCCGCACTTAGGACATTTCACACTAACCCATGTATCTATTGACGCCAAAGGCGATGCGCCTGTTCCTGTTGGTTCGTAATGTGTGACATTGGGCAATACAACTGGAAGTTTTTCTTCTGGAACGCCGATCCAACCTGGATTCATTACTTCACCAAGGGTAAAATTCAAGTTTCCAATTTTCCCGCCTGCGCCGAGGCTTCGGCGGGCAGGCAATTTCCAACAGTTCAGCCCTGAATGCAGTAATGGAACTCGGAATTTTGAATTCTCCACTCGTTTTTTACATTGTTCACAAAAAACGAGCGGGAACGGTTCTCCCCAATACCGCTGACGCGCAAATGTCCAATCCTGCAGTTTGTATTTTACTGCTTGTTGCGCGCTCATAAATGCTGCTATTTTGGGCGCAGCTTGTTTGACCGACAGCCTGTCAAACGGACCCGAGTGAATAAGCATGCCGGTCGCGATATCCGTATATGCGGAAGACAATGGTTCATGCGACTTGCCATCAGGTGAAATAACTTCGCGAATCGGCAAGTGGTATTTATGCGCAAACGCGAAATCGCGTTCATCATGCGCCGGAACTCCCATCACGGACCCGAACGCGTAGTCCATCAACACATAATCTGCAATCCAAATCGGAATTTCCTGTTTCGTAATCGGATGAATCGCATACGCGCCGGAAAAAACGCCTGTTTTTTCTTTTTCCGCAGCGCGGTCCAAATCAGTTTTGCTTGCACCTTCGCGCATGTACAGCCGCACTTTTTCTTTTTGCTCAGGAGTCGTAATTGACTCAACCAACGGATGCTCGGGGGCAAGCACCACGAATGTCACACCATACAACGTATCAAGCCGCGTGGTAAAAACCGGAAGCGTTTCACGAGAATTTTTAATGCGAAACGAAAATTCGTATCCAGTTGACTTGCCGATCCAATTGCGCTGCATTTCTTTCACGCTCTCAGACCACTCAAGCTGTTTTAAATCATTCAAAAGCCGGTCAGCATACATGGTAATGCGAAGCACCCACTGCCGCATAGGTTTTCGCTCTATCAGAGATTTACAGCGCTCGCACCTGCCATTTTCCAAATCCTCGTTGGCAAGCGTCGTTTTACACAACGGACACCAATTAATGGGTTCATTTGATTCGTATGCAAGCCCGTGATGAAACATCTGTAAAAACATCCATTGCGTCCATTTGTAATACGCCGGGTCGCTTGTCGCAAGCTCCCGCGACCAATCATACGACAGCCCGACTGATTGTATTTGTTTTTTAAACCGCGCGATGTTCTTTTTCATTGCGACATTAGGATGGATTTTGTTTTGAATTGCGTAATTTTCAGCCGGCAGGCCGAACGCATCCCATCCCATGGGATGTAATATATTCCAGCCGTTCATGCGCAAAAACCGCGCATAGATGTCCGTTGCGGTGTATCCTTCCAAGTGCCCCACGTGCAATCCCTCACCTGAAGGATACGGAAACATATCCAAAATGAACATTTTTTTCGCAGTTCCGCTGTTTTTGGCGCGCCACGAAGAAAAACCGGATTTCTCCCATGCGCGCTGCCATTTTTTCTCAATACGTGCAAAATCGTATTTTTTCATATGTTATTTCATATGTTATGCGAAACTTTTTGGACTTACACTTTTGGTTTCTTATTTTATTATATTCAAACAACCTCAAAATGCAAAAATGCTATTTCTTCTATTCTCATATTCTTAAGAATGTAAGAATGGTATCTTATCAGCGGGTAAAATCGAGCTATGATGAAACGCAATTTTCACGCATTGCCTGCTTTACCATTTGTATAATTTTAGCACCAGAAAGCTTTGTTTTAAACCCTGCTGCGTTGAAATGTCCCCCGCCGCCAAACCTGCGTGCGAATTCATTCAAATCCAAAACATTATGCTGCGCTCCCCACACGCTTGCTTTCCAATAGCCAGTTTTCGCAAACCGTTTCAAAAAGAGCGCCACGCGAAGCCCTTTGATACGTTTCATCTCGTACATGACCGTGCGATTCATACCTTCGGGAATTTGCGTACGAATTTTGCACACCCCAAGCCCGAGCGATGCATCATATGAAATACTCGCAAGCAATTTTCCGTATAAACGAAACTCATCCGCATCCATTTTTTGATGCAGCAATTCCATAATACGCTGTATTTCATCTCCTTGCGTCACTAAAGCGTTCACCATACGAAGCAGCCGTTTTGACGCGCGCTGATACGCGAACGCGCCCGTGTCCCCCCATACGCCCAAGAGCAAATAATAATTCGCCTGCTCGGGTATGCGCGCTTTGATTTTTGAAAACAACATATGCAGCATTTCAGTTGTAGACACGAATGCCGAATCAACCCACACAATATCTCCGAACTGCGACTGATATTCATGATGGTCAATGGTAATCACGAACGGTTTTGTTTGTTCAATAAGCCACAGCACAGATGCGTCTATTCTTTCTTTTTTGCCATAATCAAGCAAAAAAACGACGTCGGGTTTATACAACGCAAGTGAACTCATTTTCACTTGGTTAGGCAACTTGTCCATGGCAACTTCACGCCATATAGATTCATGAAAATCAGACGCAATCACAACTCCTTTTCGCATGGCGCGTAATACTTCATACAATGCCAAGCACGAACCTACATTATCAAAATCAGGCCCCGTATGCCCTGCAATTATGATTCGGTGCGCGGCATTGATGCGCTGTTTAATGAATGCGAAATAGGGTTTTTGCGTTTTCATATGTTTTTTGGGCGATGTCGTCAAGCAACATTCCGCGCACGTATGCTATTTTTTGCGCAATGACAAAAACGTTTTTCGGTTCGTTCACCTGACCCCGAAATCCTTCTGGCGGCAAGTCCGGCGAATCGGTTTCAATTAAAATTCTGTCTATGGGAGCATTGCGCACTGTTTCAAGAATTCCTTTTCGCGCTTTATACGTAATCATACCTGAAAACGAAATATATAATCCGCATTGCAAAAGCTGCTGGGCATATTCCCATGATTGCGAAAAACAATGCGCAACTCCGCGCAACCCCTGGCTGGCGTACTTTTTCATCAATGCCAATACTTCATTATCTCCGTTGCGATTATGAATAATGATAGGCAAATGATATTTCATTGCCAATTCAATCTGCATTTCAAACAAATTAATTTGGTCTTGAATCTGTCTACCGTTTTCCTTTTCGCTTACATCAATGCCGCATTCGCCGATTGCAACAACTTTGGAACACGAAGCAATTTGCGCAGATAAACATTGCCGTAAATCCGCAAGCGCAACATCTTTATCCTCGTGAGGATATATGCCGATTGCCGCGTACACGTTTTGATGTTCCTTAACAATACGCAGCACATTTTCGTTTTCGCAAATTGATGTTCCAATAGCAACACACCCGACAACACCCGCATCCGCAGCATCTTTTAAAATCTGACCAGCGGTTTTTTCATGTCTTCCGTGCGGGGGCAAATGGCAATGCGAATCAAAAAAATCCATACTTTTCGTATCATTCGTATCGTTCGCACAATTCGTATATTGGTATCGTGCTTTTTATTTTCTTGGAAATAACGCGGGGGTTTGTACAAACTTTACTTTTTTACCTTGCCATGTTTCCAGATGAATGTCCACAATCTGCAATGCATCCAAAATGCGTTGAGCGCTCCATGGAATAAACGGCAGCAACAGCACGGCGCTATGCCCTAACGCAAACGCAAGCGATGATATTATCGCATCAAATTTCTTTTGCTCTTCAAGGTCAATGCTTCTACTCAATGTCCATGGCTTATTCTGATTGATATACTCATCCCCTGCGCTTATCAAAAACGATACAGCGGCCAACGCATCGTTAAACTGGAATTGCTCCATATGCGCGCGGTATTTTAATTCTGTTTGTTCAATCGTATCTTTCAAGTCGTTTGGGGAAAACGCAATTTCGCGTCCGGACAACACGCCGAGTTTTACAATTCTGCTCGCAAGGTTGCCAATGCCGTTTGCAAGGTCTCCGTTGTATCTGGCGATGAATTTTTCTTCTGTGTAATCGCCGTCATCCAACGCCGGCACTTCGCGCGTGAAAAAATACCTCACCGCATCGGACCCGAACCGCAAAATCAAATCAAACGGGTCAACCACATTGCCAAGCGATTTGGACATTTTTTCCCCACCCGATGTGATGAATCCGTGCACAAACAATGTTTTATACAACGGCACCCCTGCGGACAACAGCATTGCAGGCCAAATCAACGCATGGAACCGTGAAATATCCTTACCAACGATTTGCACATCCGGAGGCCAAAACCGCTGGAATTGCGCCCCTGCTTCGGCAAACCCTACGCCCGATAAATAATTGGTTAATGCATCGGCCCACACATAAATCACCTGCGAATCGTCGTCCGGGACCGGAATACCCCATGCAAGCTTTTCTTTTGGACGCGAAAAACTCACATCTTTGAGTCCGCGGTTAAGAAACGCCAAAATCTCGTTTTTGCGGCTCAACGGAATGATTCTAATTTCGTCGCATTCAATAAGTTTTTTCAATTCATCCTGATATTTGGAAAGTCGAAAAAAATAATCTTCCTCTTTCAATTCCTCCGGAAGGCATTTGTGAATCGGACATAAACCGTTTTCCAAATCTTTATCAGTTAAAAACGCTTCGCATCCGACGCAATATTTGCCGACATAAGTATCTTTGTAAATGTCTCCTGCGGAAACCAACGCATTCCACATTTTGCGCGCGCTCGGCCAGTGTTTGTGTTCGTCCGTGGTGCGGATAAAATCGCTGTTTGAAATATTCAACGCTTCGCATAATTTCAAGAATTTTGCTGAATTTTCATCTCCGAGCTCGCGCGGGGACTTCCCATGTTCTTTTGCCACGCGCGCTGCCTTAGAACCATGTTCGTCCGTACCGGTCAAAAAAAATACATCTTTGCCCAATATGCGTTGATATCGGGCGATTACGTCCGCTTGAATCAGTTCCAATGCAAACCCAATATGCGGCGGGGCATTAGTATAAGGAATAGCTGTTGTAATGTAAAACTTTTCTTGCATACCCTGTAGTGAATTTTCAACTTAATTAACGTTCATTCTCATTACATTATTAATCTTTAGTATACATAACTATTTCTTTTTGTGATACCTAGTGTTTTCTTTTGTCGCTTCGCGACTGTTGAAAATCTACTACGGGGCATACCCTGTAGTGATCCCGTTAATTATTCTATTTATTCCATCTTACAAGTTTAAGGTTGTCCTGTTGCATAGTCTCTGGTTGTTATGACGACTACAACAATCTACGGGACTACTACGGGACATACTACTTCTTAAATCCTAAATACCAAACTCTAAATCCTAAACAAATCCTAATTTCTAAATCCTAAATCCTAAACTTTAAGTCCCTTTTCCTAAACTCTAAACTTTGAGTCTTGAATCCTGGATCCTGAATCGTGAATCATATCAAATCACAAATTTCAAACTGTTTTGAACATTAGAATTTAGAATCTTGTGCTTGTTTAGAATTTAGCGCTTAGGATTTAGTGCTTTCCTTTACGCGCGAGCGCAAAGTGTTGAGAGAGATTTCGCTCTGTGGAAGCCCGTTGAGCCTTGCCTTCGCAAGAACTTTGTTCTTGCGAAGACTTTACTATTTGGATAAAAATGAAGAAATGATGCACGGGCTACGCGCCGGGCATCCTCTCAATCTTTCTCGGAACAACTGTCTTCCCCATTATATACGATTTGAGCTTGGAAATCGAAACCCGTTCCTGCTTGGCAGTATCGCGGTCGCGCACTGTTACGGTGCTGTCCTCAAGTGTTTGGAAATCAATTGTCACACAATACGGCGTCCCGATTTCATCTTGGCTGTAATAGCGTTTGCCGATATTGCCCCTGTCGTCCCATGCAATATTTAACTGACTACCGACTACTGATGACTGATGACTACCTTTTAATATTTCATATACTTTGCGGGCCTTATGGACTAAATCCGGTTTATTGGCTAACAAAGGAAAAACAGCAGTTTTATACGGCGCAATGCTTGGATGTAATTTCAAAATGATTCTATCTTTTTCTTCGGTGTAGGCATCGAGCATCAAAAATAGGAACGTCCGATCAACCCCACCCGATGTTTCAATAATGTTGGGAACAAACTTCTCGCCAGTTTCCGAATCAGTGTAACTTAAATCCTGACCGGAAAACTTCGAATGTCGCGATAAATCCCAATCGCCTCTCCAATGAATCCCTTCTATCTCTTTGCCAAACGGCGATGCCGTATATTCAATATCAAATGCTTTCTTGGCATAATGCGCGAGTTTTTCATGTTCATAAAAACCCAGATTTTCCGGGTGCGTAAAAATACTTTTATACCAATGCATCCGTTCTGCTTTCCAATACTCAAACCATTGTTCCATTTCTGCAGGGCGACAAAACCATTGCAAATCCCACTGTTCGAATTCTCTCTGCCGAAACAAAAAATTCTTCGGTGTCACTTCATTACGAAACGCCTTGCCGATTTGACAAATGCCAAATGGGATTTTTAATCGACTGCTATTCAAAACATTTTTAAAATCCAAATAAATTGTCTGGCAGGCTTCCCCCCGAAGATACACGTTTGTTTTGTCGTCTTCAACAACGCCAATCTGGGTCGGAACCAATATATTAAACATTTTTGGTTCAGTCAATAACCCGCCACAATCCGGACAGGCATTCTTATTAAGGTCGTCTGCTTTAAATCGATGATGGCATTTTTTGCATTCGACCAATGGGTCAACAAAACTCTGCACATGTCCACTGGCATCCCAAACCTTCGGGTGAGTAATAATGGCGCCGTCAATCCCAACCACATTATCGTGTTCGCGAGTCATCCAATTCCACCACAAACTTTTCAGGTTATTTTTCATTTCAACCCCCAACGGGCCGAAATCATAAAAGCCCTGCAACCCGCCGTAAATTTCACTTCCGGGAAATACAAACCCCCTACGCTTGCACAAGCTGACTATTTTATCCATTGTATCCATAGTGTATAAAATTCCAAATTACAAATAATACCAAATGTCAAAATCTCAATGACCATCGCCGCGTTAGTAGAATCCTTACTCTTGATCACATTGTCTCTGTTTTAAATTTCCTGCACTTAAATTTACAAAGAAGGGGCGAGAAGACCACCGGTTTTAACCAATGGTAGTTCACTTAGAGTTCATAATTCTACAAGGATACTCTTCCAGTAATCGCATCAACGCTTGAGTCGTCTGGCAGGTCTGACATAATTCCCTGCGTATGCTGTGATACGACGGTTTGCGTAAACGCATCAGTCGCGTTTGAAGTCGCTTGCCCTAAAATGGGAATTGTTCGTCCAACCTGGTCCACGGACGGTACAACATTCACTTGGACAATTAGCTCTTTTTCAGTATACGCTGAAATGCTCGGAATTGTCCAAACAATTTCGTTGGTGCGGGGATTGCACAAAAACCCCTGCGCATCTCCTTTGACATTGCCCGAACAACTTACACCTGCGGGTAAAACGGTTTGCACTGATATATCGCGAAAATCATTTGCCTGAACAGAAACGCGCATATGAACGCTGTATGCGGTTGTCTGATTCACGCGAAGCGGCATAGGACCGCTTTGCGCAAAACCGCTTGAATACGGGTCACGATACCACACGGTTGCGGTAAGCCCAATCATTCCTTGTATCTTACTCACTATATTCGCCTGGCTTGCAATCGCTGTGCCGATATTTTGGGATGTGTTCGGCGCAGAAATATCCGCATGCACTGCAACCGTATTATTTATTTGCCCTTGCGTAAATCCTTGCCGTATTTTTACGGAAAACGAAACAGCTCCGCTTTGTCCCGGATTAACAACAAGCAATGCAGGGTCTGTGCCGCCGTTCCATGTAACGGTTTTATCTTTTGACGAAAACGAGCCGTTGCGCGCCTGCATGGTATCAAGTAAAAACCACGGGTTTGATACATCGGACATAATCACCACATCTTTCAAAGAAACAGAGGAATTATTTTGAAATGTCAATGTATACTGCGCGATTTCCCCAAGACTGAGCGCATAATCGGGCTTATTGTTCACGCTGATGCTCAAGGTTAAAGGACTGCTAATCACCAATACATTTTTCTGGATTGCTCCAAGTTCAATAGAAACGTTGCGCACCAAAGTCGTGACGCGCATAGTAATTTGTTTTCCCTGCCCCGCGCTTGACGCAATCACCCCCTGTACAGAAATGATTGTCTCCGCCTTAGGCTCCAGTTGCGCAAACGCCGCTGTCCTGGCAGTACCGTCTTGCTTCATATCCGGATCTATTTTGGAAACCGCAAATCCTTCAGGAAATTCAATGCGAACCGTTCCCTGCCCAATACGTGCGGTTCCTATATTCGCATACGAAGCGGAAAATGAAAACTGCTGGTCCGGAAGCACTTGTTCCGGAACGCTCATATGAAGAAATACGACATCGGATGCGATATGCGGAGTATATGAAATTGTTTTTTGAAACCTGGTGCTCAAAGTTCCGAGTTTGTACCAAACCGTCACATCAATAGTCCTTGCATCATTTTGTTTTCCCCAAAAAACAGCTGAAAACGTTTCTGTGTGTTCCTGATTTGGCTGCAAATTATCAATCAAACGTTGCGTGGTAGCAAATAATGGTTTTTCCGGAAACACCGTACCCGCATCTGCCTTGGTAGCAATCGCAATATCGCTTAATGCGTTGGAGCGGTCTATGTTATGAATTGTCACGGTAAAGGTCGTTGTCGCGCCGGGCTGAACCGACTGCGGACCCGAGGCCGTAATAGAAACCGCATCTTGCTGGCCCATATGCAAAAATACATTAACCGCAAGGAATCCAATTCCTGCAATTGCAAAAAACACCAATGCATACAGAGCTATTTTTTTTACATCAAACGGAAATTTTCGCACACAATGTTCTTGCGCAACAGGCGTTTGCTGTTTTTGTTCAGCAGAGTGAACCCATGATGTTTTTGCCCTCGTGGGGTCAATTTGTGGTTTTGATTGCTCGTTTGGCATAGATTGAAAAGAAAAAATTGAACATGCGTATATTCGTTTCATTAACCAACGGATTCATTATTCGTTGATTTCATTATAGCATGAACTGTTCGCTTTGACGCTCAAAATAATCAGCGCATCTGGTTACTGCTTTTGCATAGTGGTCTTTCAAAACCCATGTGCCGGACATAATTTGTTGGATTGTTTTAAGCACGCTGTATGAAATGCTGTTTGCGCCCGCGCGTAAGGATACGGCGCACGCATCGCATACGAGCTGGTTATCAGCAAGATACGCTCCGCGCGCGGAAAACTGCTTCCCGCATGAATTACATACGGCTACATCTGGCAAAAATCCAAGCAAAGAAAGCCCGCGCAACACGCATTGCGCCCTGATAAAATCAAAATCCGTTTCATTGAGTTGCTCGGCATATAATTCCATATGGTCTAAAAAATCACCCCACAGCATAAATACTTTTTCCTCGTCGCCTTGCTGCTTGCCAACTATATGCTGAAATTCGTATGAACCAACAAGAGCGGGCAAAAATACATTTAAAAACTGGCTACATTGCAACACGGCTTTTAACGCATCGCGATTTTTCCGTATGCGCGCGTACGCCAGCTGTTCCAATGCCTGTGTAATCTGCCATCCTTTGCTGGTTGCAATCACCTCAACCCATGAAAAATGCGGCGCGTCCAAATGTCCTGCAAGCTTGGATTGCGGTTTGCGTACGCTTCGCGCAATGGCAACCACTTTGCCCAATTCCCGCGTTAACAGCGAATATGCGCGGTCGTACTCAAAAACATCCTGCGAGCCCAAAATAAATGCATTCATGAAAGACATTATACAGTAAAAATCCCAAATCCTAATTTTTTCAGCCAAAGGCTGGTCCGCCTATGGCGGAAAATCCTAAACAAATTTTAAATTCTAATAACCAATGTCCTAAGTCTTCGCAAGAACTTTGTTCTTGCGAAGACCTTAATATTCCAAATTCAAAACTGTTTTGTATTTTAGGTTTTGGAAATTGGAATTTGTTCAAGATCCATGATTCAAGATCCATGATTCAAGATCCATGATTCAAGATCCATGATTCAAGATCCATGATTCAAGATCCATGATTCAAGATCCATGATTCAAGATCCATGATTCAAGATTCAAGAT
>Ga0100398_1004418_pt1 | contig 11397 bp, 12 predicted proteins | sample CryGeymeta201522_FD_81568 | JGI IMG/M metagenome (GOLD analysis project Ga0100398, IMG submission 81568) | Groundwater microbial communities from Crystal Geyser aquifers in Utah, USA - Crystal Geyser metaG 2015-22 | ecosystem: Environmental > Aquatic > Deep subsurface > Groundwater | place: USA... | reverse complement strand
CCTTGTCGGTGGCTGCCTCAGAGGCACTTGCGAGAACGGTGGCTATTCGGGACTCGGGACGTGGCGGGGGCCAGCACATCGTCGGTAAAGGATAAGGCAACAGGAGAAACGTATTATTTCGTCAAGGCAGCGTTGGGAGGGTAACTAGTACATAGTACATACATCACTGTACTAGTTAGTAACTGTACTGAAATCAGAATTATCATATACTTAATATTCCACCTTTTAATAGATCAAGACAGCATGGACTCAAATATTAGAGTAATAAAGTGACGGAAACAAGAGGACGCGAACTTACCACGAATCTGAATTCAGTAAAAAGTTACCCAAAAATTCAAGAAAAAGTTAAAAAGTTACACAATTCAAGAAAAAGTTACCCCACCGTTAACCCTAATGATGATTGGGATTCTCCAAATAATTATAGTAGAGTATTATTTTTCACCCCTGCCCGTGACGCACATCTTTCCGAACGATTATTATTAATGAAGCTTGTGCGGTAGACTACTATGTTGTGATGATGATGAATGATGAGAGCAATGACAAGCAAACACACGCACATTCTACAACTTCGTTTCTTTGCTTGTTCCAAATAAAACTCACCTTTCAGACTAAACTACAGTACTCTGCGTAACTAATACAGTATTAGACTAGTAGCACAAGAAGTAAAAGATCACACAATGAGTACAACCACATCATTATTTAAGAAGCAGCAGGAACGCAAGAAGAGAAAGCGTTCAGAATGCATCAGGTCGTCTGCTTCCTCCACCATCATCATCAACATTAACAGTTCCACGCTACAGCAGTCATCACCGTTCGCTGTCTTCTTGGCTCTGCTTCTTTTCCTTTCAGTTCTGTTGCCGACTGGACTTTCTGCTTCCGTTCTCGAAAACCATTCTTACGAAACGTACGACCATGATTCACTATTACATTTTAGTAGTGGCGACCAAAAGCAACAACAGCAGCAGCAACAGCAACAACAACACGCGACGCGACACGTCAAGACCAAACAAAAGACACGAGTTGCCCTGGATGATCTTGCTCTGGATGACATGGATGCTACAGAAGCAGCACAACATGTTGTGGAACGAATTAATAAAAAGGTACAGTACTTATGTTGTTGTATTATTTGTGTGCATGTGCGCTCACGCAAGTGCGTGTGTATCTACAAGGAAGCTCATCATTTGAACCTGACCCTTTATTCTCGATTTCCAACAGCTCCAGAGTCGTCTGGCCAAATTGTACGAAAAGGCTACAACGCGGGAATGTCGGGCGAAAATTGCTGAGCATTTCGGATACTTTGTCAATGCTATTGGAATGGAAAAGAGTCTCCCCTTTGCCGATGTGACGTTTCAAAACGAATGCTCATCGCCACCGGCCTACAATTTTGATGCTCCTAATCCTGCACAGCATCTGGGCATGATTCAAAACAAGACCTACTTGCCACCCAAGGATGAAGCCGTGTACAAGGAACCCGAAGACTACAAGTTTTGTTACGCCATTATGACGCACCAGTATCCAGCCGAAACCATTCGACTCATTGAAGCCCTCTACGAACCGGGTCATACTTTTTTACTGCACGTCGATGCGAAGGAATCCAGTCAGGAAACACACGCAACACTGGTCGAGTACGCATCCTCCAGACCCTACATTCATGTCCTGCAGCATCCTCAACGAGTGCGGGTTAATTGGGGTGGCTTCAGTATGGTCAACGCCACCCTCCAAATGCTCCATTATTCCCTACAACAGAATCTAGATTACGACAAGTTCATTCATCTTGCATCGACCAATTATCCGCTGGCATCCAATGCCAAAATTCGACAAACCATTGCCAAGTACCCGCTCGACGCTAATCTCATGAACATTGTACTGAAACCGTCGAGACCTAACCGGGCAAGTTGGCATTACTTTGTCGAGTGTGATGATGCCGTTCATCGCATCCATCGCTTGCCCCTTTTAACGAATGCTACGGCGAATGTGGAACTTTACACGTCGAGTCAGTGGTTTACACTCAGTCGAGAATTCGCCCACTACTTGGCCTATCCTCAACCCGGTACCTTTGTGTACGAATTTCTCGAGTACGTTCAACACGTCGTTGTGGCGGACGAAACATTTTTCGGGACAGCACTGTTGCATTCTCCCTATTGCGATAAACTGCACAATTGGAACTTTGTACACTTGCAGTTCGATCAGTGGGAGAACGAAATTCCCGTGGAACAGCGGGATCCTAAAAAATGCATCATGCCAGATCCAACGCACTGCGGAAGATCGCCGACTACAATTTCCATGGATGATGTTGACATTTTGACGCTGTCGGATGATTTATTTGCACGAAAATTTAACGATCAGATGCATCCACACGTCAAGGATGTTCTCGATGAATATCGATTGATGCAGCAAGAACAGTACGACAACAACAAGAACAACGATAGTGACACTTCAGCCGATGTTGTTTTTGATTCCAACCAAATCAATATGACTTTTGAAGGTCATGGTGTTCTAATCGTCGCCAAGGCTACTGTTACTAGTGACATGCCTTTATGTCTTGGATTGGGACCGAACGGAAACTATGCCAAACTGGTGGAGTGTTTTTACGAGGAGGTTCCGGAAACTTTGGGGAAAGAATGGGAGACGGGTGCCGTCATTTTGGAAGAAACACCTTGGCACAATCGATGGAATATCGGACCCTGTACCACGGATGGAAATCTGGAGCGCTTGTAAGTTTGCGGTGCTCTTTGCCGTTTCAATGGGAAAAAAAGATGCACTTGCTGCGCCAATTGTACTCACCCCACTGCTGGCTACATCACGTTGCCCCCTTTTGTCTGCACACAGAGCATCCGCGGAAATGAAAACGACACCCGGAAAATATAGTTCAACCGGTCCACGTTGTATACTCACGCAAGTAGATGGCATCCGAGAAGGAAGGTGTCTTGATGGTCATTCGACTGGTATTGAACCCGGTGGCAAGGTAAGAGTATTTCCTTGTGTGAAACGATGGCCCCAATTTGTTTCGTTCGGAAACGGAACGTTAGCACCGAAAGGAAGCATGCATACAAATGTCCCTCGGCATATTGTGGATCGTATCAACGAATCGCGCCCCGACGATGAACCGCAAGAATCTTACCTTTGTTTGGGAGTGTTAGGGCGCGGCGAGAAGGACGAAGAGCACCTTTACGAAGTAGAAGATGATGCACATAATGGCGAGGATGAAATTATTGTTAAGGAATACGATGATGAAGAATTTGGTTCGGATGGATTTCTCAAGTTGGATCATTTCCAAGGAGAAGAAATCGTAGCGACTCGCTGTTCCAACGTTGGCGCGGTTGTAGAATGGCTGTTTGTGCCATTTATTGTAGAGGAGAACGAGAGCGAATTTCCTGATGAGTCAACTGTAGAGGATGCCAGCGACGAAACTGATCAGGCAGGTACCACAGCTGATGCTCAAGCGCAGCAACCAACGTGTTCAAGCGATTCCTGCTATGATGAAAGCGTGGATAGTTATGCCGCAGCAACAGCCGCGTCATTGAATTCATAGTTGCAAATATCACTTTGAAAAATTGGAGTATCGAATTTACGGGGATCACAACTACAGCACGTAGAAGCCAAACCAGAGAATGTACCTTGCATTGTAACTTACAACCGGCCCCTGCGTTTGCTCTCTTAGTCAGTCCTCTCTTTGCCTGCATATGTCTATTTTAAGTTGGCAAAGCAAAGCAATGACTGACTCAATAGTTTCGCTCTTTTCATACTCGGTGTCTGGTAAATCATTGCTGTACATAATACTCTTACATGTAAATAGTACACAGCTCACTTGTCGAGACTGAAGCGGAAGAATGGGTAGAAGTACAGCAGGGAATCCCATAATTGATGATCAAATTGAATTGAAACAAAAGCATGCCCGAGAGACTGGAGTATGTGATAGCTACTCCCTATCTAGCAATCACATTGCCGTAAGGTGTCAAAGGGTTTCCCGTAACCAGCCAAGGTAGACAATTCAAACCAACTAGAAACGGGCACGGCAAACCTCAAGACTCCGAAAATTCTCGCTTTTGACCACATCTGGATTAAACAACATAACGATAGTTTTCTTTTGCTTTCTATGCTACTCCAAGTACTACCATAGCTAATAGCTGAAAAGTCTGAAAAGGGCATTACGCTTTTGTGCAGGTCATACAGTGCGAATCATTCACTCTTTTAATTTCGTTCCAGTTGAAATTCTCCGACGCAATACCGCGTTATAATCACTCGGTAAACTTTTCCATGGCCAATTTCAAGGAAGAAATCCACGAGAGTTTGGGGTCGTCTTCCCGCAGCCTACTCGCCATATTGTTCAACATTGCAAACGCAAGCCGTAGAGTTCCAGTGTGCCCCAAGGCTGCACATGCTCCGAGACATCCACCGTACATTGCCCCTGCGACTGAGGGTAAGAAGGCGTCCGAGCCAGCCATGTAGAGTCCGGGAATGGACGTGTGGGGTGTAGTTGTCCATTTTCTGTTGATAGGCGCGAACATTTCCGTCACGCATTTGGTTCCGTAGCTTCCTGCTCTAAATGAATGCAAATACGTAATTTCAGTAAGCGGAGTTCCAAGATGATAAAACTCAACTTTTCCCTTTGTCTGGGGTACGGTTTCAAATAAAATGTCCATCAAATGAATGCGAAGCTCCTCTTTGAACGCTTCATATTCCTTGTCACGATGTCTCGATGTAGAGTCTTTCCACTGTTCGAACCACTATATCGCGCAGGAAGGAAGTACTGTATGTTAGAAGCGAATATGTTGCAATTTGACCGGCCATGCCTGAACAAAAAATCAAAACAATCTTACCTCGTACAGTCCGTCAGAAATCAAAATGCAATTACTGGTTCCGGGAAAGCGCTTCTTCCAGGTCTTGTCCTTCGTGCACGGAAATCCGATGTATACAGTAGGTGGCCGAACTTGACAAGGTTTCTGAAAATACTCGTCAAAGGCCTTGTCAATGTCGTAGCCGTTGAAGTACCACAAGTTGTGCTTTGGCAGACCCAACTCATCAGCGTCTCCCTTGAGCTTACAGAATAAAAAAACATGCCCGTTGCTCTGCTTGACAGTCCTTTCACTAGGAGTTTGGAATTCTTTCACTACCGGGTGGTCTTGAGGAAGCAACTCGTTGTAAAGATTGTAAATGGACGTCGCACAAACGATTTTCTTAGCTCGAATTTCGGTGACCAGGACCTTTGCCCTTTCGTCATCCGAGAGGCACGCAGTAAGAGCAGATGTGTTGCTGACTCGCACACCCACGGCTTTGCCATTCTCCATGATGATACTACGGACGGTGGCATCTACAAATACTTCTCCGCCGAACGCACGGACCGCACTTGTGAGACGAATAGAAATTTTTTGGGTTGCCCCCACTGTATAAGAAGCTCCGTCCACGTAATGGGCCATCGTGCTGGTTGGATTGTTTAATACATTTGACAAAGTAATGATGTTTGGGTTGAAAAAGGTGTGAGCTTTACACGTAAAAGATCAATTTTGCAACAAATACAACAAAAATAGTGAAGTCCACGTACATTCCATGTGCTGCCATGGTTGCTTCTCTAGGTTGAACCGCGTAATCACCGATAGGGTGCGTAAGCACAGCAGCTAGCCGACGAACAGAAGTGTCAGGTTCTGTCCCTTCTGGGGCCTTTGGGATATCCTTAAAATCCAATTTTAGCAGTTGATCCTTGGTATAACCAAGCTTGAGAACTAAATGCTGAACATCTCGCACGGTCAGTGAGGCATATTTCATCAAACGATCGACCCTACCCTGAACAAGAAATTGCAACCAACTGGGCAGGATTCGAGAAACCCCCAAAGCTACAAAGCCGCTATGAATGTCCATGCAAATATCCATGTATTCCTTGGCTCGTTTGCGGAGTTCCTCGTTTTTCGGATCGATTCGGTCTACAATCTGATCCACAGTTAGCTGGGCGCCGCTGACGAATGAATAGGTCTGGTGATTCGGAAGTCCCTTCTTGGTGTCTTTATCAAAAGGAAAGACAATTTCATCATAAGGATCTTCCAGGGCAGTCCACTCTTGAATACCACGGCTAGCGAAGTCCATGATTGCACCTGGCCTCGATGTTGGCTGCCCCATGGCCTTGGAAGTGTAATGCAATCCTATGGAGTTTTTCGAGTATGATAAAACATCAGACAATAGAAAAATTAGAATATCTGAGGTCCCAACAATTCGTCGAGGCGATAGATCGACACCAAGTGTGCATACCTGTGTCCCATTCACAATTCCTTTCTCGAAACGAATGCGTGCATCCACCTGTCACCTAATGCGGAAAGATAGGCTCAAATGTGAGTTGAAATAATTTTGCTGTCCGTCTAGAATTTACGCAGCAAGCTTCCATTCTTACGGTAGGGTGTTGTTCTAGAACCAGTACTCGCTGTCCGGATTGTGCCAGAAGATTGCTGCATGTAGATCCACCAGATCCCGATCCAATCACGATGACATCCAAAGGAAGTTTAGGAAGGAGTTCCGGTTTGAAGGCCACAGCACGCATAGATTGAACCTTGCGAGGTTTCGGCCAGCTGACGACAACGTAACCTAAAAAGAGGATCGCCAAGAGAATACCTCCGAGAAGCATCCAAAGGAAGGCTCGAAAGAGAGCCTCCATAGAAATGGACACTTGAGCCAGTGCTGCAATCACAGGTATCATTATCAAGAATATCAAGACGAGCATGTCGTCGCTATGTTTTAGTTTTTTGTTATGGTGCTCAGCACCGGTGTCATGCAAACCCAAATGAAATCTCATCTTTGCTTTTCGGTAGAGTGCGTTAAAAAAATTCTACTTTGATTAGCAATGTTGCTTGTTTATCTGATTTTAGTTGTCAATTTGTTTGTTTTTGTGGGTGGCAAGAATCAAGAGTGTTACGACCGGAATGATGAGGCCAGCTTCCCAACACCCTTCGCTTCTCAAGGCGTCTGATTATGATGCTGCTTCCGCGATGATTTCGACCCAAGAATCAACCCACCAGAACGATTCATTAGCCGTTACAGCTTCTCGCAGATATGAGTCTCTCTAGCCAATAACGGGCTCTAGTAGTATTCCCATGTACTGTCAGCTTGGCATACAAGCAAAGAACACCCCTATCATCAGTGTAGGTATCAGTATATTATTTGATTTGTTCGCGATTTGCGAACACACCTGTCGATGAAAAAGAGAAGGATTTCGGGAACGAGAAGGCCTATAGGGTTTAGAATAATTTTCCAGGAACATCTTTTTTCACCGCATTTTCAAAATCAGCCAACTTCTCCTCACCCAGAGTATGATGGCTCGGAATCACTCCACACGCGAGCACGTTGGTGGCAATCGAGTCATCAGTGAAGCGGTTTCTCTTGACACCATGTTGCTTCGATGGCTCCCTTGACTATTTGCACCAAGAAATCCACAGCTTGATCTCAACGTTCACGATGACAACTGCGACCATCTCCTCGACAGTTCCGACTTTAATAGCAGCAATTGCATCGAATTAAATAAGCAACTTCAGCAGTTTTGTTTGAACGCGGCAGCTGCTACTCCATAGTGGAGGTGAAACAAAATGACATGACCAGACTCTAGTAAATGAGTGATCGAAGTGAACGGTTGCACAAAGCAATTGCCGGCTTAAGCCAAATGTCATATTGCAAACTCGCTCTTGTCGAGTACTCTACTTGGAAGACAAAACATAGTTTTATGTCAGCTGCCATTCATTTTCCAATGCAAATAACTGGAAATGCGATTCAATCGACAGTGTCGAGTCTGATGGAGAAGATTCCTAATAAAGCGACGTTGCTACGAATTTCATTGACAACCTTCGATAGTACAGACTGGTTGACTGATACTTACCTGGTGAGCTCAGGTTAACCAACCGCAGGTAAAGAAGCGACAACTGCTACAGCAGCACATGACTAAATCGACTGCTATCAAAACTGTGCCAGACAAAAACAACATAATGCAACAACAAGAGACGACAGTTTAAAAACCTTGTCTAATCATCATTTCAAAAAGAGTCACCCGGCATCATTACTACAGCAGCCTACTGAAGTGGTTGGTGAAATACTAGTATTGGTCACGCATCGCGCAGTTCTTAATAGAAAACTGGTCAACAGTTACTAGGCAAGCAACAAATATTGCTACTCCAAGGTATTACAACAGCTCCGGTATTTTTTAGGCGTGTATTAGAATTAAGTGCGTTTATTACTGCTGATGGTATTTTTTTCTTAATCATTGTTGTGCGTTGCTCTTTTCATCTTCCCTAGGGCTCAACAGTAACCTTAAACACGCGTTAGTTGTCGTCGTTCAAGTATCGTCGATATCTTCCAGCGAACGCCCAAGGACACGAAAAAAGAGAGATCATCCAGACGAACCAGTATGTAACCGGAGCAATCAGAAAAAGAATTAAAATGGTTGAAAGCGCGGCATTGATGGGTGTCACGTTCCATTGCAACAAGGGATGCAAAGATATGTCGTTGACTTTCATGGGATTGCCAATATTCGTGTAGGAATGAATCAAGGACCACAGTGAAAAAAGGTAAATGAATGCCAGAAAGAACCACTGATGGTTGATGCGCACTGGAACGCGATTCAAAGAAAATCCTTCCAGGAGTACAAGGAAAGGTACAAGACCATGCACCAGCAGCTTGCCTTCGAGATATCCTCCGTCAAAGTCAAATATCCAAAAGGACAAGGTGGCTAACGCTTGTGCTGGAGCAGCAATTTCAAACAAAATCCATGTTATCTTGTGCCACAAAGCAGGGAGATTTTTTGGGCTGGCAACCTTAACATCATCATCGGGGTCCCGTCGTTTGATATTGCCGACCAGAGAAAAGAAGAGATACAGAAAACTAACGACCAAGACCCAATTGCCAAACGTAGCAAAGAAAAAGGCTGTAGGTTCAGTTTTCCAAAGTTCTCCATAGGCCAAGTACCCAACGCACAGAAAAATCACCAATTTGACGAGGACCGCCCACCACTTGGGTTTGGGGCCAAAGGAAGCTGCGACATCAATGTCTTTGCCATTGTAATCTCGAATACTAAAGAGATCACGGTTTTGGAACTCTGTCATGTACTGCGAGTTTCCGTTGCTACCGTTTCGCTTGCTGGCACTGGTGGAACGAGAACTGGGTCGTTTGGAGGAGGAGGATGAACGAGATTTGTCATTCTTACTCCCGAGAAGAGAATCATTTTTGCCACGACCTTGTTCCTCGTCGCTGTCGACTGACCGGCAGGCAAGCTTTCGGAGGATTCGTTTCAAGTTTCCCATGTTCTCTTTTCTTCTTTTTTGTTTTTCGACGTAGGGTAGTATTATTTAGTGTTTATGCTCTTGGTTCTCTTCTAGCTACTAGTAGCTAGTAGTAGTTCCGCAAACAAGAATTTTTAGTTTGCCAATTTGGTGATGGCCATCGAGGTGAAATCTAACGCTTAGTCCAGCTCCTCCGGCGTGTTGGTATTTAAGGACTTAGTTCTCACATTTTCTTGTGGGCAGTTCTTGAATAGCTTTGAATGTGCGCCATCATGACCATTGGGACTCATTCATAAAAAATTCACTGCATGGAGAGTGGATCAAAGCGCACCTCTGCATAATAGATGTTGGAGTTGTCGGAGGAAAGAATACGGAAGCAAAAGACGGAATCGTATGTGCCGAGAAGAACCATCGACTCAAAATGAATCGGAAACGCCTACTAGGGTACCAGGGTAGACTGCTTGAGTAGACTAGTCTACTCATACTTGCTCCAGTATGCCTTCAAAATTTCTTAACTTTGGGTTAACGGTTATATTTCAACGGTACCTACGGCACGTTATCCCGATTTGCAGTTCTGGCCTGGGCCGTCAACGACTACTAGCTAGCTAGCTAGTAGAGCAACTGTAGTAGCTCAATTCCATGTGAGACTTGCCGCGACTTTTCGGTCGGCAAAATTGCTAAGATTCTATTCATTACCAGGTACTAAGTAGTAGTGTGGTCCGGTTGTGGTCAACTCTGTCACCCTTTGGGGTGCCAATGGTTGCCTTTGGGTAACCTTGACGCCCTGCGGGCGCCATAGTTGTGATCCACGTAAAATTAGACATTTTTTTATATTTTTTTTACCAGGTACCAGTACCAAGTAGCACGGTAGCCGAGGATTTAAATTTTTTGAAGCTTGCTAATCTACTGGAGTACATGCTTTTTGTTCTTTTTTATCCAATGGGGGGTAACTAGATGGTAATGGTTGTCCACCCAGGAGAGATAAAGCTTTTTCATCATTTCCGCTAATTCTGGGTCGTTTGCAATAATACCTTTTTCAGTCTCATTTTATCCGCCACTGGCGTGATTATCTTCGTGGCGATTTGCATTTTCTGTTTTACAGCATCGTCATGCATGTGCATTGTGGATGTTTCACTGAGGCCTTGAACCTTGACCTGATCCGGACTGAGTCCATTGGATAAATGCAGGACGTCGTCGCTTGATTTACAATTGATGTTTGCATTGTTGGTGGCTAGCAGGTTGCAAAGTATGTGCTGCTGACAGCAGCACTGGCAGTAGGGTGGTGATTCCAACTTCAAGAGGAAAACCAACACATAATTCATAATTCTGTTGAAGTACTATTGTGTAATAACGTAACGATGACGGGAACTAAAATCAAATTTTCTATTCATCATTGCGCAAGCTTAGTGCTTTGCGTTGTTGTTATTTTTAAAGAGTACTGAAGCCTGGAGCAGTCATCTAAATTTGTCAGCATGGGAGTAGACTACCTACCCAAAAATAGAACAAAATGATGTTGTTGTGAGTTGAGAAATATCATCCAGAAGCGTGCACATGTGCCCCTTGGATTGCAAGTCCGCAGTGGCTTCCAAAGAGCAACTGTGCGCTCTTAAAAGAAGTTCGAGGAAGCAACAATGCAATCTTACGTAGACTACTCTACCAGTGACTATGAAACATGAAACCTACACTGCAAGCACAATCCTGCTACTGTAACACTACAACGCCTATCAAATATCAAATCTCCATTATTTTTTCCAACATGATGACCGATATCGTATCTAATCATCCTTGTAGCGATAATGCTATCCCCTCGAGCATTACGACAACTCATACTCTAAAAGACAATGTTGTTGATGAACCAGAAGACGAAGACGAAGATCTAGATGACGATGAAATGTCGTTACGATTGCGAAGGGAAGCCTTGGCCGCCCTGGAAGAGGAACCCGAATTATCTATGCTTTTGTACAACACCGTGTTAGCACCTGGTGTCAAGACCTTTGAAGAAGCTGTTGCCACCACGGTAACATATCGTGTGTGTGTGTGTAACTGACTTCCAGTGCTATGGCGTTGGTCTTGGGGATACCAATCCCCGACCAGTGGGCCATAGACACCTAAGTACTGTCTCTTATAAATGGATTATCTACAGTAAACT